>Ga0209370_1000503_pt1 | contig 50906 bp, 43 predicted proteins | sample AgamicAtPrz_FD_187164 | JGI IMG/M metagenome (GOLD analysis project Ga0209370, IMG submission 187164) | Agave microbial communities from Guanajuato, Mexico - At.P.rz (SPAdes) (version 2) | ecosystem: Host-associated > Plants > Phyllosphere > Phylloplane/Leaf | place: Guanajuato, Mexico...
CCGCGCAGCTTGCAGAACGCAGTGGCGCTTTCCAGAGAGGTAAATAACAGCGTATCCAGTTTGCCGAAAAGCACGGCACGGCTAATTTCTGACATGTTAGTTTCCATTAACAATGATTCGGTATACGGAAGGATTACCGCTCTGCGCGATACACCAGATCGCCACGCGGGACAGGCTGCGGCTGACGGCCCAGCCAGGTGTTGTACCCCAATCGCCCGGTGCTACCGAGCGTGGCGCCCTGCACGGCGTCAGCGCGCAGGATCACCCGTGTTTCCCATTCAAATTCCACCCCTGCGTACTGGCGTACCCAGTCCCGCAGTTCGGTTACCCATGCTTCACCGGGCAAAAACCGGTTGTACGCTTCCGCGCTGAGCGGGCCAATCTCGATACGAAATTTATGCTGCACGTCGCGGACCGCCACGCCCAGAAACGCAGATTCACCCATCCGCGGCACGCGGCGCCCCGCTCCCAGCTGCGCCTGCTCGCGCGGTGAAAGCGGCATCCACTGTGGCACGTTGGCGATCAGTTTGACCGGGGCTTTAAAATAGTTACGCAGGATTTTTTCCAGACCTTCTGGATCCCGTCCGTGGCGGGTCAGGTGTCCGGCGTGGGTAAAGCGGGCATGGGCGCTCAGGCTGCCTTTGTCCATCTGGCCGGGCTGCCCCATACCAATCAACGACGCCAGATATCCCTCAAAACGTTTATTGTCGGCGCGGTCGAGGGAGACGGCAGGCTGCGCATCGGCCCAGGCGCGATAAAACAGCAGCGTCAGACGATGATGGAACAGATCGGCAAACGCGCTCAGGCTGGTGTCCTGATGATGATGGATCCGCTCGCGGGCATACTCGGTCATGTGAACCGGCAGCGGCCCGTTAGGACCAAACAGGCCGAAGCTCAGAATGGAGACCTCGTGCAGCCCGTTACCTTCGCGCTGGCGTACCTGCGCCACCGTCGACGGTGCAAAACTCATCGACGGCTGCTGGCCCAGGCGTAGCGGCTCAAATTTTGGCAGCGGCGCACGCCCCAGCGGGTAGCGCTCCCCGCCCTGAGCATCAATACGCCTTAACAGCTGGAACAGATCGTAGCGCCATGGCGTCTCGCGAACCCCGCGCCAGAAACTGTCCGGCAGCGGCGTCAGACGATGGACCTTCAGTGGCGCGGTGACAACGTCGCTCATACCAGTGCCCTTTTACCCATGCGCGGCGCCCAGTAGCCGATCTCGCCACGCTGCTGACTTTTCAGGGTGAACTCCGTGAAGCTGTTGATCGACACCAGCCGGGCAAACAGCCGCTCCAGCACGCTACCGAAAAGCCAGGGGCTGGCACCGGAAAACGCACGTTCATCCACCGTCAGGGTAATCCCGATGCCGCGGGCGAAGACCACCGGCCCCGGCTCGGGAACCCGGCGGTGAACCGGCTCCAGCACGCAGTGACGAACCCCTTCTACCTGACGCGCAACCGGCGTCTCCGCGAGATTGGCGTACAGCCCTAACAGCTGACGCAGCGCGGCGGCACCGTCTTCATTTTCGCTGTCCATCAGGCTGAGGTAGTTCATCTGTAGCTGGCTGATCAACCGCCAGGTGCTGAACCCTTCTGCCAGCGCCGGACGCGGCGGCGTCGGCCCCTTGCGCAAGGTCAGAGACTTCACCGGCATGGAGTCGGCCATAATGAACTGTCCCAGCTCCTGCTGCAGCATCAGCGGCAGATCCCGGCTGGTGCACAACACCTCGGCCGAGATATAGCGCAGGTTCTCCTGCCAGGGCGCATGCTGCTCATCCACCAGCGAGACAAACACCTCCGAGCCGATGTAGCCGGTGCGGGTGCCGTAACGCAGGGCATGTTCTGAAAGCACGCGTTGCTCCCGACGCAGGGAGAAATAGGCACCATAGTTGCCCGCATCCCCGCTCCAGGTGCTCCAGAACGGACGAAACGTCTGGTCGTCGCGCTGACCATCCGCGCTGCCGTATATCTTGTTCACCGCGTAAATTTCGTAATCCAGCGGACGGATGTTATCCACCACCAGATGATATTCATGCTGGCCTTCGCTCAGCTTCTGACGCGCCGCCACTTTCGGGAACAGGTTGATCACCGGCGTGCAGTGCAGGGCCAGATGGCTGGCATCGACAACGCGCTCCAGCTGTTCATCGGTTTTATCCAGCAGAATAAAGATATCGAAGGCTTTTTCGTTTTCGCAGCGCTGGATCAGTTTGCTCAGCCCGCTCAGGCTGATGAAGCGGAAACGGGCCGGAAAAGCAAAGTACTCCTGCAGCAGACGGTAGCCGTCAAAGTTGCGCAGATCGTCCGGGAGTAGCGACTGATCCGCATCAAACCCTTCCTGACGCAAGGCATCAGACGCCAGCACATCACGCTGCGGATGTTTGCTGACGGTCTGGCAGACCATCCCGACGTGGTGCTCCATCACCAGCTCCAGCAGCTTTAACGCCTCGATATCCGGGCCGCTGAGGAAAAACTCCAGGCGGTCAAAATCAAGGTGGCCGAGGTTTTGCGGACCGTCGCAGGCAATGCGGATCCGTAAGGCGCTGCTGATCCCCTGCTGGCCCAGACCCAGCTGCGTCAGGGGCAGGTCGGCAGGTACACCGCCCAGCTCAACCTTGTCGATTTTCAGCGGCAGCAGGTTCACCTCATGCGCCGTGGTGTAGCTGCAGGTCACGCCGGTTTTCTTCAGCGCCAGGCTGTCCATCATTGTGCCGCGCGGCACGATAAAACCGTTGCTCAAATCGCCACGGCTGCTGTCAGGCTGAATTTCAGCAATCGCCATGGACGGAGTGGGCGCGAGATAGTTTGGCGCAATCATCTCCAGCAAGCGCTGGGAGAAGCGCGGAAACTCCGCGTCCATTTTCATCTGCACGCGCGAGGTCAGAAAGGCAAAGCCCTCCATCAGTCGTTCGGTGTACGGATCCGCCACTTCGATGCCGCGCATGCCCAGCCGTCCGGCCACTTTGGGATAGCGCTCGGCAAATTCGGCGCCCATCTCACGCAGATAGGCCAGCTCACGGTTGTAATATTCGAGCAGTTTACTTTCCACGATCACCCCGCATCTTTCAGTTCAAAGTGGCCGTTTTCCAGATCGACATCGGTACGAAACAGAAACTCCAGCGGGTACGGCACGCACCACAGACGCCCTTTTATCTCGATGGAGAGTACGTTGTGCAGATCCAGCGAGGAGGTGTCCGACACACAGCGGACCTGCAGCCCCTGGGGCAAAATGCGGGGTTCAAAGTTGACAATCGCCTCGGTGAGTTTGCGCTGAATGTCGTGCCATTCGATGTCCGACATGCGCTTCCCGGCCAGCGGCGCAACGCCAAAATTCACCACCGAGCGGCTCACGTGCGGCAGCAGGCTCAAATCGCCGGAAGCGTCGTGATTGATGGTGTTAAACAGCCACTGCAGATCCCGCAGCACGTTGCGACGCAGCGCGGCATGGGTGATCAGGTTGCTGTTGGCCGACTCGCGTTTTTTCTCCGGGTCGTTATCGGTGAGGCGATCGAGCAGCGAGGGCTGCATTTTGTCGCGCGCCCCCACCTTCTCCTGCTTGCTGCGGGCCTGCCAGCCGCTGCGCAGCAGATCGCCTTCGCCAGCAGGATTACTCATGGGCTCCATCCGTTGCAAAAGTGACGAGACTCAGCGACAGCAGCGGGCTTTCGCTTTGCTCGCTGAGCCAGGCCTTCTGCCCCAGCCCTTCATACAGCGTACCGTCATTGTCGAGCGGCAACCACTCGGTGGTGCGTGCAAGTTTAACGGCATCAGAGGCATCGGTTGCAAAAGGATAACGCGCCGGGATCTGGCACACCTGCTCCGTCCCGTCGGTCAAACGCACCAGCGCATGACGCCAGACCAGATCGGTGATGCTGGCGGGTGCCTGGAAACGGATCTCCGCGATAGCGCTAAACGGCAGCCAGAAGTAACGGCCGTTAACAAGGGTTTCGCACACCGGCCCCAGACGGGCATCGCCGTCCATCAGCCATTCAAAGGCCTGCGTCTCATCATTCTCAAGCGTCAACTGACCCGCGCTCGCCTGCGCCTGTTCAAGGGCTTCCAGACGCAGCGCGTGAGCGCGTTCGCCGCTCTCGTTCAGCGCGGCGGCAAGGGTGGTCAGCCATGGCCACTGGGCTTCCGGCATGGCCGGACGCCGTTCTCCCGCCATCACCTGCGCACGCTGCAGTTCTCCCTGAATGCACTGCTCCAGCAGGGTGACGGTGGGTTTCGCCTGCGGCTTGAGCGCCAGCCAGCTTTTCAGTTGGGTCAGTGCGCGCGTCCAGTTACCGCTGAGGGTAAGAAACTGCACAAACGCGGCACGGAGATCGGCATCCGCCGGACGGGCCTTGATCTCGTTTTCAAGACGCACCAGCGCGTCGCTGAGCGACTCCCCCGCCAGATGTTGATAGAGCGTATTCATAGCCATTCCTTAGTTTGCCGCGCGCCAGGCGCCCACTGCCGGGTCACGCAGCTGAGGACGCAGAGTATCAATCAGGACAATATTGAGCGTGGTGCCAGGGGTAACCCAGGCGCTCCAGACCTTCTTCACTGCAGCAATACGCGCCTGCAGTTTTACATCGTCGCTGGCGGTCTCACGCGTAATTTCCACGGCCACCGTACCGTTGCTTTTCCAGCCGTTCAGGGCGCTGTCGTAAGGCAGGATCATCCAGCTCTGGTCGCTGTTCGGGGTGCTGAAGACCATACGCTCTTTGTTGACGGAGGTGATCAGGGCGTGTTCCGGATCGGCGCTTTGATTCAGCCCCATCACCGGGAAGCCGTGAATGTAGGTCACCGCTATCTCTTTTTGACCGCCGCTGCGGGTCTGCGAGATAACCGTGTGGCCGCTCAGCCAGCTGCCGTTGCCGCAGCGGGTCGTGTCGGAATCCGGGATAAAGAGCGCCGGCGCGGAAGCACCCCCTTCCCAGAAGGTGCGCAGATGGCAGCCGTCCTGGAGGGTAAACTCCTGCCACGGTGTGCGGTCAGCGGCAACTGTATTGGTTTCAGCGTTCTGGTCAGGTGGCAGTAACGCACCGCTGGCAGGGGTCGCGACGGGCTCTGTCTGCTGCTGTTTCACTACCAGCTTCCACTCCTCAGCTTTGCCTGCCGTCCCCTGCGCCAGCGTCGTGCCCGCCGGATCGTTAAGGGTCCAGCTGAGTTTATTCACTTTGCTGCACTGGTGCTCAAGCAGTGAGCCGAGACGCGGGACAAAGTTTTCCAGCACGGAAACGTCTTTATTGCCGTTCGCCACAATGCGCAGCGCAATCTCTGACTTACACCAGCTCTGCGGGGTGTTGTCTTTGATGTTGTCGATCCAGATATCCAGCTTCTGCGCAGGTGACTGCACGATGCGGAAATTTTCAGCCTGAGCGGTGGACGCCACCGCCAGAAGTGCCAAACCCGATAGCCAAAGTTTCATATCGTTCCTTGTGTGTCTAGTCAGTTCCGCAGGGAAGAAATTGTGCTGCGTCAGAGAGCGTATGCAGCAAAGTGGTGTCCTGAGGGTTGCCCATCCATACCGCCAGCGCCGTATAGTTATCCTGAGCATTCCCCTCCTGTTCAGCATTCTTTTGAATGATCTGGTTCATTAAGGTCAGCCACTCCTGCGGGGTGTTGACCATGTGCAGCGACTGTTTCATCTGCTCTTCGCTGACGCCGTGCCAGAAACCGTCGGTGCAGAGTAAAAAGGCATCGCCGTCTTCAACCTGCACCACGTCGCTGTAGCTCGCTTCCGGGCCACCGTTTTCAATGCCCAGCGCCAGATACAGCAGGTTACTGTTGAGGTTATCGGTCTGGTGCCCGGCATCTTTCATCTGCTGCACCAGGCTGTGGTCGGTGGTGACATGCCACAGCCAGCCGCGACGAAACAGGTACAGACGGCTGTCGCCGGCGTGCGCCCAGTAGGCCAGACGGTAATCGCGGTCGATAAACAGGCTGACCAGCGTGGTACCCATCCGGCGATAGTCCTGCACCGCCTGCTGTTCGCTAAGGATGGTGCGATTCGCGGTTTGTACATAGTCGCGAATATGCTGCGCGTTAAGGTGCTTGTCGCCATCAAAGCGGGAGATGATACTGTTGCGGGCCAGTTCAGCGGCCACCTCGCCGCCCGGCAGGCCAGCGATGCCGTCACAAACGACAAAGCAGGCCGAACGTTCCCCTATGGTTTCTCCCGTCTGATCCTGGTTGCTGGCGCGCGTCCCCTGGCGGGAGAGAGAAGCCGTTGCGATATTCATTTTTCTTCCGATCCGCTCTGTGAGTCTTTGTACTGATTGACCTCCATGTCATAGGCATGAAGGAACGCTTCGCCAAACAGGGTGTGGAAGTCATCTTCAATCTCACCGGCCGTCTCGCCATAGCTGCGGACAAAGTAGTCCCACAGCGCGGCTTTGCGGCTGCCCGGCAGCGCCAGACGGGAGGTCATACCGTTCTGCTTCGCCTGCTCTTCCAGCTGTTCCGGGTTAAAGGATTGCAGCATCGCGGCGATGATGGCGCGGATACCGGAGATCATCCCCAGCTGATGCGCCTGCAGATCGATCAGCGCGTCGCGCACGGATTTGGTAGGTGGCATAAAGCCCGGCATCGGCGTCCCGAACATCTGAATCAGGACCGTTTTCCCGGTCGGCAACAGCTTGAACGGGTTGTTGGCATCGTCGAGCACCATGGTCATATCGGCTTTTACGCCGCGCTTGAGGATAGAGCGCGAAGAGAGCAACGCCACGGTGCCCTGCGAGAACATGCCGAGGATCTGGCCCAGCTGACGCATATTTTCACGGTCAAACTGCGGCACCGGCTGCATTTCGCTCAGGCCCATCCCCTCCAGCAGCGCCTCCAGCAGCTCGCCCTGCAGCACCTCGCCTTTTTCACCGTTTTGCGCCGTAGCGCTTGGCGCAGCCGCGTTTTTGACCGGGTCGATACGCAGACGTCCCTTCGGCGTCTGTGCGCTGCTGCGTGCGACGGCCTGCGGCGTAGGCATAGTAAAGCCTGCGTAATCGGTACGTGCCGGCTCTTCCTCTTCCGCACGCGGTGGGTCCTGTGGCTCAGGGGCAAAGAGCGGAGAATCCGCCAGCGGATCGTCCTGCGGTACGGCCTCTGGCTCTGGCGCTGGTGCAGATGGCTCAGGCACGATCTCATCCGGATGGGTTAACGGCGCCCCGCCCATCAGCCCAAGCGGATCATCGTTACGCGCGGCTGGCGCGCTGGCCGAACCACCAAACAGGGCCAGCGGATCGAGTTCATCCGTTGCCTCTTCTGCCGGTTCGGGTTTGCTCTCTACCGGCGGCACCAGCGTTGAAGGGGTGACATCGTCAAAAATGCTCTCTTTTTTGAACAACGCTTCATCGCTGAACAACGTGTCGGGATCGACGTTCTTACGCTCAAGCTTCGGCTCGCTGTCGTTGAACATTGCCAGCGGATCTTCAGCGTTACGCTCGGGTGCCACAGGCTGCGAGAAGGGATCGTGAGACGCCGCAGGCTGCGGTTTCGCGCGGTTGCTGGAGATGCTGTCAGAGATAGAGAACTCCTGCATCAGGCTGTCCCAGATTTCCGACGGCACGGCCGTTGGCTCCGCCTTGCCGCGCGGTGCGGCACTGGCTGGCTTTGGCTGTGGAGCAGGTGTCGGCGCCACTGTCGGGCGAGCCTGCTGCTGCATACTGGCGGCCATGCGGCTCACCGGCTGCGTGTCGTGGATAAGTTCCGTCACTTCGATGCGGTAGTCATCAATACCGAGAATATCCCCGTCCTGCAGCTCTACCTGACGCCCCCGCTCCAGCGGGATGTCGTTCAACACCACGCGGGTGACGCTGCCACGGTTGGTCACGCGGCATTCGCCCTGGGCGTCAACGTGAACAATGGCCTGCAGGCGCGAGATGGTGCGGTCATTGTCCGGCAGTACCAGATTGTTATCCGTACCGCGCCCAATAGTGCCCCCGGGGGCATAAAAATCACAACTGCTCTGCGGCGGCTGATGACCGGGTTTCGTAGAAATAATCGTGAATCGCATGGCGTATTCCTGCTGGTATGATTAGCGCTCAAACGCTGCCGCTCTCGGGGGTGAGAACGGCGGCGTTTGGGGCCGATTTCATCTTTACTACTTTGAGGATTTGAGTGGCCGAATAGCGTCACTATTAGCGATCAAGGTGCACTTCAATATCTGATAATGACCTGGCTCGGTACCACCTACCTTCTGTTTCAGTAAAGAAACAATCACCTCATCAGCTTTTTCAAAATTCTCAGCAGGCAGATTGCTTGCTTCCAGCCATGCCGCGGCGCTGGCGTCAGCATCTTCTTTCAGGCTTTTACTGTCCGCAATCTTACCGATGCATCGATTCTGCACCCAGTTTTCGAAGATTTGTTGTTGAGAAAAAGTACTGATATCAGGCAACGTCTGGGCATTTGCGGCGGAGACAACGAAGGCTAAGACAAAGAGCAATGGCTTTTTCATTTCAGGCTCCAGAAGGTTGCGTTAGTAGGGATAAATGAACCATTACCCGGTGAGCCAAGGAAATGACAATCATCCGAACAAATATTTCCGTTCCAGAGTGTTACATGCCCGGTTGCATCAAGCCAGCCATGCCCGGTAAAAATAATAATACCTTGCTTGCCCGCAAATTGTGCTGGGGTTGGAGAAGAAACAGATATGTCAGCTTTTCCCAATACCGTGGGTAAAAAAGCAATCATATCTTTAACACGGAACATATATCGCTTCTTGTCGCTCCCGGTCACAGTTGCATATTTACTATTAGAAGGAACTGGAATGCCACAATAATTTAAAACATAGCTCATACGAATGGGGCAGGCATTTTTAAAAATACCAGCATCTATATTATGCTGAACTTTCCCCCCTAATAATTTGCCAACCTGTTCTACGTTGACGTTCACTTCTTTAAATCGGTTCCAGGCGGCACCAAAAGCAGGACGCATATGAGACATCTTGTTTCTCCTTGAAAAGAAGCTCAGGGAAAAGTGGGCCCTTTCGGACCCACTACTATTATGCTTCTTTGTTTTCTTTGATGTTCCAGCCAGCGCTGCTTTCAGCACCTTTACCACCAGAGGTGGTCTGCTCCCAGTACTGCTGTTTCACTTTCGCAGCCTGGAATGCATAGGTCACACCAACGGTATCGCCGTTGTCTGCACCGGTGTACTGAACAGACGTTACCAGAACGTCTTCCAGGGTAATGCGAGAGTATTCCACCTGCTGGCCACCGGCTTTACAGACGGACAGCTCAACTTTGGTCAGGTGTTTACCGCTGGCGCAGTGTTTCAGGATTGCTGTGGTGGATTTGTCGATCAGAGCGTTAACGTGCAGATCGTTAAAGTTAACTTTACCGGCACCGCCGCCACCGCCAACGCTCATATTACCTGGCTGGGAAGCGCCCCAGGAGAAGGAGGTAATATCAGTCCAGCCGGTGTGGTTAGAATCTTTAGATTCGCCCGTAACACCCTCGACCTTCAGAAACATATCAATAGCCATAATATCTACTCTTCGTGGATGAACAATATTGCTTTCGAAAAAGCACTTATATGGCAAACAGGAAAGCATGGGGCTGAATAAAACCGTCCATATTTTACCTCTGCCTCATATCAAATGACCCGTGTCATTTGACAGTCTTACATTCCCCCTGAATGAAAGGAAAGAATGTGAAGTCTTTTACTACTGCGGGTTATCCTGAATCCAGGTACGATCAGGATTTCCGATAATTAATTGAGGGGCAAGTTTATTAAGTTCGTCACTATAATAAAGTCGCAGGCAGTTTAAGGTCACACCTTGTACTGCTGGTTTTCTCTCAGAATGGAAGGCATTAGTTGCGCCCTTGTATTTATTAATGAGAGCGTTAATTTTGTCATTACCATTCTCAATATCGAAAGGCACCCATTCCAGTAATGCATTACTGCTTCGAGCTGCATCCAGAGAAAACTGGCTTTTATCATCAGACACTTGTGCCAGACAGCGAGAAAAAACAGCATCTTTAATAACTTGCTTATAAGGCAACTTTTTGACAAATAATACCGGATCGTCAGTTGCATAAACAGAGGCGGAACTGGTAAACAACAATAGACTGGCAATTATTTTTTTCATGGCAACTCCCAAAAATTGGCTTTGGTCGTCGTGTAATTTGTATCCGGCGCATTGAAATAACAGTGATCCGAACAGGTTAAACCATTCCAGAATGTGGCATGACCAGCGGCATCATTCCAGCCCTGTATCTCAAATAGAATTACGCCCTTTTTATTGGCTAATTGCTGAACGGGTATGGAAGGATAACTCACGATCATGTCAGGTTTACCCCACTGGCGCGTCAACCAGGCAATGACATCTTTTACGCGGTAGAAGTACCATTTATTATCAGCACCGGATACAGTGAGATTTGCAATACGCGGAACGGGATGCCCGGTATAGTTCAGAACATAACTCATGCGAACGGCACAACTGTTTGACCAACCGCCCTTATCTTCGGGTATTTCGAAGTTATGCTTAACCTTGCCGCCGATAACGTTCTTAACTTTGCCGATAGAATCATTTGCATCGTAAATACGTGTTGCCGCCGCCCAGGCAGCAACAAACGAAGGTCTCGCTGTCATATTTCCTCTCAAATATCCATGCTATAAAGCCAGCGCCGGGCATGGCTTCCCGGCGGCAATTATCATTACGCGTCTTTCGTCTTCAGCGACGGCAGTTTAGATACCAGACGCAGAGAAACGGTCAGACCTTCCAGCTGGTAGTGCGGACGCAGGAAGAACTTCGCGGCGTAGTAGCCCGGGTTGTCTTCAATCTCCTGCACCTGCACTTCTGCAGCGGCCAGCGGCTTGCGGGACTTGGTCTCCTGAGAGGAGTTGGCCGGGTCACCGTCCACGTAGTTCATGACCCAGTCGTTCAGCCAGCGTTCCATCTCTTCGCGCTCGCGGAAGGAGCCGATTTTGTCACGCACGATGCACTTCAGGTAATGCGCAAAGCGGCAACAGGCGAACAGGTACGGCAGACGGGAGGCCAGACGCGCGTTGGCGGTGGCATCCGGGTCATGGTACTCGGCCGGTTTTTGCAGCGACTGCGCGCCGATAAAGGCAGCAAAGTCGGAGTTTTTGCGGTGAACCAGCGGCATAAAGCCGTTTTTCGCCAGCTCAGCTTCACGACGGTCGCTGATGGCGATCTCGGTCGGACATTTCATGTCCACACCGCCGTCGTCGCTCGGGAAGGTGTGGCACGGCAGGTTTTCGACCGCCCCGCCGGACTCCACGCCGCGAATCGAGGTGCACCAGCCGTACTCTTTGAAAGAGCGGTTGATGTTAGCGGCCATCGCGTAAGCGGCGTTCGCCCAGGCGTAGCTGTTGTGGTTCGCGCCGTCGGTCTGCTCTTCAAAGTCAAAGCTGTCGACCGGGTTAGTACGAATGCCGTAAGGCAGACGCGACAGGAAGCGCGGCATCACCAGGCCCAGATAGCGGGCATCTTCCGATTCACGCAGTGAACGCCAGGCGGCGTATTCGGTGTTCTGGAAGATTTTGGTCAGATCGCGCGGGTTAGCCAGCTCCTGCCAGGACTCCATCTGCATCACGCCCGGTGCGGTACCGGTGATGAACGGACAGTGGGCCGCAGAGCCGATGCGCGCCATTTCACCCAGCAGTTCAACGTCCTGCGGGCTGTGGTCAAAGTAATAGTCGCCAACGATGCAGCCAAACGGCTCACCACCAAACTGACCGTACTCCTGCTCGTAGATTTTCTTGAAGATCGGGCTCTGATCCCAGCCCACACCCTTATAGCGTTTCAGGGTGCGGCCCAGCTCCTGCTTGGAGATGCTCATAAAGCGGATCTTCAGCATCTCGTCGGTTTCAGTGTTGTTCACCAGGTAGCTCAGACCGCGCCAGGCGCTCTCCAGCTTCTGAAACTCGTCGTGGTGAATGATCTGATTCACCTGCTGTGACAGCTGTTCGTCGATACCGGCGATCAGGTTCTGGATGGTGCGATAGGTGTCGTTGGAGAAAGTAACGGTATTTTCCAGCGCCTGCTGCGCCAGAGTTTTTACCGCACTCTCAACGGCGGAACGCGCCTGGTCAGTTTTAGGGCGGAATTCTTTGTTCAGCAGCGCGCTGAACTCGTCCTGGCTGAACGCCTGACCTGCCTGCTGCTCGTGTTGTTGAGTCTGGTTGCTCATCGATTACTCCTCGCTACCTTTCGCACTTTCGTCATTTTTCGGCAACTGGCTCAGGGATTTGAGCAGCGTCGGATCCTGCAGAATTTTAGCGATCAGCTCTTCCGCGCCGTTTTTACCGTCCATGTAGGTCAGCAGATTGGAAAGCTGAGTACGCGCTTCCAGCAGCTTGTTCAGCGGTTCAACCTTGCGGGCCACCGCATCCGGCAGGAAGTCGTCCATGCTGTCGAAGGTCAGATCGACGTTGAGCTTGCCTTCGCCGGTCAGGGTGTTGTCCACCTGGAACGCCACACGTGGCTTAAGCGCCTTCATGCGTTCGTCAAAGTTATCGATGTCGATTTCGAGGAATTTACGCTCATCGACGGCCGGCAGATTTTCCACCGGTTTGCCGACCAGATCGGCCATAACGCCCATCACGAACGGCAGCTGAATTTTACGTTCTGCACCGTAGATCTCTACGTCGTACTCGATCTGCACGCGGGGGGCACGGTTACGTGCGATAAATTTCTGCCCACTGTTACTCATTGCCATGATGTTCTCCATCAAAGATGCGCGGTGAAGGTGAAACGACAAGCTCCGTGCCTGTCGTCATAATGCCTGGACGCGTTATTCGCGGCGTCCAAAGATGTTTTCCAGTTGGTTAACGCCGTCTGGCGCCAGGTCGCGAATAATGTCCATAAAGTTAAGTTCTGACAGCCGCTGCACCCGTTCAATCATTAGCGGTGCAGGGTGGCTCGGTTCGTACTGCGCAAAATACTGTTTCGCTTTCTCCAGCATCAGCTGGGCGTCGGCGCGACTGGTGACCTGCACGCTGCGCCAGTCGGTGACCTGCTGCACGGGTTGTGTTGCCATCGTCTGCGGCTCAGCGTGGTGTTCGGCCTGTGCATCCCGATTGGGCAGCAGCTTGCTGATGTCAGTCACCTGACAGGCGCTCGCGACCAGCCCCACGGTTTTCAGCAACTGCTCCATTTCTGGTACGCCGCTTTCACCAAGGTAACCGCTGAGCAGATCGCGAATGGCCAGCAGCCTTTCATTAATCAGGATGACGGCCTCTGTACCTGGCTGGTCGCCGCGCGCCAGTTCGTCAATCAGTCTTGGGCGGCCGCCGGGATAATCCGGGCATTCGGTTTTGCTGCCATCCAGCAATGCCTGCGCGTCACGCAGCGAAATTTCATCGCCGTTTGAGCGCAGCAGCGAGGCGTTACGCAGCGCGACGGTCAGGTCAGATTTATCGCTCAGCGCGGCAAGGGCGTTAATGCGATAAAACGGGTCCGTTTCGCCATACTCCTCCAGCAGTGGATAGAGCGGCTCCCAGTAGCGGGTGATCGCCTCCTGCACCAGCAGCAGGCCGTCCGCGTAGCCCGGCAGCCCACGACGTCGGGTCAAGGCGTGGGTTAACGCCAGCATGACGCGAAGATCTTTGGTGCGCCCCAGCAGGCTGGTGGCGAGTTTTTCTACCGTATTCCAGTCAGCGGGTTCGGCGGGAATGATCGTGTCGCCGAACTGCTGTTCCGCTTTACCCTGGCTTGCCTGTCCCATAGCCTGAAAATCGGCGTCGTACTCAAGGTTGTCGCCGCAGGGTTTTTCGGGGCTTATCGGCGCGAGAAATTCTTCGATATTCATGTGATCCCTGCTTATTCAAACATAGGCGGATAAAGACCGTGACGGCCCGGGCGGGCGCCGCCGGCCGGATCGAACAGCAGCGTAAAGAGCTGCCCGGTGAAGTTTCCGCTGTGGACGTGGGTGTAGAGCGGGTAGCCGTCGCATCGGTTGGTCCACCAGTAGCTGGTCTGACGAAGCGGGTCAAAACACTCCGCCGCCTGAGGCCAGCCCAGCGTGCTCTGGCCGTCTTCGTCATAACCAATCACATCGAGGATGTCGGAACGCTTTTGCGGCTCGACGGGCTGCGGCGCCGGAATGGACATCAGCATCTCATCCAGCTGCGAAGCGGAAAAACTGTTACGCACCGCATGCAGCCCGAGACGGCCAATCTGCTGATACCAGCTTTCAGCCTGGCTGAGCAGGTTGGTGGACCACTCTGACGGGGCGAAACTGAGCTGAATGCAGATCGGGTACTGTCGGCCCACGCTGTCGCGGCCCGGCAGCAGGCAACCCATCTGGATCATCTGGCTGCCCAGCATCGGCGGGACAACAAAGTTCCACACCGGCGCCTTGTTAAACTGGCGTTCGCCGCTGCGCTGCTCTTCCTGTTGCCAGGCCAGCAGGCCGACCTGAAACCAGTGCGACCACTGACGCTGAAGGGTGTCAGGAAAGCGACGCTGCAAAAAATCTCCGGCGCTGGGTAATTTGCCATACCAGCTGTAGCGGTTCATCGCAGGGGTATTCGTCATACGGCTGTCCTTGCGGTTATGGGCATGAGAAACGAGGAAGCTGGAACGGATTGCGAATGCTGTTCGGCGCAAACTCCAGCGTGACCTGATGGCCATCGACGTTGAACGTGGCCTGACGGCTCAGACTACCTGCCCCAGGGCTGGTGCGCGCTTTATCGAAGAAGCGGTTCAGCGCCCAGGCGCCGTTGGTCACCAGCGTCGCGGTGCTGCCGTTGGCCAGCCCCAGCTGCATACGCACCTGGTTGGTGCCGCCTGGCCCTGGCCAGTTCATGATCTGCACCGCCTGCGGGCCGTGGCTGTAACGCAGCAGCTGACCGTCAACGTCCAGCGTCAGGTTGAGAATGGTGTTATCCATGCGCACGGTACGCACCGTCACCTTGAAAGACGGCGTCGTTGCACCGTTAGCAAAGAAGGCATCGCGAATGGACTGCGCCTGCTGGAACGGGCGCAGCAGTCCTTCACTTCCCGGTAACGTTTTCCCGTCGATCCCCGGCATAAAGCGCCAGTTCGCCTGAGTGGTATCCACTTTGTTGGTCAGGTTGTCGCGAAAGAAGGTGTCCATCAGCCCGGTACCCGGCGCAAACATGCGTGCCAGATCGTCCGGCGTCACCTCGGTGCTGGCGCTGCGAACCAGCGGGTAGCGACCGGCAATTGCCTGACGGCAGAAACCGCCCACTTCGACGTTAATGCGCTTACGGACGTTTTCCAGATCGCGACGCTGGGTATCACTGCTGGCTCCCACCGCCATGTTGCTGAACATGGTTTGCAGCCCGCCCGGCAGACGCCCGGCGCTGGCCTGCAGACGGCTGATTGCTTCACCGCCCGGGGCTGGCATGCCGCTGTTGGCTGCGTCCTGCACCGCGGTCAGGTAACGATACAGCTCATCCACCTGCTTGAGGAAATCATCAAAGACGATGGTCTTGCCGCCCTTCTCCAGCGGCTGAGCCAGCTCGATCATCGGCGCGTAGTGGTCGGTCACCAGCTGTTCAGGTGCCTGCGTCACTACTGCCCCCTGCGTCGGGGCATTGTCGTTATTGCTGAACAGCGCTTCGAGGGTACGGGTGGCGCGGTTACTCTGGTCTTGCGCTTTCCCCGCGTCCTCCGGCGCTGGCGCGTTGCGCGACAGCGTCAGCACCTGGCTCAGGTTCTGCACCAGACGGCGCAGCGGCGAGTTTGCGCCGGAGAGCAGGCGCGCCGTGTTGATGCGCTGCGAGAGATCGGCGCTGTTGTTAAGCTGAATATCGGCGAGGAAACGATCCCAGTTTGCGATAAAGTCGCGCATGTAAAGCTGACGCACGGCGTTATCGATCTGCTGTTTGTCTTCCCCGGAGGTGGTGGCGCCCAGCACCCAGGCATCGTCTTCGTGCAGCGCCGTGGTCACGCTGTCAATCTGGCTGTTAAAGCTCTTCCAGTAGCCGTCCGGGGTATAGAGCCCCGGCACGCCTTCGCTCACCGGTTTGCCGCTTTTGCGGGAGAACACCAGTTCGCTCTGCGGGCCGCCCAGTTCGGACAGGGAGACCGGCTTCAGGTTCTCGTCATGCTCCAGCAGACGCTTCAGACGCCCATACACGCGGGTGGAGAGCGGCTGCTGGTTGATGAGCGCCCTCTCGCGGGCCACCAGCCCTTCATCCTGCGCATACGGCGAGGCCTGAATTTTTGGTTCCAGCAGTTGCGTCAGGTGCCACTCCAGCTGTTGCAGCTGCGCCTGCGTAACGTTCTGCGGCAGATTACGCTGCAAATTGAGCATCACCCAGGAGTGCAGGAATTTGCCGTCGTAGTGTTTCGGCTGATACAGCATCTGATAGGCTTTCAGCGCCTCGTAGCTGTATTCCACATCGCTGCCGTTGTCGTTGCGCAGCCAGGTGGTGATATGCATCGCCACGGCGGGCAGCAGCATCTGGTCCAGCGCTTTTTGGTACAGCGACTGAGAAGCATCGCTGACGTCATCCCCGCGATACAGCCCCATACGGCGGGAGACCGGCGGGTCGTTGACATCGAAGGCCTCGCTTTTCGGCAGATCGACCAGGCTGTTCAGCAGCGGCAGGAGCGCGAACAGATCGCGCTGAGGCTGATTCTGTAACGCTTTACTCTGCTGCTCCAGTTGCGGGACTTTAGCGTCCACCTCTTCCAGATAGGCCTTATTCTTCGCATAGCTGGTCAGCCACAGTCCGCCGAGGATCACCAGCAGCGCCAGCAGTGCCGCGTACCCGGACCAGATCACCGCGCGGTTGCGCAGTTCCCACCAGCGGTTTTCGCCGGCGATGCCCGCTTCCTGGAAAATGACGTTCTGCAGCAGGTTCTTGATAAAGAAACTCTGCCCTTTCGCTCCCGGAATCGGCGCCTCTTTACTGACCGAATCCCACTTCTCTGCCTCTGCCCCTTCCGGCAGTGACAGGGCGCGGTTCAGTTCACCCATGACGCGATCGAACGGCATGCCTTCCTGGGTGCCGCTGGCGAAGTATATTCCGCGTGGGGAGAACTCGGTCTCAAAGTTAGAGCGGGCAAAGACCGTGCTCAGGTAGTCTGCCAGCAGCGGGCGCAGCGCCGCGAACTCCTGCGGGAAGAGATACGCTTCGGCACGGGTTTTGGCGTCATGCTCTTTCAGCATGGTCTCCGGCAGCCCGGCGTCGAGACGCTGCTGCAACAGCGAGAACTCCTGATGGAAGTTACCCATCAGGTCGAAATCGGCGTGTTTGGTCTGTTCCCACGGCAGCGTGAAGCCCCAAATCTGGTCGCGCTGCGCTTTGTCGTAGTCAGCAAACCAGGCGCGGAAGCCTTTAAGCAGGTCCGCCTTGGTCACCATCACGTAAACCGGGAAGCGGATACCCAGCTGTTCATGCAGCTCAGACAGCCGCTGGCGCAGGTTGACCGCCTGCTGGCGCGCCGCCTCCGGGGAGAGCGTCAGCAGATCGGAAATGCTGATGGTGATAATGACGCCGTTGATAGGCTGGCGGCGGCGATACTTACGCAGCAGGCCGATAAATTCCAGCCACTCTCCGGCATCCTGAACCTGCTCGCTCTCCTGGGTGGTGTAGCGCCCCGCGGTGTCCAGCAGGACAGCTTCGTTCGTGAACCACCAGTCGCAGTTGCGCGTGCCGCCAATGCCGCGCAGAGCGGTTTTACCGAAGCGATCCGCCAGCGGGAATTGCAGGCCGGAATTGACCAGCGCCGTGGTTTTACCGGCGCCCGGTGCGCCGATAATGACGTACCAGGGCAGTTGGTAGAGATATTGCGTACTGAAGCGCTGCGTCCACTGGGCACCGTGTCCCGCTTTGCTGAAGTGGGCTTTCTTCAGCATTTGCGCCGCTTCATCAAAACGTCCGGCGAGGATCTGCTCCTCGCTGTTCAGCCGCTTCTGGGGATCGGCCGCGTCCGGTTTGGTGGTATTTTCATTGAGCTTGTCCATCAGCTTGCGGTTCAGCCAGGCGTTGTACAGCCGCGGCAGAATATGCCCCTGCGCCCAGAGCAGATAAACCACCGCAATACTGATGATGCGGTTTTGTTCAGATTCGAGCGGGCGGGTATCCACGATGGATAACAGCGGACCAATCATCCAGATCACCGCCGACAGCGCGGTAACGCCCAGGAAGCTCCACAGAATGCGATTGGTCAGTATGGAAAGAAGAGTCGTCAGCATCCTTAGTTTCCTTGCGGCAATCCGTTCAGCTCAGCCTGCGTATTTTCAGGCGACACCAGCAGAGTTATTTCCACACGGCGGTTACGGGCGCGGTTTTCAGGCGTATTGTTTGGCGCAACAGGATTGATCTCTCCTCGCCCTTCCGCTTTCACGCGGTCAGGCTGCGAGAGGCTTCCCTGCAGCATTTTTTGCACGGACCGGGCGCGATCCAAAGAGAGTTCATAGTTGGAGGCGAAGCGCGCGCTGCGAATTGGCACGTTATCGCTGTAGCCCACCACCAGAATTTTGCCGCTGACGTTGTTCATTGCCTGGGCAATCCGGTTGATAACCGGCTCATAGCGGTCACGCACCACGGTAGAGGCGGAAGCGAACAGACCGTCTCCTTTCAGGATCACCACGCTGCGATCCGCTTCGTCCTTCACCGCCACCAGACCGGCATCGATTTCCGGCTTCAGGAAGCCACGCAGGTTGAGCACCGCAGGCAGTTGACGCGCAGGTTGCTGAATGGTGGTTTCAGGCAGTTGAGACTGGTAAATCTTCGCCAGCACCGGGTTGGTGTTGTCGCCAAGACGCCAGTTGAGAATGATGTAGAACAGGCAGGCGATAAACCCGGCCAGCGCGACACAGGCCCACAGTGGCACCATCGGCCGCCACAGCTTGCGCAGCACCGGACGATCTTCCGGGTGTGGAGAGAGCGGTGCCGGATAGCTGCCGCGCACGCCGCGGATCATCTGCCACAGCCGCTGCTTGATGGTTTCAAGCTGGGTGCGACCATTATCCAGAACCCGATAGCGGCCTTCGAAACCGAGCAGCAGGCAGTAGTTGATCATCTCCAGCAGGAGGATATGTTCACGCGGGTTCTGCGACAGACGCGCCAGCAGCTGGAAGAACTTTTCGCCCCCCCAGGTTTCGTTATGAAACGTGACCAGCAGACCATTGCTTGACCAGACACCGCTGCTGCCCCAGGGGGTCAGCGCCGCGGCTTCATCCAGCGCCGTACAGAGGCAATAGCGCGCCCCGACGATCACCTCATACGCCAGTCCTGCCTGCTGGCAGCGGACTTCGAAACGGCGAATCTCGTCGATCAGACGCTGGCGCAGCGCCACCTGATCGTCATGAGACACCGAATGACGGATTTGCGGAATCGCGTTGAGCAGCGGATTGGCGGCCGCCACCAGCTGATTGTTGCTACTGGCTCCGGTAAACGCGGCATCACTGCCGGTATCCTGTCGTTCCTGCATATTAAGCGCTCGCTTTATTATTCAGTCGGGCTACGGATGGCCCAAAACTCCATATCAAGACCCGGGAACTCCCCTGCGAGATGCAGGGCGAATGCACCGGACTTATCCATCTCGTGCCACAGCTCACTGCCCTTCTCCAGCTCAAAGTAGCTGTAGCCCGCATGCCATGGGATCTGCGGCGGCGCAACCGGCATGGCGCGCAGCATAATGCCCGGCAGCTGTAACTGAACCAGATCGCGGATTTTCGACACCGGCGCGACTTTCATCTGGGCAGGGAAATGGGTTTGCAGGTGTTCGCCCGGCACGTTGGCTTTGACCGCCAGGACGAAGCCGAACTCGCGCACCATGCTGGTCTCCGGTACCGTGGCGATGTTCAGCCCATGGGAGCGCTCGTTCAGCGGCAGCTGAATGGCCTGATCTTCCATCACCAGCGACAGCCCCTGACGCAGCATCAGCATCAGCTTGCTGAAGCATCCCGCAAGGTCGTCGTGATCGTAAATCGGCAGCACGCTTTCGGCGGTGCGTTGCGAGGTCCAGGTGGCAAGCTCCGTGGCAAACGGCAGCCAGCTGCGCCAGAGTGTTTCCGGGTGCAGCAGCGGGAGCGTTTTTAAATGGGAGACTTCGCCCAGGTGACGGTTAACCAGCGACAGCAGCGTAAATTCGATCAGCTCGGAGGTGTTAAAGCGGCCAGGCTGGCGCAGACGACCACCAATCTGCTGGCTACGTTGCACCAGCAAGCCGTGCAGATCGTTTACCATGCTGTAGAGTTGCGGGCTGTTGCAGGCGTTCAGCATCGGCGGAATGTAGCTGCTATCCAGACGCACATGGTTGTCGTTGCGCTTTTCCGCGACAAACGCGATGCCAATCGCCGTCCATTCGGCCGTCAGATCTTTTTCCAGCATCAGGGTCAGACGTAAACGGCCAAACTGCACCGTGGCATCCCCCACCGACATGGCGTTATCGTCTTCCACCTCCTGCTCGAAGGCGATGAAACGCGCCAGTGACGCGGGCTCCTCGCTGAAAATAACCTCTTCACGCTCTCCCCGACGTACCGGCAGCGCGAGCACCACCTTTTCATTGGTGAGATTGTCAGGAATTTTCAGCGGGGCCGGGCCATTACGCCCGTTGCGAACCTGGAAAAAGGTGCCGTCTGGCAGCACACCGCTGCAGTAGCTCAGGGCAATGCAGCCCTGGCGAAGCATCGCTTCGTCCAGTTCAACATCGAGGAAGCCCCAGAGATACGATCGCTGCAGCGCACCCCATTCCCGAACGTGGTTGAGCAGATAACTTTCTGTCCGTTGAAAATGGTGTGGACGCAGGAACATGCCTTCGGTCCAGACGACCTTCTCTGCTTTGCTCATGATGATCGGTTTCCTGTTTTTAAGCGCGTTACTGGCTGATGACCCGGATGCCATTTATGTCGAGAAAGACGTTGGCCTGAAGTTCATCAGATGACCATTTCCAGAACTGGTAGAGATGGTTTTCGCCTGGTACAGGCAGTGGGAGTGAAACACGCCATTTCTTTCCATCCAGCATCTGATACTCGGCCATAACACCGATATAGCGCGCGTCGGGTGAGCTTTGGCCGCTGAGGGTTTTCGAAAGCTGGCCCGGCATCAGGAAGAAAACATCGCTGTTCAGCAGATTCGCGCCAAGCGTGGCTGACGCGTTGTTCTGCAGGGAATAGAAGTCACTGGACATGAAATCCGCATCGGACTTCAACAGCAGCACTCTGACTTTAAGCGGCGCAGAATCATTAATTTGTGGATGAGCCTGAAACTGCAGATTGTAGCGGGAGGGGTCGCTGTGTGAAGACGACGTACAACCACTGACCAGGGCGAAAATCACCGCGTAAAAGACGAACCTCAGCTTATGAAAATTTTTATTATTCATAAAAATACGCTCAGAAAAGCCGTTTAGTTCAGGATCCAGGTACCGTTAGCGCTGTCTTTGCAGGCTTTGCTGTTCCCGTCCACGTCTACACAGGTCGCTTTTTTGCGCGTCTTAGGACGAATAGCCTGTTTACGTACGGCTGCTTCATACTGATCGGCTTTGATCACCGCACGCATCGGAACGTAACCAATCAGCTGGTCTTGTCCTTCATCGGCAAGCGCCATCCAGTAGTGTTCAACCTGCCCCAGCACCACGTAGGTTTTTCCGGTTACCAGCGTACTGACAACCTTGCCACCAAAATCAGGGCGGCTCATCAGGGATGCCGGATACATAGCACGGTATGGCTCGTTAACCTGAGTGAACTCAGCAGGAGGCGTGATGGCATGACGGTGGGTTAAGGTGACGCCGTTGACCTGGCTGGTCACGATCGTATCGTCAGTGATCACAGGTTTCTGCGGCGCTTTACAGCCCGCCACCGCCATTACAAACAGAAGTGAAAACAATACGCGCATTTTCATATGCTTTTCCGTAGCGATATTTCGATGATGAGATAAAGGGGATGAAGTTTGACTTAGGTGCTATCGTTAAAATAGCCAGGATATTTTCGGGGCGTTACTATTATTCGGGCATAGCTACCGCACGAGCCCTTCAGAATAAGGCCCAGCGTCTTCCTGACATATTTTGACAAACGGTAAACAAGTTTACATGAGCTTGTCACCAATTCAATATTTCCTTCCTCACAACTGCTGCTTAATGAAGCACCCGACACATTATAGGATTAATCTGAGAAAAAAATCTTACTTACCCTGAATTGTCTTATTATTACCAGAACCTCTAACGCAAACTCATGATTGAAAAGCAAAAAAATCAAAAGAGAACCATTGTCATTAACGCAATACCGCTATTATCGCCACTACCATAATTAGTAGAGTTGCGATTTTTGCAGTGCTCAGATGAATATATCTTTCATGAATTATTTGTTGCATTGATAGCGTATCTTTAATACCCATGACTTTTCCGCCGGGAATTAAGACAATTCATAGAGGATGAAAAAAATTAATTTCACGGCGCAAAATAACTTTGCGCATTTTATCCTTTAGGGGGACGATTAACGCGTTCCCGGAACAATTAACAGTTAAGCATGACTACATCATTATTCCCTGCGGTGTTGTTCAATATATCGCCTTCGCCACGTCAGGTCATAACACCGCCAGGGACGTTCCCCTCCTTTTCGTTTGAAATTTTACTGTCACTACACTGTCGCGTTCACGGTGCCATTGCCAGGACATATTATTCACTTGATAAAAATTTGTTATGATTTCTTTAAATTTCTCAGCCGCATACTGCACGACGGGCGGTCTAACAGGGTAACCAGGTATGAATAACAGACGACGTGCCGTTCCCGGCATCCGACATTACGACGGCCCCGCAGGCGGCTGGGGGGCATTAAAAGCGACGGCGATTGCGGTGCGAACCCAGATGGATGCCCTTGATGCCCCCGCCACGCTGCTGCGCACCAACCAGCCCGACGGTTTTGACTGCCCGGGCTGCGCGTGGCCAGATAAAGAGCATAAATCAACGTTCCAGTTCTGCGAGAACGGCGCGAAGGCGGTTACCTGGGAAGCCACCAGCAAACGGGTAACCCCTGAGTTTCTGGCTAATAACAGCGTAACGTCGCTGCTGACAAAATCTGACTTTGAAATTGAGGGGTACGGCCGTCTGACCCATCCCCTGCGCTATGACCGGGCAAGTGACACTTTTCGCCCCGTCGATTGGGAGGAGGCCTTTGAACGCATCGGCGAGGTGCTGCGTGGGCTCGAACCAGACCAGGTGGAGTTCTATACCTCCGGGCGCGCCTCCAACGAAGCGGCCTGGTTGTTCCAGCTGTTTGCCCGCGAGTACGGGACCAATAATTTCCCTGACTGCTCCAACATGTGTCACGAAGCCACCAGCGTCGGTTTACCGCGCTCCATTGGTATCGGGAAAGGTACCGTCTCGCTGGAGGATTTCGATAAGACGGAGCTGGTGATCTCCATCGGGCATAACCCCGGCACCAATCATCCGCGCATGATGGGCACCCTGCACGAACTGGCCCGTCGCGGCGTACCGATTATCGTGTTAAACCCGCTGCGCGAGCGCGCGCTGGAACGGTTTGCCGATCCGCAGAGCGTCATTGAGATGGCGACCTACGGATCCACCGACATCGCCTCAACCTACTTCCAGGTTAAAGCCGGTGGCGATGCCGCCGCGCTAAAAGGCATCGCCAAACACCTGCTGCAGATGGAAACCGAGCGCGGCAATGTGCTCGACCGGGCGTTTATCGCCGAACACACGCAGGGCTTTGAAGACTTTGCGGCAGATATTGCGCAAACGAGCTGGGACGCCATTGAGCGCGAATCCGGGCTGAGCCAGGCGGCGCTGAAAAATGTTGCCGATGCCTACGCGAAATCGAACGCCACTATCATTACTTACGGCATGGGCATTACGCAGCATAATAAAGGGACCTCCAACGTCCGTCTGATCGCCGATGTGCTGTTGCTGCGCGGCAATATAGGTAAGCCCGGTGCCGGGATCTGCCCGCTGCGAGGCCACTCTAACGTTCAGGGGAACCGTACCGTCGGCATTAGCGAGAAACCGTCACCGGCATTTTTGAGCCGTCTGAAGGAGGTCTTCGGTTTTGAACCCCCTTCTCACCACGGGCATGACGCAGTGCAGGCCACCCAGGCCATGATCGACGGCCGCGCCAGAGCGCTTATCTGCCTCGGCGGTAACTTCGCGGTGGCAATGCCCGATCATGAGAACGGCTTCCCGGCGATGAGTAAGCTGGATCTGAGCGTGCACGTCGGTACCAAGCTGAACCGTACACACCTGCTGGTGGGGAAAGAGACCTTCATATTTCCCTGCCTTGGCCGCACGGAGCTTGATGTGCAGGCCAGCGGGCGTCAGTCCATTACCGTGGAAGATTCCATGTCGATGGTTCATGCCTCCTCAGGCAAGCTGAAACCCGCCTCTCCCCTGCTTCGCGCCGAACCGGCCATTGTAGCCGGCATGGCGAAAGCGACCCTCAAGGCCACCCGTGTGGACTGGATGCACCTGGTTGCGGATTACGATCGTATTCGCGATCTGATTGAGCAGACCATTCCGGGCTTTGAGGACTATAACGCGCGGATCCGGGTACCCGGTGGCTTCCGTATGCCGCTGCCGCCCACGAAACGTATCTGGCCAACGGCAACGGGCAAAGCGATGTTCTCGGTATTTGAAGGGGTCAATGAGAATGCCAGCGGTGAAGGCGATAACGTCCTGCGTCTGATCACGCTGCGCAGCCACGACCAGTATAACACCACGATTTATGCCCTCGACGACCGTTATCGGGGCGTCTTTGGCCGTCGCGACGTGTTGTTTATGAATGAAGGCGATATGGAACAGTCAGGACTGGAGCACGGCGACCGGGTGGATATCGAAACCGCCCTGCCGGGCAGCACTCAGCGTCTGGAGGATATCACGGTGGTGGCATACGCCATCGCCCCGGGCTCGGTCGGGGCCTACTATCCTGAGGCCAACGTGCTGGTTCCGCTCGACTATCTGGATAAAGAGAGCGGCACGCCATCGTATAAATCGGTGCCCGTCCGCCTCACCCTGCGCTCGAAAGAGATCCGTCCGCTGTAACCCCGGTTAACACAGACCAGGCCTCGCGCGCCACGACGCTAAACCCGCCGATAAACAGCGCATCACACACGCCCCGGTATTCCGGGGCGCTTACCAGCGTGGTTAGCGCATCGCGGATGGCATGAAGCGTTTCGGGTGTGGTACCGGGCGCGGTGATTAGCGGCAGTCCTGGCGTGAGGGGCGTCTGGTCAATCACAGCCAGTCCCGCCAGCAGGTTCGGGTCATGCCGCTGCAACAGCGCATAGGTCACGCAGTCGATCGCCGCGATATCCCCTCCTCCACGTTTTACCTCGATCAGAGACTGGCGATGGCTGCCACTGAAGATAACCTCAGAGAACCAGGCGTTTAACGCACGTGACGGCACGCGGTTGCGCAGCGCATTGTAGCCAGACTGGGAATCGGGCGCGTTACATACCACCCGCCGTCCGCGAAAATCAGTCAGCGAGCGGTGTTTATCCTCATCACGTACCACCAGAAAACTACGGTAGTGGATGCCTTCGCAGCCCGGTACCCGGTAGTGAAAACAGCCGACGACCTGCACCGCCGGCAACTGTGTCATCAGCGGGTAGCCACAGGTCTGGCTCAGGATAAGATTAGGCTGTTGCCAGTGTGCCGGCAGGTCAGACTCCGGCCAGCCGGGGATAAGATCCTCCACAGGCAGACCACGCGCCACCAGCAGACGCTGGACGGCCCGCCACAGGGCGAGGGTATCATGACGATCCACCGCATACATCGGAAACGCCAGTCGATTACTCATGACCTTCCTCGTGTTGACGCCAGGGATGTACGGTGACGTCCACCGACGTTTTCCAGAACCGTCGCATCCATTCGCCGTACCCTCTGACCAGAAACCCGTGGTTACGCTCCCGGTACGCCTGCTGGTTTTGCAGGTAGATCGTCTTCAGCCCGTACCAGGGCACGCCGGGTAAATCGTGATGTATTGAATGGTAGTTGAGATTCAGAAACAGCATTCGCCAGAACAGCCCGGCTTCGTTAATCACCGAACGCGCCAGCGGGTCATCCGCCGCACGATGTTCCAGAAAAGAGCGTACTTTTGTCAGCGCCAGCGCCGGGTAGCTTACCGCCAGCACAAACCAGAGCGGAGAGAAACCGTTGTGCATCATCCAGGTAAAAAGCTGCGCCAGCAACGCCATATGCACAAGCCACATCACCATAGCCCGCAGTTGAAGATGGCGAAACGCCACCACCGCGCTGCCTAGCGTCTGGAGAATATCCAGCAGCGGCGCCAGCAACAGTCGCCCGGTAAAGGTGTTACGGGCGTGGATCACTCGCTTCTGCCAGGGCGACAATCGCGCCCAGCTCGCCTGCGTAAAGTAGTATGACTCCGGATCATCCACCGGAATGGTCAGATGGTCGTGGCTATGGTGGGCCAGATGAGAATCCCGGTACAGGCCATACGGATACCAGACCGCCAGCGGCAGCGTGCCAAAGAGCTGGTTCAGCCAGGCGAAACGCGTGGGATGGCCGTGGATCAGCTCATGCTGAAGAGACATATACCAGGCGGTAAACCCAATCAGCAGCAGCGTGGCCGGCAGCAGACCGAGGGCCTGCCAGAACACCAGTGTCGAGAACCAGCCGCCATAAATAGTGACTATCAACAGCCATGTGGGCAACTCAGTTCGCCAGAGAAACCCCGAGGCGAGGTGGTGAATATGGTCGCGTTGTTGCGGGTGTAAATAGAGGGAGCTTCGTTTACCCATTCCTTCAGACGCCGTTTCGCCAGAGATAATGTGCTGACGATCCGGGATAACGCCTGAAATAACAAAGAACTTAAATCACTTTGCTTTGCCAGAAAGGTGCGTTGGGCCTGTTAACGCCCTTGCCCTCTGCTTGACTTATTTGGCAATAAAGGTACTTTTCAGGACATGAAGAAGATCCTGATTATTGTTCCTGACGGCGGCATGTTGTTTGAAGCCGCCGGCATCGCCGACATTCTGATGCAGGCCAACCGCCTGCACCCGGGAGGTCTTGCGCAGCCCTGCTATCGCATCATCATCGCCACGACCCAACCCCACCAGGTGATCCACGGCCAGTCCGGCCTGAATCTGCTGGCAGACTATCGCCTGCCGGAGCTGGATCCCCGTGACCCTCTCGATACCATCATCATTACCGGGCGCGGCATGAACGAGCAGGAAAGCACCGCCGTGGTGGACTGGCTGCATCTTGCAGCCCCCCATGCGCGGCGGATCGCCTCCATTTGCGGTGGCGCAATGCTGCTGGCCCAGACCGGTTTGCTTGACGACCGTCGGGCGACCACCCACTGGCGACTGCTGGAAACCATGCAAGCGCAGTACCCGTCAATCCACGTCGAAGGTGGCCCGATATACATTCAGGATGGCCCCATCTGGACTTCCGGTGGCGTGAGTTCCGGCTTTGATCTGACCCTGGCGCTGGTGGAAGACGATTATGGCTTCAGCCTCGCGCGCGACGTGGCGCAGGATATGGTGATGTATCTGCGCCGCCCGGGAGGCCAGCTGCAGTTCAGCCGCTATAACCTGTCGCAGTCCGGCTCCTCCGGACCCATCAGCGAGCTGCAAACCTGGATCCTGCAAAACCTGACGGCCGATCTGTGCGTCGAAAAGCTGGCGGAAAAAGTAGCCATGAGCCCGCGCAATTTCACCCGGGTATTCACCCGCGACACGGGGGCGTCTCCGGCACGCTATGTGACCGAAGCGCGCCTTGCCGCAGCCCGACAGTTGCTTGAACAGACCGACGATCCGCTATCCGTTATCGCCGAGAAAAGCGGATTTGGCACCAGCATCAACCTGCGCCGCGTATTTGAAAAACAGCTCCACCTCACACCCGGTGAATACCGTCAGCGTTTTCACTGTCGCAAAATGGCGTAATGTGATCCTTTTTTGTCATTTACGCCATCCGGCCTGAAGCCTACAGTGACTCCAGACAACAGAGATAAGGAGTGCATTATGGTTAAGGTCGGCATTAACGGTTTCGGCCGTATCGGACGTAATTTCCTGCGCGCGGCGCTGGGCAATCCGGACCTGCAGATTGTGGCGATTAACGATCTGACGGACAGCAAAACCCTCGCCCATCTGCTTAAACACGATTCCCTGCTTGGCACGCTGCCGGCCCCCGTTGAAGCGACGGACGGCGCGCTGCAGGTTGACGGCCAGCGCATCACCGTCTTTAGCGAGCGCGATCCGGCGAATATCCCCTGGCGCGATGTCGGCGTTGACGTGGTGATTGAAGCCACCGGTTTCTTCACCGAGCGCGAAAAAGCACTGGTGCATATCTCGCACGGTGGTGCGAAGCGCGTCATCATTTCTGCACCGGGTAAGAATGACGATCTGACGGTGGTGATGGGCGTTAACCACGAGCAGTACGATCCGGCTAAGCACGTGGTAGTGAGCAACGGGAGTTGCACCACGAACGGCCTGGCCCCGGCCGCACAGGTTTTGCATCAGCAATTTGGTATTGAGCATGGCCTGATGAACACCACGCACGCTTATACCAACAGCCAGGCGCTGCATGACCAGCCGGAAAAAGATCTGCGCGGCGCACGAGCGGCCGCCCTGTCAATTGTGCCGTACTCCAGCGGTGCCGCGAAGGCGCTGGGGAAAGTCATCCCGTCTCTGGACGGCAAGCTGACCGGCTATTCCCTGCGCGTACCGGTTCCGGTGGTCTCGATTGTGGACTTGACGGTGACGCTGAGCCGTGACGTTACGGTACAAGAGGTGAACGATGCGTTCCGCAAAGCCGCCGCCAGCGGGCCACTGAAAGGCATTCTGGGATATAGCGATGAACCGCTGGTCTCCAGCGATTATCAGGGCGACCCGCGCTCTTCGATTATTGACGGTCTCTCCACCCTGGTAATTGGTGGTCGGATGGTGAAAATCCTGGCGTGGTATGACAACGAGTGGGGCTTCTCTAACCGCCTGGTGGATCTGGCGGTGCTGATGGATAAGAAAGGGTTGTAAGGTGTAAGCCGGGTGGCGCTTGCGCTTACCCGGCCTACGGATTATGTAACCATCCTCGCAGAATAAATAATACTTGATAAGATTAATTATATTCATCGTTTCCAAATTCATCACATCAATTATATATAACCACCAATTTATTTAGAAAATAAATTGGTGGTTATTCTTGCCTTCACTTTTTATAAATGCGAGTGCGATCACTGTCCCCAGTCGACAACGTAGCCCATGATAAACTCTGTACACAACAGGGACAGGCTATGTATTACAGTAAATCGATTATCGAAAAAATAGGGTCCGATAAAGAACTTGCATTAAGGTTTGATCGCGCCGTAGCTGGGGTGAGAGATGCTGATGCGCTAAATAAAGTGATCGGATAATGTGGGAATCTATAAAAGAATTTTTGATGAGATTTTTAAAAAGTTTTTTACAAGATATTATGAATGATTTCTTTTGGTATGGCACTGGAATAGTCTCTGTCATTCCAGGTGCTGTCATAGCGAGTTTTATAGAAGATGAAGAAATTGCACTATTGATTTTTTGCATTATTGTATTAGCTGTTTACTTCATTGCATTTCGCTACAAAAACAAAGAATGAATAAATGTCTACACCACACATATATGGTTTACAAATGAAAATAACGTTCCAGTGACAGGAGAATGTTTAATGCCCACAAGATTGGGTTCTACCGAACTAAAATCATTTAACCATTCGGTGTGAATTCCCACCGATTCCAACACAGGAAAAATGACAGGGACACGTCTTCATGTGCCAATTATCTTTGAAAAAGAAATGGGTTGCATCACACCCTATCCCTTTCGTGCCGTCTGTACTGATTAAACCTGCAAAACGGCATTAATTAAAAGAAAGAGCGATCGCATAACGCAATCAGCACTCATGACTTCCCTCTCCCGCAGGAGAGGGAAAACAATCACTCCGCCTTAACCTTCACGCCCATAAACACAATCACCATCGCCGTCACCAGCAGGAAACCGCTTCCGGCAAAGACGCCGCTGGCGCCGTTGAGGTCAAATACCGCCCCGCCCACGGCCGCACCGGCGCTGATTGCCAGTTGGATAGAGGCCACCAGCAAACCACCCGCGCTTTCGGCTTCATCCGGCACCGTCGTGGCAAGCCAGGTTGACCAGCCCACCGGAACCAGACCAAACGCAAAGCCCCACATCGCCACCAGTAATCCATCCAGCATCGCCAGATGACCAAACGCCACCATGGTGAGTGCCAGCACGCCCATGGCGAACGGAACCAGGGCCAGCGTCAGGCGCAGGTTGCGCGCAAGCAGATGTCCGGCAACGGAGGTGCCGATAAAGTTGGCAATCCCGAAGCCCAGCAGGATCAGCGAGATGCTCTCCACGCTTGCCTGACCCACCGTTTCAAGGAACGGACGCAGGTAAGTGAAGAAGGCAAAATGGCCGCTGAAGATCAGAATGGTCGCCAGCATTCCGCCGATCATTCCCGGACGACGCAGCACGCGGAACAGGGTGCCCAGGCTGCCGCTGCTCTCCGGCTTCATTGACGGCAGTACCCAGAGCTGCCACAGCAGCGCCAGCATGCTCGGCAGAATGCAGAGGATAAAGACATTACGCCAGCCGATCAGGCTGCCAAGATAGCTGCCCAACGGAGCCGCAACCACCGTAGCGATCGACACGCTGGAAAAGATCACCGCCAGCGCTTTCGGCACTTTATCTGCAGGCACCAGACGCATCGCCGTGGCGGTCGACATCGCCCAGAATCCCCCGATGGCAATCCCTAACAGCAGACGTCCCATCAGCAGAACGTGCAGCGTCGGCGCAAAAGCCACCAGCAGGCTGGAGATGATTTGCAGCACCGAGAAAAACATGAGTACCCAGCGACGGTCGATACTTTTGGTCGCCGGGGTGATCAGCAATCCGGTGACCAGCGCGACCAGCGCGGTGGCGGTTACCGCCTGTCCGGCCATTCCCTCTGTTACGCCCAGGCTTGCGGCCATGGGCGTTAACAAACTGGCGGGCAGGAACTCCGCCGTGATCAAACCAAACACCCCCAGCCCCAGTGAATAGACGGCCCGCCAGGCGGGTTTTGCAGGCGTAACAGCCTCTCTCGCCGCGACACATGAACTCATCGGTTGATCTCCCGTTATGAAAATGTGACAACTGTCGCAAAAGGATAGAGGGTTCACCGTGGACGATCTATGACATATAATCTCCACTTATTGATTATTCGTCCGGAGTTTTGCCATGACCGCGCAGTCCCCCGATCTGATCAGCGAGCTGTTGCGCGGAATGCGCCTGTCGGGCGTGAAATACCGCCGCATTGAAGCTAGCGCACCCTTTGGCGTGGCGTTCCACCAGGCGCCTGGCAAAGCACAGTTTCATTTTGTCAGCCGCGGCAATGCCCTGCTGCGTATGGAGAGCGGCGCAACATTCACCTTAAACGGCGGTGATGCCCTGTTTATACCGAACGGTAATGCTCACGCCCTGCTCTCGGACGAACAGGCTACCATCACCCCGGTCAGCGCGTTTCCCAGTGAACCTATCTGCAGCTCGGTCTGCGCCATCACCTGCGAGCCGTGTCCGGACAGCGAGAACACCGTCATTTTCAGCGGATGCATGGATTTTGAGCTGGGCGGGATGCAACCGCTCATCAAAGCGATGCCGGAGGTGATGATGGTGAGCCGGTTGATGTCCACCTGGCCGGAGATCCACCCGCTGCTGGCGGCGATGGAGCGCGAATCCATGACGCGTCAGGCCGGATTCGCCGGGATCCTCGCGCGGCTGGCAGACGTGGTGGCGGCGCTAATCGTGCGGGGCTGGGTTGAAGGAGGCTGCGGAAAAGCCACCGGCTGGGTGCAGGTACTGCGCGACCCGCGTCTGAGCCGGGCCATTTACGCCATGCACCAGCAGCCGGGTCTGAACTGGAGCGTGGCGGATCTGGCAAAAGAGGCTGGCACCTCCCGCTCGGTGTTTGCGGAACGTTTTCTCGCCGCGACGGGCACCACCCCGGCGAAATACCTCAGCGAGTTGAGGATGCGCCTGGCCATTCAGTACATTCGCCATGAAAATCAGCCTATTGAAACGGTCGCGCTGCGCCTGGGTTACGGATCCCTTGCGGCGTTTAGCCGGGCGTTCAAGCGAATTATCGGCCATGCGCCAGGCACGCTGCGGGAGACCAGCCAGACCCCGGAAGAGGCCTGACTGGCGCAGGACATCAGAAGTAGTATTTGAAGCGCACGCGCCCGCCGTAGCGATCGTCGTTGCGGTCATCGCCGTCATTCGGATGTGCTTCAACCCAGGAGGCGTACGCGCCAAGATAGATATTGAAATTCTTCATCTTCATGACGTTCGGGATCAGGTACGACGCATGAATAGTGTGAATATCATAATCGCCGGGATCGGTCACCCAGCAGTCGCCATCACAGTCCGCATTAAAGTTGGCGGTGTTGAAATTATCGATCTGGTTATGCGCGTAGATATAGCCCAGCTCAATATTGTGCCATAAGGCATTCACGCCCGCGGTGAAATCCGTCTCGTCGGTGGCATCCATGTAAGCGGTATTCAGGTTGGCAACGATACCGTCATCCGGATCGGTTTTTTGCCCGTTCCAGGTCATGGTAAAGCCATAGCCGGTGCGGTCAGACTGGTCGACCCATCTTCCGGACGCATCGTGGTAGCCGTAGGCATTGTTGACGAGGTTGCTCTCCATCGCGATAGCGGTCGAGAAGTTTCCTTCCTGCCAGGCAATCACCGGGCGGACGTAGGCGACGTTTTTATCGTTATCCAGGTCCACGCCATGATACTGCTGGTCAACAAACAGCGAGCTGCCGTCTTCCAGCAGCGTGTTAACCTCGAGATACCAGTTGCCCGGGGTTTTACTCAGCAGGAAGTTACCTCCGCTGTCGCTACGACCGCGCCCCTCTTTCATCATATAGATATAGCCGTAACCATCGCTGTAGAGATCGTTGGCGGTGTTGCCGGAATATTCTACGAAGGTATCCTGATTCAGCGGGAACATATCGTAGGCTTCAAAACGGCCAACTTTTACCTTCCAGTCGTTTTCCGTGCCAAAGAAGAAGACCGCGTCATCCAGGTTCATTTTGCCCGTTAAGTCCGCCAGCGGCTGTACGGAGAAACCGGCAAAATTGCCGTTTTCCATTCGCTTATAGCCGTCAAACCCCAGCAGCAGACGCCCGTTAATATCCCAGCGTTCATGGTTGCCGGGTGCCCAGTCTTTATTGGCTGTCGTTTTCATGGAGGTTAAACTGCCGGTCTTGCTGGCCGCATCCATATTAAATTCGACGTCACCATAAAATTTAATATCACCGTAGCCGGATAACGTGAGCTTCGGTGCCGTTTGCGCTGTCGCAGGCTCTGTGGATCCAACCACAACAGGATTTGCGGCCACCACGGTTTGCTGCTGTTGTTCCAGAACCTGAATTTGTGCTTCTGCCTTTGCCGCCCTTGTTTCAGCCTTTTCGAGGCGCGCCTCCAGTTGCGCCAGTTTATCTTCCAGACGTTGCGTATCATTTGCTGCCATTGCTGCGGTAGAACAAAACGCACTGACGAGCAGTGCAAGGTATTTCACTTTCATCGACTCCATCCTCGTGAGTTAATCATTATTTCCTGACGGACACAGAGAACCTCACCGATAATTCAAATGAATTATCGGCTTACTGCTTCAACTATTAAGAGTTAGCGAATTCGCCTTTATTTAAATCACTCACCACGCCATTCATGACGTTTTCGGTTAATTTATAAAACTTGATTGAAAAAGCGGTGAGTAAATAAAAGAGTGAAGGGATTAACGTAAACAGCAGAATGACACCCTGAACGGCGGATTCCGACTGTACCGTACTGTTCGACTGGTAATTAAACCAGGCCAGCACCCAGCCCAGAATCGCCCCCCCGACGGCGACACCTAATTTGATCACGAAAATATTGGCCGCAACATTCATACCTGTAATACGACGCTGAGTTTTCCATTCACCGTAATTATTTGCATCAGTAATCATTGACCACTGCAACGCGCCGTTACCGCCCTGAACAATCTGAATGAGCACATGGGCAATCAGTGGAATGATCCAGAACTCCAGCGGCAGCCAGAAGCAGGCCACGCCTAACGCCGCATTGAGAATATTGATCCAGAACGAGAGTTTAACCTTACAAAAACGGGTACCGAACGGCTGCGCCAGAACCGAACCAAACATCGAGGCCAGCATCCCGCCCAGCATAAAGTACGAGATAATGTCGGCCCCCTTGTTGAGCACGGTATTGACGTAATAGACCACCGCGCCACCGCGGATCACCACCGCCACCAGCATCATAAAGTTGTAGATCGAGAGAATGCGCCACTGATCGTTACGAAAGAGGATTTTAACGTCCCGGGCGATGTTCAGATTCTCCTCTTTGATCGGCTGGACGCGCTCTTTGGTGGTGACAAAACAAATGATAAACATCACGCAGCCGATTGCACCAAACAGCGCCATCGCCACCTGAATGCCGGTCGCCCTGTCGCCGGGGTAGAGATAGTCCGCGAGGGGAAGAATAAGCGCGGTACCAAGCGCGCCACCAATCGGGGTGATGGCAAAGCGCCAGGACTGCAACGAGAGGTTTTCCCGCGGATCGGACGTTAGCGCAGCGCCCAGGGAGCAATAGGGGATATTAATGGCGGTATACATCAGAGTCATAAATATATACGCCCCGACGGCATAATAAATTTTGCCTGTTTCGGTAAAATCCGGAATGGAATAAACCAATACGCAACTCACCGCAAAAGGAACGCATATCGCCAGCAGCCAGGGACGAAAACGTCCCCAGCGCGTGGATGTTGCATCGGCAATCGCTCCCATAACGGGGTCGGTAATGGCATCTAATAAACGGACCAAAAGAAACATGGTTCCCATTACGGCCGGGGGCAAGCCATAAATATCGGTATAGTAATACGCCAGAATGGCAACCGATGAGTCAAATACAATATGGCTCGCGGCATCTCCCAGGCTGTAGCCTATTTTTTCCCGGACCGGAATTTTTTCACTCACTGACATCACGTTACTCCTTATTGATGAAACCGGTTTCTGCTCTGGCAATAATTTCGCCTGAGCGCAACGACGCGATCCATTATGTTTTTTCACCATGAAGTTATGTTTTTTGCTTTATGTGATCGGGATAATTAAAAGAAAGCCTTTATCCGGAAAATTATGCGTAACGGATCGCAATTTATTTTCTCGCCTACAGCCATTCACAATATCAATATTTCAGCAGCGCCACCGGGGCATTAAACGCAACGGTAAATTGTCTGGATTTGTGCAAAGTGCGATGTTCGACACGCGAAGCGCGGAATATTCGACTAAGGTTTTCTGGTGATTGATTACAGCGTGACCGCTGCTCAGCGAAATAAGGAGAAGCACCGATGATAACCCCTCAAAAGCTGCGCCCTCGCCTCTTACCTCTGGTTCTGGGCAGTGCGTTGCTCGCGGTTGCCGCGACAGGCAACGCAGAAGAAATGCACTCTGGCCAGACGAATTCACCGGATATCTTGCTCGGCCCTCTCTTTAACGATGTCCAGAGCGCCAAACTTTTCCCCGATCAAAAAACCTTTGCCGATGCGGTACCGAAAAGCGATCCCCTGACGATCCTGGCCGACTACCGCATGCAGCGTCGTCAGTCCGGGTTTGATTTACGCCATTTTGTGGATATGAACTTCACGCTTCCCGCGGAAGGGGAAAAATATGTTCCTCCTGCCGGGCAGAGCCTGCGTGAGCATATTGACGGGCTGTGGCCCGTGCTTACCCGCACCACCGATAAAGCCAGTAACAAGTGGGATTCGCTCCTGCCGTTACCTAAACCCTACGTCGTGCCTGGCGGACGTTTCCGCGAGGTCTACTACTGGGACAGCTATTTCACCATGTTGGGGCTGGCGGAAAGTGACCACTGGGACAAAATCAGCGATATGGTGGACAACTTCGCCTACGAGCTGGATACGTGGGGACATATTCCGAACGGCAACCGCAGTTACTACCTGAGCCGCTCCCAGCCGCCGTTTTTCTCGCTGATGGTTGAACTGCTGGCGACGCACGACAGCGAGGCACTGAAGAAATACCGTCCACAAATGGAAAAGGAGTACGCCTACTGGATGGAGGGCGCCGATGCGCTGCAGGCCGGACAAGCCAACAAACGAGTGGTGAAGCTGGAGGATGGCTCACTGCTCAACCGCTACTGGGATGATCGCGATACGCCACGTCCGGAGTCATGGCTTGACGATATCACCACCGCCAAAAGCAACCCTAACCGTCCGGCGACGGAGATCTACCGCGATTTACGCTCTGCGGCGGCCTCAGGCTGGGACTTTAGCTCCCGCTGGATGGACGATCCGCAAAAGCTGGGCACCATCCGCACCACCAGCATTGTGCCGGTGGATCTGAACGCCCTGATGTTCAAGATGGAAAAACTGCTCGCCCGGGCAAGCCAGGAGAGCGGCGATGCCGCCAGCGCGAGCAAATATGAGGCACTGGCCACGGCACGCCAGCAGGCGATGGAGAAGTATCTGTGGAACGAAAAAGAGGGGTGGTATGCGGATTACGATCTGAAGAGCAAGAAGGTGCGTAATCAGCTTACGGCTGCGGCCCTCTTCCCGCTGTATGTGAAGGCGGCGGCACAGGATCGCGCCGATAAAGTGGCTGCTGCGACGTCCTCACGCCTGCTGAAACCGGGTGGCATAACGACCACCACCGTCAACAGCGGCCAGCAGTGGGATGCCCCCAATGGCTGGGCGCCGCTGCAGTGGGTCGCGACAGAAGGGTTGCAGAATTATGGCCAGAATAAGGTGGCGATGGATGTCACCTGGCGTTTCCTGAAAAACGTTCAGCACACCTACGATCGCGAGCAGAAACTGGTGGAAAAATATGACGTCTCCTCCACCGGTACGGGCGGCGGCGGTGGTGAGTATCCGCTGCAGGATGGATTCGGCTGGAGCAACGGCGTGACGCTGAAGATGCTGGACCTGGTCTGTCCGAAAGAGAAACCGTGTGACAGCGTGCCGGAGAATCAACCTGCGGCGAATGAAGAGGCTACGCCGGTGAAAAGTACAGCGCAGTAGGTGAGCAATGCCGGGTGGCGCTAACGCCTGCCCGGCCTGCATTCCCTGCGGGAGAGGGAAACGATAATCAGAAGCTGTAGCTCGCCCCCAACTGATACGTGCGGTCACGCCCAATCCAGCAGTTCGTGGCGTCGTAGCAGGTCAGCGTCTCTTTATTGGTGATGTTTTGCGCGCTGGCTTTGAGGGTTAACCCCTCCAGCGACGGCAGGATTTCACCCATACGATAGGAAGCAGCCAGATCGTACTGCATGGTGCCACCCAGTTTGCCCGCATCGTTGTTCGGTGAAATTTCCATCGGACCGGTGTAGCGTGCCCCCGCCCCCAGCATCAGCCCCCTCAGCGGCGTATTGTCAAAGGTGTAATCTCCCCACAGGTTGAACGCATTTTCCGGCACCTGCGTCGGTCGTTTGCCCTGGTATTTATCATCTTCGGTATTGATCAGATGGGTATAGGCATAGTTGGCAATCAGGGTCACGTTATCCGTCGGACGACTGACGACCGAGAGCTCGGCACCTTTGGATTCCACTTCGCCGGTCTGGCTGTAATTCAGGAAGCCCGGATCGGAGGTGACGACATTTTTCTGACGGATATTAAATACCGAGGCGGTAAAGGTTGTGGCGTACTCTGCCAGCAGGTATTTCACCCCGCCTTCAACCTGTTTGCTGGTTGTTGGTTTAACGTCTTTGGCCGTGAGCGTGCCCTGCGGCGACACCGGGGCAAACCCTTCGGAGTAGCTGATGAACGGTGACAGCCCATTCTCAAACGCGTAAAGCGCGCCCAGGCGTTTGGTCACGCGGTCCTGCGAGACCCAGGCTTTGTCGCCGTTCTGCAGATAATTGCTGGTCACCGAGCGGTAATCGTCATAGCGCAGGCTGGCCAGCAGATTTAAGCCGCCAAATTCCACCTGATCCTGCAGGTAATAGCCGTTTTGTTGGTAGCTCAGACGATTTTTCTGCCCCGTATACAACCCGAGATCGCGTTCATTGATTTGCGAATAGTCAGGATTTCGCATATCAATGCCGGGCGTTGTCGAGGCATAACGGTAGTAGAAGTGAGAGTTCAGCTTTTGATAGTCAAACCCGGCCAACAGGTGATGTTTCCATTCCCCCAGCGCCACGGTTTTGGTTACCTGGTTATCAATGTTGAAACTCTTCAGATCCTCATCCGTGGTGTAAGCAAAACGGTTAAGCTGGTAGACCTCACTCCCCGTCCCCGTGGCGTAAACGCTGCGCTGATGGGTGTCGACATCAAAGTACCGTGCCTTCTGGTTAAAGCCCCAGCCGCTGTCAAACTCATGTTCAAAGCTGTAACCCAGCATCCACTGACGCTGTTTAAAACCGCTCCATTCATCCCCGGCGTAATCACGGCGATCGGCATATTTCGAGCGCAGGTAAGCAAGCGGCAACGGGTTGGATGGTGACAGGCTCGGGGAGTTTTGCGCCAGCGCATCAATGGTGAGACGCGTTTTGTTGTCCGGCTGCCACGTAACCGACGGAGCGACCAGGTAGTTTTCATACCGCGTGGTATGGGGTTGATCGTCATTTTCAGTGGCTTTACCCAGCAGACGGTAGTTCCAGTCGCTGTCGGCGATTTGTCCGGTCGAGTCGAGATAGCCCTCTTTCAGATTGCGGTTACCGGTGTTGAAGCCAAACTCGGTGCGGGCAGCTTTTTGCGGCTTTTTGCTTTGAATGTTCACCAGCCCACCCGGGGAGCCGCCGCCGTAGAGCACAGAAGATGGGCCTTTAAGGATATCGACGCTCTCAATGAGCAGCGGATCGATGCGCGCTTTGGTGTTTCCGGTGACGTTATACGGCAGCTGCAGGCCGTTGTAGAACTCCTGGTCGACCGTAAAGCCACGAATTTTATACTCGCTCATGTACGTGGTGTTTCCACGCAGCTCTGTCGAAACGCCCGGAACATAGCGCAGGATTTCGTTCACGGAACTGGCATGGCGTTGCTCAATTTGCGGCGCAGAGACGGTATCGATCACCTGCGGCGTTTTACTTTCGGCCACCGCCGATTTGGTTGCGCTGTTCGTCCATGCGGGGAGAACGCTGCCCTGCTCAGAGCCGGTGACAAGAATGGTGGATTCTTCCGCAAATGCCTGTGCCTGTAATGCCAGCGTCACGGCTCCTGCCAACGCGCATACTGCAAAACGTGAGGTGTTCATAGTGTCGTCTTGTGGTTATATGTAACTAGGAACGACAATTATTATCATTTCGATTAGCAAATCAATATCACGACAAAAAAAACGGCCCTTTTGCGAGAGCCGTTTTGGGTTATCTATGCCCGTCTGAGTAACCTGAATATGCCCAGAACAACAATGGCGCCCACCACAGCCACAAGGAAACTGTGCAGGTCGAATCCACTGATGCTGCCGCCAAAGCCAAACATCGTCGCCAGCCAGCCGCCGACAACCGCACCAACAACACCGAGCACACAGGTCAATATAAAGCCGCCGCCATCATTTCCCGGCATGATGAGTTTAGCGATAGCCCCGGCAATAAGACCAAAGATGATCCACGCGATAATACCCATAGCGATGCCCTCTTGCAGGTTTAACGCATGCGCAGAAAACCTTCCGCGCAGGTAACTTAAGTATAGGTCATCACGGTAAAACCGATTTCATCTCACCGACTTAACTTCTCTGTACTGCGAAAAAAACTCACCGGTTTGTATTAAGTTTCGTTTCACGCTGCCGATAACGCAGAGACAGTCTGTCATTTATCAAGGAGCCATCCGGCGTGAGTAATTACAGTGAGCAGTTCCTGAAGCAAAATCCGCTGGCTGTATTAGGGGTATTGCGTGACCTGCAAAAAGGCGAGGTGCCGCTGCGCATCAGCTGGTCAAACAATCAGTTCATCAGCAAGATCCTGGATGCGTCTGCAGAGAGGCTGGTCATCGACCTGGGCAGTCAGGAGCATGAAAACCGCGCCGCGCTGCGGGCGGAGAAAATCTCGGTGATGGCAGAAACGCACGGCGCAAAAGTGGAATTTGTCCTGCCGCGCCTGGAGCTGAGCGAATTCGGCGGCCTTCCGGCGTTTGTCACCCCGCTGCCGGCCAACCTCTGGTTTGTTCAGCGCCGTGAATATTTTCGTATCAGTGCCCCGCTGCACCCTGCCTATTTTGGTAAGGCCAAAATGCCGGACAAAAAAGAGATCCGCTTTCGCCTGTTTGACCTCTCCCTGGGCGGCATGGGTGCGCTGATGGATACGCCAAAGCCTGACGGACTGGTAGAAGGCATGCGATTTACCCAAATCGAACTGGATATGGGAGGCTGGGGGCGTTTTTACTTTGATGCGCAGCTGATTGCCATCAGCGAGCGTAAGGTGGTCGACAGCAAAAATGAAACGATCGTCACGCCACGTCTGAGCTTCCGCTTCCTGAACGTCGGGCCGGGCGCAGAGCGCGAACTGCAACGGATTATCTATTCTCTTGAGCGAGAAGCGCGTGAGCGGGCGAATAAAGTGTTGTGACAGAAGCCGGGCAGCACGCTGGCCGCCCGACAACGGCATTACATGGCATCCATCGCTTTCTGTACTTTCCAGATGTAACGCGGAGCCTGTGGTGCCGGATGATTTTTCACTACGTGTTCAAAGAACTCGTCTTTGTCCATGCCGTTAATCTCTTCTATCGCCTCTTTACGGTCCGATGAGAACGTCCTGAGCAGCGCACCCGCGCCGTTCACGTAAGACACCACCAACGCATACTGCATCACTTCAGGATCCTCGATCCCCTTCAGCACGCCGTGTTCCAGAATGCTCAAATAAGCCGTGCCCATGGAGATGTTACGTTCCGGGTTTTTCAGCTCGCTGGTTGACGGCTGACCGCTCCAGCCCATATAGCGGTAGACCTCTCTGCCGGCAGTTGAGGCCTTAAGCTGCATTAACCCCACGGCATTGGATTTGCTGATAAGCGTTGGGTTACCGCCGGATTCCACGGCAATGATCGCCGTGATAAGCCGCGGGCTGACACCCCAGGCTTTGCCCGCCTGTTCGCTGATCGGCATCCACTGCATGGCCCGTTTCACAGGCACTTCCGGGTTCCATGCCGGGTTTTGATAGTCATGTTTTGAACTACAGCCAGCCAGCAACACAATCAAAAAAGCAAACCATCTCAATTTCACGTCATCTATCCTTATAGCCGGTCATCGCCCTTGAAGCAGGCAACGTATAAGCGGCATGATATAGACAATTAGATTCTCATTCAGCAAGGAATTGCCATGTCTCAGTTTCATCTTATCGCGCCGTCCGGGTACTGCATCAACCAGGAGGCGGCACAGCGGGGCGTTGAGCGCTTACTGGAACTCGGTTACCCGGTAGAAAATCAGACAATTATCCCCCGCCGCCAGCAACGTTTTGCCGGTATGGAAGCGCAAAGGCTGAATGATATCAACAGCCTGGTAAACCTGCAGGGTGAGAACAACATCGTGCTGGCGGTGCGCGGCGGCTATGGTGCGAGCCGGTTGCTGGAGAGTATTGACTGGCAAGGGCTGGCGAAGCGTCAGCAGCAGGATCCCTTGCTTATCTGCGGCCACAGCGACTTTACCGTAATCCAGCTCGGGCTGCTCGCGCTGCATAACGTGGTGACCTTCAGCGGCCCGATGCTGGCCGGTAATTTCGGGGCACCCGAGCTTGACCCATTTTCGGTGGAACACTTCTGGCGCGCCCTGAAAAACCCGACCTACAGCGTTGAGTGGCAGGGAAACGGGCCGCACTGGTCTTGTGAAGGACAACTCTGGGGCGGAAATCTGGCAATGCTGGTGTCGCTCATCGGAACGCCATGGCTGCCGCAAATTGACGACGGCATTCTGGTGCTGGAAGATATCAATGAACATCCGTTCCGCGTCGAGCGCATGTTATTGCAGCTGTATTATGCCGGTATTCTGGAACGTCAGTCCGCGGTTATTCTTGGCAGTTTTACCGGTGCCGCGCCGAATGACTATGACGCAGGATACTCGCTGGAAACGATGGTCGATTTCATCCGCTCACGCCTTGATATTCCTGTTATTACCGGGCTGGACTTCGGCCACGAGCAGCAAACCGTCACCCTGGCGTTAGGCGCGCAGGCCACCCTGAAGCATGATGAAACGGGCAGTCGGTTAACGATTGGGGGTCATCCGATCTTAAAGGCATAAAAAAGCCGTTAATCCCCCTCAATAAACCGCTGTTTGCGTCGTTAATATGTTAGGGTTTTAGTAACAGCATTAACATTGAGGTGGGAGTAAGACAACATTGGATGCCACAGCGATAATCAGTCTTTTCATTCTGGGTTCTGTGCTCGTAACCTGTAGTATTTTATTAAGTTCATTTTCATCGCGTCTCGGCATACCTATTCTTGTTATTTTCCTTGCTATCGGCATGCTGGCGGGTGTCGATGGTATCGGCGGTATCCCTTTCGATAACTACCCTTTCGCTTACATGATCAGTAACCTTGCGCTGGCGGTGATCCTGCTCGACGGCGGGATGCGCACCCAGGCGAGCTCATTTCGCGTCGCGCTGGGGCCCGCCCTGTCGCTGGCGACGGTCGGGGTGTTAATTACCTCCGGTCTGACCGGCATGATGGCGGCGTGGCTGTTCCATCTCGATCTGATGGAAGGTTTACTGATTGGCGCGATTGTCGGCTCAACCGACGCGGCAGCGGTGTTTTCCCTGCTGGGGGGCAAAGGGTTGAACGAACGCGTCGGCTCCACGCTTGAGATTGAATCCGGCAGTAACGATCCGATGGCGGTATTTCTCACCATCACGCTGATAGAGATGATCCAGCAGCATGAAACGGGCTTAAGCTGGATGTTTGCCCTGCATATCCTGCAGCAGTTCGGCCTGGGGATTGCGCTCGGCCTTGCCGGGGGCTATCTGCTTCAGCAGACGATCAACCGGATATCGCTGCCTTCGGGGCTGTATCCGCTGCTTGCCCTGAGCGGAGGCATTCTGATTTTTGCTGTCACCACCGCGCTGAACGGCAGCGGGATCCTCGCGGTTTATCTCTGCGGCTTCCTGCTGGGCAATCGCCCTATTCGTAACCGTCACGCCATTTTGCAGAACTTCGACGGACTAGCCTGGCTGGCGCAAATCGGGATGTTCCTGGTGCTGGGTCTGCTGGTGACGCCGTCAGACCTGCTGCCGATTGCCGTTCCGGCACTGATTTTATCGGCATGGATGATCTTCTTCGCCCGTCCCCTGTCGGTGTTTGCCGGTCTGCTGCCGTTTCGCGGCTTCAACCTGCGCGAACGCGTCTTTATCAGTTGGGTGGGGCTGCGCGGCGCGGTGCCGATTATCCTGGCCGTCTTCCCGATGATGGCCGGGCTGGACAACGCGCGGCTGTTCTTTAACGTCGCCTTCTTCGTGGTGCTGATCTCGCTGCTGTTCCAGGGAACCTCGCTGGGATGGGCGGCGAAAAAAGCCAAAGTGGTGGTTCCTCCCGTGGGCTGGCCGGTATCTCGCGTGGGGCTGGATATTCACCCGGAAAACCCGTGGGAACAGTTTGTCTACCAGCTCAGCGCCGATAAATGGTGCGTGGGGGCGTCGCTGCGTGATTTGCATATGCCAGCCGATACGCGTATTGCCGCCCTGTTCCGCGATAATGTCCTGCTGCACCCTACCGGCAGCACCCGGCTACGCGAAGGCGATATTCTGTGTGTGATTGGCCGCGAGCGCGACCTGCCCGCCCTGGGTAAACTGTTCAGCCAGTCGCCTCCGGTGGCGCTGGATCAGCGTTTCTTCGGCGATTTTATTCTGGAAGCCAGCGCCAGGTTTACGGATGTGGCGCTGATTTATGGGCTGGACGAAGGTGCTGAAGGCGACGATAACCAGCAAACGCTGGGCGAAATCATCCAGCAGCGCCTTGGTGCGGCCCCGGTTGTGGGTGACCAGGTGGAGTTTGCCGGGATGATCTGGACCGTAGCAGAGAAAGAAGATAACGCGGTGCGGAAAGTCGGTTTGCGGCCGATGGAAGAGGACGTGGAGTAGTGGTTTTGCCGGGTAAGCGTTAGCGCCACCCGGCAGATACGTACGTTACACCGTCACAACCGGCACTCTTGGTGCCAGCGCGCACATCAGTTCATACCCTACCGTCCCCGCCGCAGCAGCAACGTCATCAATTTTGACTTCGTTACCCCACAGCTCGACCGGGGAACCAATGCCTGCCTGCGGACATGGCGTGAGGTCAACGGCCAGCATATCCATGGAGACAGTACCCACCGTTCCCGTACGCACCCCGTCTACCCAGACTGGCGTGCCGCTCGGCGCAATACGCGGGTAGCCGTCAGCATAACCGCCCGCCACAATACCAATCCGTTGCTCGCCCGTCGCCCGGTAACGGCTGCCGTAGCCCACCGTGTCGCCGGCCTTCAGCGTCTGCACACCGATGATTTCGCTGCGCAGGGTCATCACCGGCTTCAGGCCGCTGTTGGCGATATCCTGCCACTGGCCTGAGGGAGAGGCGCCATAAAGGACAATGCCCGGACGCACCCAGTTATAATGCGCCTCCGGATGCCACAGCGTGGCCGCTGAGTTGGAGAGCGAACGGGGGCAATCCAGCCCTTCTGCCGCCTGCTCAATGCGCACCATCGCATCGGCAATGCCGTCCGGTTTCTCCGCGTCGGCAAAATGCGCCATCAAGGTCATTTCACCCACGTTCTTCAGGGCGCGCAGCTGTTGCCATACCGTATGGACCCGCTCGGGCTGGAAGCCCAGGCGGTTCATACCGCTGTTCACCTTGAGATAGATATCCAGCGGCGCATGCAGTTTTGCATCCTGAATCGCTTTAATTTGCCAGTTGCTGTGCACGCTGGTGGTCAGCCGGTACTTATCCAGCAGCGGCAGATCGTCGGCGTGGAAGAACCCCTCAAGCAACAGAATAGGCCCTTTCCAGCCGCGCTCGCGCAGCAGAATGGCCTCTTCCAGATTCAGTAACGCAAAACCGTCGGTGGCGCTGAGCGCACTCCAGATACGATCGATACCGTGGCCGTAGGCATTGGCTTTCACTACCGACCAGACGCGTGAACCTGGCGCCGCCCGGCGAACAATTTGCAGGTTATCCTTCAGGGCCTGCAAATCGAGCTGAGCCAGAACAGGACGGGACATGACAACTCCTTAGTTATGCGCGCCGTGCAGGTGCTGTGGACGCGAAGGGGTAAACCCCGATTGATAGCGTGCGGCACTTAAATCGTCAAACGGAATTGCCGGCGTGCGCCCGGAAATCAAATCGCTAAGCAGCTGGCCAGAGCCGCAGGCCATTGTCCAGCCCAGCGTACCGTGACCGGTATTGGTCCACAGGTTTTTGAACGGCGTACGCCCCACAATTGGCGTGCCGTCTGGCGTCATTGGCCGCAGCCCGGTCCAGAAGGTTGCCTGCTCGACAAAACCGCCGCGCGGGAACAGGTCGCCCACCACCATCTCCAGCGTTTCACGGCGCGGCTTCAGCAGCTCGGTGTTAAAGCCGACAATCTCCGCCATTCCGCCAACGCGGATGCGGTTATCAAAGCGGGTAATGGCGATTTTGTAGGTTTCATCCAGAATGGTGGAAACTGGTGCCCCGCTGTCCTCTTTTACCGGAATGGTCAGGGAGTAGCCCTTCAGCGGGTAAACCGGAATGTCGAGAATGCCCTTCAGCATCGCGGTGGAGTATGAGCCAAACGCCATAACGTAGGCATCCGCTTTAATGACCTCATCCCCACACTTCACACCGTAGATACTGCCACCTTCAGAGAGCAGTTTATCGACCGCGGTATTAAAGCGGAATTTCACTCCCGCCTGCTCACACATCTGTGCCAGACGCTGGGTAAAGAGCTGGCAGTCGCCGGTTTCATCATTCGGTAGACGCAGGCCGCCCGTCAGCTTGTGCGACACTTCTGCCAGCGCCGGTTCAACCTGCCCAAGCTGGCTGGCTTCGAGCAGTTGATACGGTACGCCCGCATCTTCCAGCACGGCAATATCACGGGTAGCGTTTTCATACTGTTGCGCCGTACGGAACAACTGCAGCGTGCCGCCCTGGCGACCTTCGTACTCAATACCGGTGGAGGCGCGCAAGGCTTTCAGGCAGTCACGGCTGTACTCCGCCAGACGCACCATCCGACCTTTGTTTTCCATGTAGTGACGGGTGTCGCAGTTGCGCAGCATCTGCCACATCCACTTCAGCTGGAACTGGGTGCCGTCGAGGCTGATCGCCAGCGGCGCATGGCGCTGGAACATCCACTTAATCGCCTTCAGCGGAACGCCGGGGGCCGCCCACGGCGCTGCATAACCCGGAGAGATCTGTCCGGCGTTCGCCGCACTGGTTTCCAGCGCAGGCCCTGACTCACGATCGATGACGGTCACGTCATGTCCCGCCTGACTTAAATACCAGGCGCTGGTTACGCCAACGACACCACTTCCCAGTATGACAACACGCATAGCCACTCCATATGTGCAAAAGAACAATCTTCTAATTACAGATTGATAACCTAGTTGAAAATATTATTCAACATACGACTTTTTTATGGTGACTTGCCTCACACATCCCCCAGCATCAGGGGATGAGGTGAATTTGGGATCTCCTGCTGCGCGTTATTTTTAACCAGTATAAAATTCTGTGAAGACCGCTTTTTTTGCCGCATCAAAAACGGGAAATCGCAAAGAAAAAATTTCTGCTCCAGCACGCTTTTTAACACGGTGATCTATGCTTATCAGGAGGCTCTCCAGACAGAGAGAGCTCCCACAACGAGGGCGCGCTAATGGCTACTATTGATTCCCTGAACAAGGACAACACACGTCTGAGCGATGGACCCGACTGGACCTTCGAGTTGCTGGATGTCTATCTCGCCGAAATCGATCGGGTGGCAAAACTGTATCGTCTTGATACCTATCCCCATCAGATTGAAGTCATTACGTCCGAGCAGATGATGGACGCCTACTCCAGCGTCGGGATGCCGATTAACTATCCGCACTGGTCGTTTGGTAAAAAATTCATTGAAACGGAGCGTTTATATAAGCACGGCCAGCAGGGTCTTGCGTATGAGATAGTGATCAACTCCAACCCGTGTATCGCCTACCTGATGGAAGAGAACACCATAACCATGCAGGCGCTGGTGATGGCGCATGCCTGCTACGGGCATAACTCGTTCTTCAAGAATAATTACCTGTTCCGCAGCTGGACCGATGCCAGCTCGATTGTCGATTACCTGATCTTCGCGCGTAAGTACATTACCGACTGCGAAGAGCGCTACGGCGTGGACGAAGTGGAGAAACTGCTCGACTCCTGTCACGCGCTGATGAACTACGGCGTTGATCGTTACAAACGTCCGCAGAAAATCTCCCTGCAGGAGGAGAAAGCACGGCAGAAAAGCCGCGAAGAGTATCTGCAAAGCCAGGTAAATATGCTGTGGCGCACCCTGCCGAAACGTGAAGAAGAGAAAGCGGTTGCTGAAGCGCGTCGCTACCCGTCTGAGCCGCAGGAAAATCTGCTCTATTTTATGGAGAAAAACGCGCCGCTGCTGGAGCCATGGCAGCGTGAGATCCTGCGCATCGTGCGTAAGGTCAGCCAGTATTTCTATCCGCAGAAACAGACCCAGGTGATGAACGAAGGCTGGGCGACTTTCTGGCACTACACCATTCTTAACCATCTGTATGACGAAGGGAAAGTCACCGAGCGGTTCATGATGGAGTTCCTGCACAGCCATACGAACGTGGTGTTCCAGCCGCCTTACAACAGCCCATGGTATAGCGGCATAAACCCGTATGCGCTCGGCTTTGCAATGTTCCAGGACATTAAACGCATCTGCCAGTCGCCAACGGAAGAAGATAAGTACTGGTTCCCGGACATCGCCGGCTCTGACTGGCTGGAAACGCTGCATTTCGCGATGCGTGACTTTAAGGATGAGAGCTTCATCAGCCAGTTTATGTCGCCGAAGATTATGCGTGATTTCCGCTTCTTCACCGTGCTGGACGATGACCGCAATAACTACCTGGAGATTTCGGCGATCCATAACGAGGAAGGCTACCGTGAGATCCGCTCTCGCCTCTCCTCCCAGTACAACCTGAGCAACCTTGAACCCAATATTCAGGTCTGGAATGTGGATTTACGCGGCGATCGTTCCCTGACGCTGCGCTATATTCCGCATAACCGGGCGCCGCTGGACAAAGGCCGCAAAGAGGTGCTGAAGCATGTGCATCGCCTGTGGGGCTTTGATGTGCTGCTGGAGCAGCAGAATGAAGATGGCAGCGTGGAGCTGCTGGAACGTTGCCCGGCGCGGTTGAATACGTTGTAATGTTTTTTGCCGGGTGGCGGCTGCGCCTTACCCGGCCTACGGGTTTTGTAGGCCCGGTAAGCGAAGCACCACCGGGCGAAAAAAAACCTCTCACCTGAGAGGTTTTTTATTTCAGCGACTCTGAATCGCTAAATCGCCCGGCAGTGTTTTCTGCATCCGGTGCCAGATTTCACCGGAATCATGGCCGTAGCGGCGCACCGTTTCATACACCTGATCGTGCAAGCCTTCGGTACAGAGTTTGCTGAGCTTATGGTAGAAGCCCAGCGCCAGACTGCGCGCTTCAGGGTTGGCAAAGTAGTGGCGACCAATACGGGTATACAGCCCTTTCATGCCGTTCAGGATCAGACCGTACACCGGGTTACCGGAGGCAAACGCCAGTCCGCGGAAGACGTTGTAATCGAGCGTGGCAAAGGCATCCGCGTGATCTTCCACTTCGTTTGCGCTGGCGAGCACCTGCAGCGCATCTTCCGGATGCTGACGAAAAGCGGTACGAATAAAGATTGTCGCAATGTTGGTACGCACCGAGAGCAGATTATCAATCAACTGCGGCACGCTTTCATGATCGAGGCGCGCCAGCGTTTCAAGAATGTTCAGCCCGGAGGTTTCCCAGAAGTTGTTTACTTTCGTTGGCTTACCGTGCTGGATCGTCAACCAGCCATCGCGCGCCAGTCGCTGAAGCACTTCACGCAGCGTGGTGCGAGTGACGCCAATCAGTTCAGAGAGTTCGCGTTCAGCCGGAAGAATGGATCCCGCAGGGAAGCGATTATTCCAGATGCTTTCAATGATGTACTCTTCCGCGAAACCCGCCGGGCTCTGCGCCTTAATGACCATAGTGAGATTTCCATTACACAGCTTTTGCAAATTGCACTCATCATACCAGAGGCACGCAGAGGCAGATAGCGCGTGAAAGAGAGAAAAGAGGGATCGCTGTTTTATTTTTGTGAAATTTACACTGCAGTCTTATCCGCCTCCCGGCCACGATTTTTGCGTATACTGATGTTTTGTTTTACCTGACGGGGAAGGACGTCTGTTGTGGAAATTTCTTTTGGACGCGCGCTGTGGCGCAATTTTTTAGGCCAGTCTCCTGACTGGTACAAACTGATACTTCTGGTTTTCCTGATTGTTAACCCCATTATTTTTAGTGTCTCTCCGTTCGTCGCCGGCTGGCTGCTGGTGGCGGAGTTTATCTTCACCCTGGCCATGGCGCTGAAATGCTATCCCCTGCTACCAGGCGGTTTGCTGGCTTTTGAAGCCGTGGTTATCGGCATGACGAGCGCAGAGCATGTCAAAGCAGAGCTGGCTTCCAATCTTGAAGTGCTGCTGCTGCTGATCTTCATGGTGGCCGGTATCTACTTTATGAAACAGCTGCTGCTGTTTATCTTCACCCGCCTGTTGCTCAGCATTCCGTCTAAAACGGTGCTGTCGCTGGCGTTCTGCCTTGCTGCCGCATTTCTTTCTGCCTTCCTGGATGCGCTGACCGTCGTGGCGGTGGTCATCAGTGTCGCGGTCGGGTTTTATGGCATTTATCACCGCGTGGCCTCGTCCCGTCCGGGCGAAGACTTGCAGGACGACAGTCACGTCGAAGCGCATAACCGTGAGGTGCTGGAACAGTTCCGCGCGTTTCTGCGCAGCCTGATGATGCATGCGGGCGTCGGTACCGCATTAGGTGGCGTGATGACCATGGTAGGTGAGCCGCAAAACCTGATCATCGCCAAAGCCGCTGAGTGGCATTTCGGCGAGTTTTTCCTGCGCATGGCCCCGGTCAGCGTGCCCGTGTTCGTCTGCGGGCTAGCAACCTGCATTCTGGTCGAGAAATTCAACGTCTTCGGCTACGGTGCGCAGTTGCCTGAGCCGGTTCGCCAGGAGCTGCATAAATTTGACGAGCAGAACCGTACGCAGCGCACGCGTCAGGAGACGCTACGTCTGATTGCGCAGGGCATCATCGGTATCTGGCTTATCGCCGCGCTGGCATTGCATCTTGCTGAAGTCGGATTGATTGGTCTCTCAGTCATTATTCTTGCGACGACCTTTAGCGGAGTAACGGACGAGCATGCGATCGGTAAAGCCTTTACCGAAGCCCTGCCGTTTACCGCATTGCTGGCGGTCTTCTTTGCGGTGGTGGCGGTGATTATCGACCAACACCTGTTCGCCCCGATTATTACTTTTGTACTCCAGGCGGCGCCCGACGCCCAGCTGACGCTCTTCTATCTGTTCAACGGCCTGCTGTCGTCCATCTCCGACAACGTTTTTGTCGGCACGGTCTACATCAACGAAGCCAAAGCCGCGATGGAAGAAGGCATTATCAACGCCGGCCAGTTCGAGCTGCTGGCGGTTGCCATTAATACCGGCACCAACCTGCCGTCGGTGGCAACGCCAAACGGACAGGCCGCTTTCCTGTTCCTGCTGACCTCTGCCCTCGCGCCACTCATACGTCTTTCTTATGGAAGAATGGTGTGGATGGCGCTGCCCTATACGCTGGTGCTTACGCTTGTGGGATTGCTTTGCGTCAAAATTACCCTCATTCCCTGTACGCAATGGCTGATACAAGCGGGTATACTTGCGGCGCATTAAAATTCGTTTACACTGCGCTTTCTAAGCATGTTCCAGGGAAATGATTATGTTGAGATTTTTAAACCAGTGCTCCCGCGGTCGCGGAGCGTGGTTGTTAATGGCCCTGACCGCCTTTGCGCTGGAAATG
>Ga0209370_1000504_pt1 | contig 50872 bp, 50 predicted proteins | sample AgamicAtPrz_FD_187164 | JGI IMG/M metagenome (GOLD analysis project Ga0209370, IMG submission 187164) | Agave microbial communities from Guanajuato, Mexico - At.P.rz (SPAdes) (version 2) | ecosystem: Host-associated > Plants > Phyllosphere > Phylloplane/Leaf | place: Guanajuato, Mexico...
CCATCCACTCATCGCCTCTCACTGAACACGTTGTGCTTCGTTATTCTTGAAAATTATGCGCTCTGGCCGTCGGTCAGGGCGGAACATTCACCTAACGGAGCCGTGTATGAACTATACGCATCTTGGCTGCACCGGCCTGAAAGTCAGCCGCCTTTGTCTCGGAACCATGAATTTTGGTGACGTCACCGACGAGAAAACCAGCGCCCGCATTCTAGATGAAGCGCTTGAGGCGGGTATCAATTTCATTGATACAGCAGATGTGTATGGCACCGAGCAATCACCCGATATCCAGCAAGGTTCGGGGCTGTCTGAAGAGATTATTGGTCGCTGGCTCCAGCAGGGGGGCCGCCGTGACCGTATCGTTCTGGCGACGAAAGCCTATCAGCCTATGGGACCAGGCCCGAACGATCGCCGTCTTTCTGCTTACCATATTCGCAAGGCCTGCGAGGACAGTTTGCGACGGCTTAAGACCGACCATATTGACGTCTATCAGATGCATCACATCGATCGCTATACACCATGGGAAGAGGTCTGGCAGGCCATGGAGCTCCTTGTTCAGCAGGGAAAAGTGCTTTATATCGGTAGCAGCAATTTCGCAGGCTGGGACATTGCGACTGCGCAGTCAGTGGCCACGGCTCGTCATTCCCTGGGCCTGGTAGCTGAGCAAAGTCTCTACAATCTGACTGCCCGAACTGTTGAGCTGGAGGTCATTCCCGCATGCCGTCATTTTGGCCTGGGACTGATTCCCTGGAGCCCACTTGCCGGAGGGTTGCTTGGCGGCGTACTGAAAAAGATGGCAAGCGGGCGCCGTGCGAGGCCCGCGTTTGCCCGTCTAATCGAACAGTATCGTCCGCAGCTGGAAGCCTACGAAGGATTATGTGAGGACCTCGGCGAAACCCCTTCCGATGTGGCGCTGGCGTGGCTCCTGCAGAATCCTGTCGTTACTGCGCCACTTATCGGGCCTCGTACGGTCGAGCAACTCCGGGAGGCGCTTCACGCAACGACAATCACGCTATCAGACGACACCATGAGCTGTCTCGACGAAATCTGGCCCGGACCCGGGGGAGAAGCGCCCCAGGCTTATGCCTGGTAATGACCAAATTAATGAATCCTTTCTTCGCTATAGGGAGTTCCAGTTTATGAGCAAGATGATGCATGACCAGCATTCTGCTTCCGTACCCGCTTCCCGGGATCGTCGCAATTTTCTGATCGCTGGCGCCGGTCTGGCGTTGGCCGCGACCACCCTTGGCAGGAGCGGAGCCGTGATGGCTAAACCGGCTGGTCAGGACACGTCGAGCGCCCCTTCGGATGCTGTTCCCGTCCAGAAGGAGACCTTAACCACGCGTAAACTCGGCTCGCTGGAGGTTTCAAGTATGGGACTCGGGTGTCTGCCTATGGTGGGGTATTACGGCGGTGGTCCGCGCGATCGTAAAGCCATGGTTTCGCTCATCCGGGCCGCCTTCGAACAAGGCATCACGTTCTTTGATACTGCCGAGGTGTATGGCCCCCATCTCAGTGAAGAATTTGTCGGGGAAGCACTGGCCCCTGTTCGCGATCGTGTGGTGATTGCCACTAAGTTCGGTTTCGGCGTGGAGGAGGGGAAGCCAACCTCCCTTAACAGCCATCCTGACCATATTCGCCGTGCCGTAGAGGGCTCGCTGAAGCGTCTGAAAACGGACCATATCGATCTGCTTTATCAGCATCGCCCCGATCCGAATGTGCCGATCGAGGATGTGGCGTCAACCGTGAAGGCATTGATCCAGGAGGGTAAAGTGAAACACTGGGGATTGTCGGAAGCGAGTGCCAGGACAATCCGCCGCGCACATGCGGTACTCCCTGTGACTGCAGTACAGAGTGAGTATGCCATGTGGTGGCGTGAACCGGAGACGCGGATATTTCCAACGCTCGAAGAGCTGGGTATCGGCTTTGTACCTTACTGCCCGACCGCCCGGAGTTTCCTTGCCGGGGCAGTCAATCCAAGCCAGCGGTTCGACAGCACAGATCGGCGGCATAACCTGCCACGCTTCCAACCCGATGCTCTGGCCAAAAACATGGTACTGCTTGAATTTGCGCAATCGTGGGCCCGCCGCAAAAACACCACTCCGGTTCAGTTCGCGCTGGCCTGGGTGATGGCACAACGGCCATGGATTGTCCCCATCCCGGGTACGACGCAATATCCGCACCTGATAGAAAATAGCGGTGCACCGCAAGTCCGGTTGACGGACAGCGAGTTACGCGAAATCGATGCAGCGCTTGCCAGGATCCCATTGCAGGGCGGTCGCGCAGATCCGTTTACCGAAAGTCAGTTTGATAAAAGTTAAACGGTGATGGCCACCTTAGGCCGTCGCCTGGTGGAGCGATGATTTTTCGATCGGGCGCATTCGCGTCTGCACCGCTTCCCATTTCACATCAGTGTCCGGGAATGATTGGGCTGAGAGACCCGGCAACGCCGGGCCAGGGGAGGGCATTAACAGTTCTGTATTGCTGAAGGCGGCGTGAGTGAAGGTGGCGTATCCGGAAGCGGGGGAATGATCCCGTCAACGGGGTGCGGCAGATAGTGTGCCTCGAGTTCCATGATTTCGGCATCGCTAAGTGAAAAGTCCAGCGCGCTGATAGCCGTGGAAAGATGTTCTGGTTTCGTCGCGCCGATGATCGGTGCTGTGATGACCGTTTTTGATAGCAACCAGGCAATTGCAACATGGGCTCTTGGCACATGGTGCTTTTCAGCAATGCTGGCAACAACATCAATAACGGGCTTATCCAGAAGGGCTGCGTTCTCATACATTTTTAACGCAAAGGCATCGTTTTGCGTTCGTCGGGACGTGACACTCCAGTCGCGCGTGAGCCTGCCGCGTGCCATCGGACTCCAGGGGATCACACCCACGCCCTGGTCTTCACACAGGGGCAGCATCTCGCGCTCTTCTTCCCGATAAAGCAGGTTGTATTGCGGTTGCATCGTAATAAATCGGGTCCAGCCGTTACGCTCTGCCGTATGCTGCATTTTTGCAAAGCGCCAGGCTTCCATAGATGATGCGCCGATGTAACGTACTTTTCCTGATTTAACGAGGTCATGCAGAGCCTCCATGGTCTCTTCAACAGGCGTGGAGTGGTCAAATCGGTGAATCTGAAAGAGATCCACATAATCCATACCTAAGCGCATCAGGCTATCGTCAATAGACTGAAAAATGGCCTTGCGGGAAAGAAACCCGGTATTGGGTGAGTTGCGCCACGGAAAGAAGGTCTTTGTCGCAACAACAATCTCATCGCGTCTGGCCATTTCTCTCAGCGCTTTTCCAGTGATCTCTTCAGAACTTCCGCCCGAGTAGATATTCGCGGTATCAAAAAAATTAATGCCCGCTTCAAGCGCCTGACGAATGAGCGGACGTGACGCCTTTTCATTCAGGGACCAGGGTTGAGGCAAGCGTTCAGGTTCACCATAGCTCATACAACCGAGACAAAGACGGGAGACTTGCAAACCGCTACGACCCAGATTCACATACTTCATTCTGTGTTCCTTCTTTTATTGCCAGCAATTCTGTATGTGACAGGGTATTGCACTGACATGAAGGGAACCAGCATGCGCCATCGAATGGGGTTGTGAGTTTTTTTCACAGATGGGCGTAATCGTCAGTGAAAGACGAGAAACGAGAGGGAGGTCAGACAAGCCGACCTGGTTCATGAAGTAAGTTATCAGTTGATGTGATTTAACATAATATACATTATGCGCACCACGATAAAATCAGGAAGAATCCAGCTTTACATGGGCCGTCATTTCCTTAGTTGTTGATAGCCGTGAAAACACATTAGTAAATACCGATATCATCACACGGACCTCTGTCTTTAGAATCTCACAACTCATCTTCGACTCATCGCCAACTTTGCAGCAAAAAGCAGAAACAAGCATCCAGTGGAACGGTCCATCCACTTCACTACTGCAGGCTTTTTCAAAACCGCTGCGGCATAACGTGTCGCAATAATGAGTGTCAGTGACCACAGCGTACCAATGACTACGTGGATCGCGACCAGAAGAAATGTCCAGACAACTGGCGAATGTCCACCTGGAATGAATTGCGGTAAGAATGAAACATAAAAGATGCCCATTTTTGGATTAAGCACATTCCCCAACATTCCTCGCAGGAACCAGTTGTTCGTAGGCTTAGCACCTTCCGGATGCATACTGAATTGCTGTCTTGGGCGCATTAAAAGTTGAATGCCTAACCAACAAAGATACGCCGCTCCACACCATTTCAGCAATGTATAAGCAAACTCAGACACCGCCAACAACGCACCTAACCCAAAGGCGACCAATGCCCCCCAGATAAAACATCCCATATCGATACCTAACGCTGCGTGGAAAGCTTTGCGACCACCTTCAACGGTTGCGGTACGTAAGATTAGCGCGGTATCAAGACCCGGCGTTAAGGTCAGAAGAGTTGCAGCGAGGATATAAGCAAGAAGTGAATCAGTGACGGGCATTTCCTGTCTCCGAAAGCGATAAACCTACAGAAAAATTCACATCTCTGCAACATAAATCCAATTTGCTGATTCAGCCATCTTTACTCATCTTTCATAAATATGGCATATGCTTAGCGAATCCTTCTCTCAGCAGAATTCAATAACAGGTTCAGATACTCATGAACAACAATCTGCCTACGGTCGACGACGAACCGGGCGTTCCACCTCCGCATGTCAGTTTCCGTGAAGCCTTTTTATTCTGGCTGAAGCTAGGATTCATAAGCTTTGGCGGGCCGGCTGGGCAGATTTCGATAATGCATCAGGAGCTGGTTGAAAACCGACGCTGGATATCCGAACAGCGCTTTTTGCATGCACTGAATTACTGTATGGTGCTTCCGGGCCCTGAGGCGCAACAACTGGCGACCTATATTGGCTGGCTGATGCACCGCACCTGGGGCGGCGTGGTTGCCGGGGCACTGTTTGTGCTCCCTTCCCTTTTTATCCTTATTGCTCTGTCGTGGATTTACGTTGCGTATGGCCATTTGTCTGTCGTGGCCGGTCTCTTCTATGGCATCAAACCGGCGATTACGGCGATTGTTGTGCAGGCTGCGCACCGTATCGGTTCGCGGGCGCTGCGTAACCGCACGCAGTGGGCAATCGCTGCCGCCGCGTTTGTCGCCATTTTCGCCCTCAATGTCCCTTTTCCCGTTATTGTCCTGTCAGCCGCAATGACGGGTTATGTGGGTGGACGCCTTTCTCCCGACCATTTTGGTCAGGGCAACGCCCATGACGCCAGCCGCAAATCCTACGGTGCCGCCATTATTGATGACCATACGCCAGCGGCTCCGCATACGGTTTTCAAATGGTCACGCTTGATCCTGATTATCGTTGCCGGTGTTTTTTTATGGGCAACGCCAATGGCAATGCTCTTTCTGAGCCTGGGCTGGACGCACCCGTTTACCCAGATGGGCTGGTTCTTCACCAAAGCGGCGTTGCTGACCTTTGGCGGTGCTTATGCGGTACTGCCTTATATCTATCAGGGTGCGGTTGGCCATTATCAGTGGCTAACGCCAACGCAGATGATTGATGGTCTGGCACTGGGCGAAACCACGCCGGGGCCGCTTATCATGGTTGTGGCATTTGTGGGATTTGTCGGTGGCTATGTGAATATGGCGTATGGCCCGGATCAGCTTTTCCTGGCAGGCGCTGTAGCGGCCGTGCTGGCGACCTGGTTTACGTTTCTGCCATCGTTTTTGTTTATCCTCGCCGGTGGTCCTTTTATTGAAACGACGCACAACAATATTAATTTCACCGCGCCGCTCACGGCGATTACCGCAGCTGTGGTTGGGGTAATTCTTAATCTGGCGCTCTTTTTTGGCTACCACGTGCTATGGCCACAGGGCTTTGACGGCAAAACGGACTGGATCGCGGCGGTCATTGCTCTTGCTGCCGCTATCGCACTTTTCCGGTTCAAATATAAAGTGACTCACGTTATTGCCGCGTGTGCGGTCATCGGGTTGGTTTTACATCTGTTCCTCAGAACATAGTGCCAGGCCCCGAATAACCGGGGCCTGGCAGCAATTCTAACCTGCACGTTTAAAGAAAGTTGAAGCCTGTCTGGTATACTCCAGTTTTTTGAAAAACACCCCTAAGCAAATGGAAATTGAATTAAATAAAAGTTTTAAAGAACGCGTTTTCCATGCTGTCATTTTCGAAGTGACGGCCAACGTCATTATTGCGCTGTCACTGGCGTGGCTGATGAACGTGTCTGTGCTCCAGTCAGGTTCGTTATCCGTGATATCTGCACTTGCCGCTACAGCATGGAATTTTGTGTTTAATAAATTCTTTGATGCCCTTCAGAAAAAATATGCATTTCAACGAACATTTCTCGTTCGCGCGATCCATGCGGTCTGCTTTGAAACAGGACTTATCATCACATTAATCCCTGTCGCGATGGTAATGCTGAATTTAACAGTGACTGAGGCATTTTTTGTCGAGATCGGTCTGGTACTGTTTTTTCTGCCATACACGATGCTGTTTAACTGGCTCTATGACTACCTGCGTTGGACATTTGTTGGGCGAAAACAGTCTGCTACATAACACCCGATGATTGACGCTGGTCACACTGGCACGTTCGTGAGCACATTTGGCGCCGCACGCCTTCTATACTCTGTGTTTCTCTCTCTTTTTTAAGGAAGGAACAATGTTCGATCATGTGAAATTCGGCGTCAGTGATTACGAGAAAAGTAAAACCTTCTTCCTCAACGCGCTTGAGCCGCTTGGTGTAAGGCTCATCGATGAAGGCACACCTGAGTACGGTGTTGAAATGAGTTCCGGCAACGTGTCACTCTGCCTGTTCCAGACACGCGACAAACCGGCCCCGCTGCACCTGGCGTTTGTGGCAGAAACACGCCAGCAGGTTGATGATTTTTACCATGCCGCAATGCGAGCGGGTGCCAGGGATAATGGTGCCCCAGGCTTGCGGCCCTACAGCAAAAACTACTATGCCGCCTTTGTCATTGCGCCTGACGGCCATAATATCGAGGCGGTCTGTCATGCACCGGACTGATTCATGATGGCTTTTGTGCGGGTTTCTCTGCCGGTGCTGCGAACCAGTTTTCTTCCGCGACGACGACCGCACCTTCCGGCTGCATCACGAAGTTTGGCGACATAATCTGCACGTTGAACTCGTTGAAAACGTCCTGAATGTTACTGTGGAGCTCATTGCGGGCCTCGGCAAGTGACTGTCCGGGCTGCAATTTTACCTGCAGCTCATAGGCAATGTACCAGTCCATCAGCCCCAGCTGACGCACCAGGGGCTGCTGCGAAGGGTCAACACATTTCGACCGTCTGGCTGCCATCTCCAGCATGGCATGAACCTGTCGCCACGGTGTGTCATAGCCAATCGTCACGCCAATCGTCAGGTTCACGCCGCCGTCAGGATTCTGCACGCTCAGATTGGTGATTTTTCCGCTCACCACCACCGCATTGGGTACGGTCACAACATAGTTCTCGCGGGTGATGATCTTGGTCGCCAGCATGCCTATCTCCGTGACCAGCCCTTCGTTATCCGCAACCCGTATAACGTCTCCTTTCCTCAACGCTCGCGAGTAGATCAGCACCAGTCCGCTCATCGCATGGTTCATGACGCCCGCTGAGCCAAGGGTCAGCATCAGGCCGAAGAAGACACTGATACCTTTGAATGCCAGTGAATTGGCGCCGGGTAAAAACGGGTATGCCGCAGACAGGGCAAACAGCCACACCACAACGGAAATGAGCTTACGCGTTGCTCCCACGGTCTCAGGATGAATGCCCGGCAGCTGTAAGCGCCCTGCTTCCACCTGATTTAACAACACCTTCAGGAGTTTAAGAATAAAGGCGGTAATCACAAAGATGATCAGGACAATCATAATGCCCGGCATGGCCGAGACAATTGACAGCGCAATGTCCCGCAAAACGCGCATGGTCCAGTCACCTAACGATGCGCCCCAGACGCGCGTCCAGGGAAACAGACTGAATGCCCAACTTAGCCAGAGATACAATCCGAGGATCCCCAGTAAAATCATCAGCAAAGCATACAAACGAGCCTCAATTGCGCCGACAAACTTACGCCAGCGTTGAGGAATGACGCTGCGGTTTTCAAGAATACGACGACGGCAGACATTACGAACCCAGCGCCACGACCGCCACGCCCCGTACCAGAAAAGAGACAGAACCAGCAGCCCGATGATCGTTTTCCCGGCGGAGAGCGCCAGCCAGCCGGTGTCATACTGATCGCGAAGCGCCGTACGCTGCGCCTCCATCCGCGCCAGCACGCGCTGAGCGGCCTGGTCGAGAGTCAAATCATCCCCCTCATCCAGGTCCGCCTGCGTAAGCAATAAAACGGGCTTATTGTTCATGACAATCAGCCTTCCCTGCTGGTTGTAACGGGTAACGGGGACAATTTTCAGCGGTTCACGCACATCCTGCTGGGTGAAATTACGCAGGGTATGACGAATACGCAATACGCGCTCTTCAGGAGTGGTGAGACCAAATTTGGCCTGTAGCATCACAATCGGCTGGTGAAAAATGTAAACCGTTCTGGCACGTTCCTGCTCAGTAGGCTCCTGCCGTGGCTCGGCGGCGATGCCGGTAAATGAGATGATCGAGAGCACGCAGGATAATAATGCGAGCAGGACCTTGTTCATTTCCACCCCCTGAAACGCAACTTATTGTTATTTTTCAATTGCCCCAGAGAATGGCGAGTCTCTGCATGTTGAGCATAGACCAGCCATGCCCTTATGCAACATCACCACGCCGCACGATATTACTTGAAGTTACACGATGATGCACACTATGATGTTTTGCAAACGTAAAACTGACATCGAATTTCTGAACGTGCAAATTCATGCACCATCACGCAAAGAGGTATGTATGACACAACAGTTGATTTTAATTGCCGGGCCCTGGCGCAGCGGGACTGATGGCGACCAGGCAAAAATGGATGAAAACCTTGCCCGTCTGGAAAACGCTGCGTTAGCCGTTTACCAGCGTGGCCACGTTCCGGTGATTGGCGAATGGCTCGCGCTACCGCTGGCCAAAGCCGCAGGTTCAACGTCAATTGGGGATGAAATCAGTGAGACGATGCTCTATCCGGTTGCACACCGACTCATTGCCAGATGCGATGCGATTTATCGTATTGCCGGTGCGTCTAAGGGCGCCGATATGGATATTGAGGTTGCCCGGAAGCTGGGGTTGAACGTCTACACCTCATTAGAAAGCATCCCTCAGGTCTGAGGAAACGCGTGAACCTGCCTGCTCTTTACAGGCAGGTTCACGGGGTTATTCTGGATCTGAAGTCTTCACCACGGAAACCCCTTTCTCCCTGACCGCGTTAATCCAGGCGCGATCGGTATCGTCTTCCACGACAATCGTATTGACCAGCGATAGCTCGCCAATCACAAACGATGATGCGGTGTTAATTTTTTCTGGCGACGCCAGGACCACCGTCTCGGCGGCCCTGCCGGAAAATGCACGTTTGATGCACGCCTCTTCGAAATCACCGGTGGTAAGCCCCGCTTCAGGGTGGATGCCGGTAACCCCCATAAAGAACAGATCCGCATGGATATTGTCGATGCCCTCAATGGCTGCTGCGCCTACCGTCACGATGGAGTGTTTGTACAGACGCCCCCCGATCAAAATGACATCAATCGAAGGATGCTCGACGAGCCCAAGGGCAATGCTCGGGCTGTGTGTGACCACGGTAATGCGTAAATCCGCCGGTAAATACGCGATCAGTTCCGATGTGGTGGTGCCGCCGTCAACGATCACCACCTGGCCCGGGGAAATGAGCTTCGCGCCTTTGCGGGCCACATTTTTTTTCGCATCCATCTTCACCGATTTACGCTCGGCAAATGGCACGGTGGCCGACGAGGCCGGCAGCGCACCGCCATGGACACGCTGTAAACGCCCTTCTGCCGCCAGCTCACGCAAATCACGACGAATGGTGTCTTCTGACACCGCGAAATGTGCACTGAGCGCTTTAGACTGGACCTGGCCTTCAGCGGCAAGCTTCTCAAGGATTAATTGTTTTCGCTGACTGGTGAGCATAGTGGATTCCTGATGTTGCACGTTTCATCTTGAATGTGCATGATAATGCTGTTTATGACGATCACTCTACGTAAGGAGCAGCAAACGTGCAATCGAAACGTGCAGATGTACGCATCATTGAAAATGAAACGCTGTCGGATAACTGGTACATCCTTAAAAAATATACCTTCGAGCTGCAGCGACGCGACGGTGAATGGCAGCGACAAAGCCGCGAAGTGTATGACCGGGGGAACGGGGCAACGATACTGCTCTATAACCGCGATAAAAGAACGGTGATCCTGACGCGGCAGTTCCGCTTTCCGGTCTTTATCAATGGTCATGAGGACGACCTTATCGAAGCCGCCGCCGGGCTGCTGGATAACATGGATCCCGAAAGCCGCATCAAAGCGGAAGCGGAAGAAGAGACCGGATATCGTGTCTCCCGTGTTGAGAAGGTGTTTGAAGCCTACATGAGTCCAGGCTCCGTCACGGAAAAGCTCTATTTTTATATCGCTGAGTATCACCCACAGGATCGAACCAGCGAAGGCGGCGGAATTAAGGCAGAGGGAGAAGATATCGACGTGCTGGAAATGCCGCTGGACGAGGCATTGCGCAGCATTGAAACCGGCAAGATCGTGGACGGCAAAACCATTATGCTGATTTACCATATTGCGCTGAAAGGCATTCTGTAATCAATACGCCGGCAGAGACCAGCCGCTGTGCAGGTCTCTGCCTGTGCTATTCTTGCTGATGACTGCAACACGGAGATGCAAAGATGGCCGACTGGAACCCTTCGCTTTACCTGCAATACGGTGCAGAACGCACGCGCCCCGCCGCTGAACTGCTCGCCAGAATTCCGCTGGATGAGGTGTCCACCATCGTTGACTTAGGCTGTGGACCGGGAAACAGCACCGCGCTGCTGAAGCATCGCTGGCCTTCCGCCCACATCACCGGTGTCGATAACTCACCGGCGATGCTCGAAGAAGCGCGCCAGGCGTTGCCTGATTGCCACTTTGTTGAAGCCGATATTCGTCAGTACAAGCCGGGCCAGACCCTGGGCCTGATTTATGCGAATGCCTCGCTACAGTGGGTCCCTGACCATTACGATCTTCTTCCGCATCTGGTTTCGCTGCTGAAGTTAAACGGCGTGCTGGCGATCCAGATGCCCGATAACTGGCTGGAACCGACACACGTCTCGATGCGTGAAGTGGCTGTTGAACAAGGTTATCCGGATCGTGGCCGTGAACCTCTGCCCGGTGTCCATGCGTATTACGATATTCTGACGGAGGCAGGCTGCGACGTGGATATCTGGCGCACAACCTATTTCCATAAAATGAGTTCGCATCAGGCGATTATTGACTGGGTGAGTGCCACGGGGCTGCGTCCGTGGTTACAGGAGCTGAATGAAAGCGAGCAGAAGCAGTTCCTGAAACGCTACCATGAACTGCTGGAAGAGCAGTATCCGCTTCAGGAAAACGGGCAGATACTGCTGGCATTTCCACGCTTGTTTATCGTTGCTCAACGTCAACCCTGAGTCGGGTCAGGAGCGGGCCTCCTTCAGCAGCTGCTGAATAACTTTTTCCTGCTGGTCATAATTGCCTTCGCCAAAGGAGGTATAGCGCAGCTGCCCTTTGGCATCGAAATAGTAGTGTGCGGGCCAGTACTGATTCCCGAAGGCGTTCCAGATCTGATAGTTGTTGTCTGTTACCACCCGATACGGGAGCTGCCATTTCGTCACCGCTTTTTGCACCGAGGCGAGCGGTTTTTCCCACGGGTATTCCGGCGTATGCACACCTATCACCACCAGACCCTGCGACTGGTACTTTTTGGCCCAGTCGCGAACGTGCGGGAGCGTATGCTGGCAGTTGATGCAGTCCCACGTCCAGAAATCAATCAATACCACCTTCCCCCGTAGAGAGTCAGACGTGACAGGGTCACTGTTTATCCATCCCGTTCCGCCGCTTAAGGAGGGCAACTGGCTGCTGGGCTCGGTCATCACCACCGGCTGGAGCTTCACCGGGGTCGTCGTCGGTTTCGCCAGACTCAGGAGGGAATTTTCCAGGCGGTCTGCGACGCCATTTGCACCTTTCAGAACGGACGTCATCCCGGTGGCGTTAAACGCAACGGTCGCTAACATCACCACGCCCGCCCCCTTACGTAACCTTTCCATCAATGCCGATCGGGCGCGCAGGGGGGCCATCAGCGTGCGGCCACCGGCAACCAGCAGCCCCAGCATCAGCGCGCATCCACTGCCGTAAGCGGCCAGCAGTGCCCCCGTGGCAATGGCGGAGTGACCGGCAATATTCAGGCTGAAGATGGCGCCCAGAATCGGCCCGGCGCACGGTGACCAGAGCAACCCGACGGCGAGTCCTGCCAGAAAGACAGAGATCATGCCGCGCGTCTGCCCGCTGCGTGTGTTGAGGAGATTACCGGCGCTGACGGCCGGTCCGGCAATACGCTGGGCGAATGTCGGGAAAATGAGTGCCAGCGCGGCTATTGCCAGTACAACCAGTGCGACCCAGCGCCCTGCTATCGTCGCCTGGGCGATCCAGCTGCTGGCGGCGGTAGCCACCAGTGCCACGAGGGTGAACATTACAATCATCCCCGCGAGCAACGCCAGAATATGCCGTCGTTGCCCCTGGAACCCGGCAAACAGCAGTGGAATAACCGGGAGTGTGCATGGGCTGAGCAGGCTTATCATCCCGCCCAGAAAAGCGATTATCAGAAACATAGTGACCTCACATTACAGATGCCCTGCGAAGCTGCAGTGAGGTTATTTCACCGTGTTGATATGTTCAGGATGTGTGCAAATCAGCGCGAATTGTCTGCGCGCGTATCATGAGGGCTGTCCGATACAAAACCGTACAATTACCCGCGCGGCAGCGTAATCGAAACGTCCAACCCACCCTCGACGTGGTTCGCCAGATGCAATTTCCCGCCTAACTGCGCAGTCAGCTGGGCGGCGATCGCCAGCCCTAATCCGGTGCCCCCGGTGTCGCGGTTTCGTGAGGTTTCCACCCGATAAAACGGCTGCAATACCGCCTCCAGTTCGGCGTCCGGTATCCCCGGTCCGCCATCGCGAATCGAGATCGTGACATGATGGGCATCTGAATGAATCGTAATGACGGCGTAGTCGCCAAATTTCAGCGCATTATCCAGCAGATTAGTCATCACCCGGCGTAGCGCCTGCGGGCGCGTGACAATCGGAAGACGGGCATCGGTTGCCTGAAGCTGCACGTTTTTCCCGATGTCCTGATAATCACTGGCAATGCTGTTGACCCAGGCGTTCAACTCCAGCTTGAGCGAGGTCTCTTCCAGAGATTCTGATGACCGGGCATACGCTATTCCTTCCCGCACCAGGCGCGTCATATTATCCAGGTCGTTAAGCAACTTGTCGCGCAGTTCCGGCTGGTCCGCCATTTCGACGCGTAGCTTCATGCGCGTTATCGGGGTCTGGAGATCGTGCGATACAGAGGCCAGGATCTGCGCGCGCTCACGCAGGTACGACTGGATACGCGCCTGCATGGCATTAAAGGCGTGTGCGGCCCGTTGCACCTCGACTGGCCCTGTCTCGGTCATCGGCGAGCTTGCTGCCGGGTCGAGGGAATCCACCGCCCGGGTAAACTGCGAAAAAGGTCGAATAACCTGACGCACGGCAATCCATGAGCAGAACGCCAGAAGCAGCAGCTGCAACACAAGCACCACAGGCAGCCAGCTGGCGACCGGTGGCATTCGGGGGATAAGGTCAATGGTCAGCGGCGAACCATCACTCAGCGTAAGGTGGGCCTGAATATGGGAAACCGGCCCCGGCACGGCAGTAAACGTCAGTGGCCAGGTTGCTGACAGCGCCTCTGTCAGGGTGCGGATGGCATCCTGCGAGCGTTTGTCATGCGGTGCGGGCCCCGGTTCACCGGTTCCCAGAATGTAGCGATAGTTCCCCCGCGCCAGTCGTTCCAGCCAGGCTGGACGCTCCTTCGCGGGAAGCCGGTCCAGGATGGCCACACTGGTGGAAACGTCATATTCCAGGTTGCCGAGCATCACCGTGCGGGCGCTGCGCATCCGCTCCAGCATGACCAGCGTCAGGCTGAGCGCGTTGGCCAGCAGGAGCCCCAGCATCACGATGATCAGCAGTCGCGTCAGTAACGAGCGTGGCCAGAGCCTCATTCATTGGCCTCTTTGATGATCACCGGCATGGTGAAAACGTACCCTTCACTGCGAACGGTCTTGATGTAGGCCGGCGTGCGGGCATCTTCATTCAGCCGCTGGCGAACCCGGCTGACCAGGAGATCAATTGAGCGTTCAAAGAGTTCGGCATCTCGCCCCTGGGTCAGGTTAAGCAGCTGATCGCGGGTCAGCACGCGCTGAGGATGGTCAAGGAACACGCGCAGAAGGCGATATTCCGCCCCGCTGAGCGCGACAATCATCCCTTCGCTGTCGATCAGGTGGCGGGCAACGGTGTCCAGTTGCCAGTCGCCAAACATCACCAGGCGCCCGGCTTCGGTGACCTGCAGATTGGGGGGCATCGTGCGAAAACGGCGCAAAATGGCTTTGATACGCGCCAGCAGTTCGCGCGCAACAAAGGGCTTCACGACATAGTCATCGGCCCCCATTTCCAGCCCCAGGATCCGATCGGTCTCTTCGTTGCGCGCGGTTAGCATCAGGATCGGCAGATCTTTATGTTTACCGCTGCGCAGTCCCCGGCAGAGCGTTAATCCGTCATCGCCTGGCATCATCACGTCCAGCACCACCAGATCGACATGCTGTTTATCAAGCACGGCCCGCATCTCTTTGCCGTTCGCCGCGCCAGACGCGCGATACCCCGACTTGACGAGATAGTCGACAATCAATTCACGAATATCCCTGTCGTCATCGACGACAAGGATATGATCAATATGCTCCACCGGGATCTCCTGACTGAGGGGTAACGTATTGAAAATAGCACATATCACAGCTTATCCGCGTCGATAACCGCCTTGACGAAATCCTGCGGGTCTTCCTGCGGCGGGTTGTGCCCCACGGTGGCCCCAAAGGTGCGGTGTTCATATTTACCCGTGAATTTACCGGCATAGGCCTGCGGTGCAGGATGTGGCGCCCCGTTGTTGCCGCCTTCGATGGTGATTGTCGGGACGGTGATATTTGGCAATGTCGCCAGCTTCTGCTCGTAGCTGTCGTATTTACGCTCGCCTTTTTCAAGCCCTAAACGCCAGCGATAGTTGCTGAGCGTAACCGCGACGTGATCGGGGTTATCCAGAGATTTTGCGCTGGCGTTAAAGGTCGCATCGGAAAACGTCCAGTCTGGTGAGGCCTGCGACCAGATCAGACGGGCGAAGTCATGGGTATTTTTGGCATAGCCTTCGGCACCGCGTTCTGTTGCGAAATAGAACTGATACCACCACTGCTGCTCTGCTTCAGGCGGCAACGGCTGTTTACCAATCTGCTGGCTGCTGATCAGGTAACCGCTGACCGAAACAAGGGATTTGACGCGTTCAGGCCACAGCGCCGCGACAATATCTGCCGTACGGGCGCCCCAGTCGTATCCGGCAAAAACAGCCTGTTTAATGTTGAGTGCGTCCATCAGGTTAACGATGTCTTTCGCCATGGCCGAAGGCTGGCCGTTACGCGGCGTGCTTGCAGACAGAAAACGCGTGGTGCCGTAGCCGCGCAATGACGGCACGATTACCCGGTAGCCTTTTGCGGCCAGCGCAGGTGCGACCTCGGCGTAGCTGTGAATATCGTACGGCCAGCCGTGTAACAGAATTACCGGCTGACCATTTTTCGGGCCGATATCGACATAGCCGATATTCAGATCGCCGGCGTTAATTTGCTGAGGGTGATCGAAGGCCGCGGTGACATCTTTGCCGGTGACTTCGGCCTGACAGGCCATGACGGTGCCAAGAGAAACGGTTAACGCCAGGGTTGAATACGCGAGTTTGCTGAACATGTTGGTATCTCCGGTTAAGTACAGTTGACGGGGATATAACAACACGCGTTTGTATAGCGGATATGTGCGAAAGGGAGTTTATTGCAATCCTGTGTATGTATCCGGTACGCAGATACAGTGTGATACAAACACAGGCGATTGAGGCTTACAGCGAAAGGCGGTAGCGTACGTAATCGTCAGCTTCACCGTATTTGTCATAGAGTTTACGCGCCGGGTTATTCTCCCGGGTGACCCAATACAGTTTTGACCACCCTTCGCGCTTGCCTTCCGCTATCAGGGCATCAATGAGCGCCTTCCCGGCCCCCGCACCACGTTCGGTGGCATCAACAAACAGATCTTCGAGGTAGCAAACGGGGGCCGTTGACCAGGTGCCTTCGTGGAGAATGCACATCGCAAAGCCGATGACCTTTTCGTCTTTCTCTACCACGCGGCAGAACATCGGTGAATGTGGGGCAAGCGCCCTTTCCCACGTCGATGCGGTAACCGATTCATCGAGAAAACAGTCATAAAAATGGGTATAGCCATCCCACAGTGGTCGCCAGTGGGAGTAATCGTCAGCGCGTAAAGGTCTTACCGTAACAGTCATGCGTTCCTCACATTACACATTGATCGCCATTTCAAAACAGCGTAAATCAGCGCCCGCCATACGCGAGTGATGATACTTTTCGCTCAGCGTGACAAACCCGAGCTTCTGGTAAAACGACCGGGCGTTAGGCGTTGCATCAAGCGTCAGGCGGGTTATCCCCCGGCTATGGGCCTCCTGTTTGAGCGCCTCGACAATCCGGGTCGCCATGCCTTTACCGGATGCTGCAGGCAAGGTGAATATCGCCTCCAGACAGTGGGTATCCAGATCAAGATAGCCGGTTGCCGCAATGTCGCCCTTTTCATCTTCCACCACATAAAAAGGGTATTCAATGACCATTTGCCGGTAGTGCTCGGGCATCAGATCGGGCGTCCAGCGCGCAATGACGTCCGCGTCGTAACTGGTTTTACAGCCGTGACGAATCGCCTGATTGCGAATATTCCAGAGTATTTCGGCTTCCTGCGGATGCGCTTTTCGTAATGTCATATTACCTCTTTAACGGCTTTTTAACCGGATTTCACGAGCCACGCTGGCAAGACGCTGAGTGCGACAATAGAGGGTAAACAGCACAAAGCCGCTGCTGTTCATCACCCTCCGACAAAGTATCAGCGCGGAGGATGCGATGACCAGTGGCCAAAGGCTTCCGTCATGAGAAAACAGCAGATGCAGCCCCTGAGCGAGAGTCACGACCAGCAGAATGATGAACACCGCCATAACCCCTAACAATCCTGACGTCATCCCTCGGGCCAGAAGCACGCTGATAACAATGAGCGCGCCTGTCATTATTAATGATGGTACGAAAAAGCTCAGTGCATGGTGTAAAGGTGACAAACCCGGCAACGCGCTGAGAAAAGGCAGAAGGTTTAACGCAAACGCCACTACAAACAGAGGTAACAGCGCCGCTACCGGGTAAGGGTTTTGACGCGGCAGCTCGCTGAGGGGGCGAGAAAAATACCGTTCCAGCTCGGGGGTGGAATGATTCAAAAGACGGGTATCACGACGAGCAATCGCCTCCTCTGTTTCTTTGCCATGTTGCAGAAGATCCTGGAAAACACGTCCGGTGAAAAGAGACAAAAAGCCCATTAAAAATTTGCCATTGAAGAAATGATGCCCATTTTTGGTAGTGAATAAATCCAGCACGCCTCAACTGAATGTGATAGAGATGAAAATACCAGAACGCAAACAAAAGCATAACGCTTAAACAGGGAGATCTGCGGATGACGATACCGACGCTCACGACAGAACGCTTGCTGCTAAAACCGCTGGTTGCAGAAGATGCCGTTCAGATACAAACGCGCTATCCGCACTGGGAGATCGTCCGCTATATGGTCTCTTCCGTGCCCTGGCCCTACCCGGATAACGGCGCGGAAAACTATGTCAACAACGTGGCGCTGCCGGATATGGCAAAAGGGATTGCCTGGTTCTGGAGCATCCGCCGTCGCGAGGTGCCGGACGTGCTGATGGGTATTATCTGTCTGTACGATGTGGCAGATAACAACCGCGGGTTTTGGCTGTCGCCGGAATTTCAGGGAAAGGGATATATGCGCGAAGCCAGCATTGCCGCAACGGATTACTGGTTTAATACGCTGAACAAACCCGTATTACGCGCGCCGAAGGCCGCCGCCAATAGCCGCTCCCGTCGTATTTCAGACAGTAGCGGCATGCGGCTTATCAAAACGGAACAGAAAGCGTACGTCAGCGGTATGCTCGATTCCGAGCTGTGGGAAATCACCCGCGACGAATGGAACGCCCGTCAGGTCAGCTGATAATACTTATCCGGCATCAGCCTTTCCGGAATGTTCTCTTCATCGTTCATCTGCAACAGATCGCGTTCCATCATGTTGCAGATAGCGTCCAGCGGCAGGTCGTTATCTTCGGTACCAAACGGATCTTCCAGCTCTTCCGCCAGGGTGTCCAGCGAGATAAAGGTGTAAGAGATCAGGGCCGAGACAAAGGGCGTCATGTAGTGCAGGTCAACAACCAGCGCGAACGGCAACATGATGCAGAACAGATAGACCGTACGGTGCAGGATAAGGGTATAAGCAAACGGTACAGGCGTGGTGGCGATCCGCTCGCAGCCGGACAAGACACTCGACATGTCGTTCAGACGATTGTTCAGGCTGTGGAACAGGATGTCTGAGAGTTGTCCGTTACGGCACCGCACGGCCAGCCATTCTCCCATGATCAGCAGAATACGGTTCGCCGGCGAGTTGGCGGCCATAACGTTGCGTAACTCCGCCGCCGCCAGATAGCGCGCCAGCTGCCCTTCCCCCTTTTCACGGCGCAGGGTCATGCGAAGACAATGGGCAAAGGCAATTTGCAGACGGACGAACTCACCCAGATGTTTATCGTCCGGTAAGGTGTTTTTAACCTCGCGAAACAGCGAGCGTGCCGCTATCATCAGTTGCCCCCACAAAAGGCGAGCCTCAACGTAGCGCGAATAGCAGGCGTTGTTTCTGAACCCGAGGAAAATAGCGATTGCCACCCCCAGGATACTGAATGGCGCAACGGTGAATTTAATGCCCAGCGAGGTATACCACGGCAGCATCAGAATAACGGCGATGGAAAGCAGGAAGTTAAGCAGCAACCGGGTATAGATTTTGGGCAATACCGAACCGTGCCAGACGAAAATCAGTTGTAGCCAGTGCTGTTTGGGACGAACAATCATAGTGAGCTTCAGGAATGGAAAGAGCCGCGTTATTAAACGTGATCCCCCTCACAGTTGCAAGCTTGTTAATGAAAGATTGCATTTTTCACCTGATACGCAATAAACCGCACGGTGTCGCAGGTGACTTTAAATAAAGAGGCTTATAGTATGTTGTAACTAATGCAATGGAAAAACCCGGCCAACGCCGGGCATTGAATCTCTAGCAAAGCGGTTTCACTGCGGCACGCATCCCTTGCTGCAGGATAGCGTCGAGATCGCACGTAACCTGTTCTACCAATCCTGCCACCTGGGTTAAATCCTGCTCCCAGTGCTCAGTCACGCTTAAAACGGAAGAGACCAGCTGGCGGGTAGTGATCTGTTTGTCGTGATGCTGCGCCCACAGCTGTTGGTAACGAGCAAGCCAGTACGCATCATCCTGCACCGGATAGTTCTCCCCGTTACGCTCTGCGCGGTAGAACGCGATCAGTGCGGCCAGGGCGAACGTCAGACGGGCGGGCAACGTGCCAGAGGCCCTCACCCCCGCCAACAGCTGCGGCAGAATGCGCGTGCGATACTTGGTCATGCCGTTAAGGGCAATCGACAGCAGCTGATGCTTGATATACGGATTGCGGAAACGACCCGTAACGGCGCGGGCGAAAGACGCCAGTTCATCACGCGGCAAATCCAGGACCGGAATGATTTCCTCATAGATCGCTTTTTCGATAAACGCGCATACGTCGGCATCGTTCATCGCCTCGCCCACCGTATCCAGTCCCGCCTGGAACGCCACCGGCACCAGCGCCGTGTGCGCGCCGTTGAGAATTGCCACTTTGCGCTCTTTGTACGGCTTAATGTCATCCACAATCCGCACGTTTAGCGGGAATTGGTCCAGCCGCAGTTCGCTGGCCAGAGATTCAGGCCCCTGAATAACAAACAGGTAGAAATGTTCCGCGGTATCAAGGAATCCGTCGTGATAGCCTAACTCAGCTTCCAGCACAGCCGCTTCGTCGCGCGGATAACCCGTTACAATCCGGTCAACCAGCGTGGAGCAGAAGCTGTTATGCGCATTCAGCCATTGAATAAATTCCGCTGGCAGTGCCCATGCCTGGGCATAGCGCAGCACCAGTTCACGCAGCGCTTCGCCGTTGTAGTCAATCAACTCGCACGGAATAACGATCCAGCCTTTGTCCGCGGCGCCGTTAAAATGGCTGAAGCGCTCAAACAGCAGCCGCGTCAGCTTCGCCGGATAGCTCACCGCTGGTGCATCTTCAAAACGATCGCCCGCGTGCCAGCCAATCCCCGCCTCGGTGGTGTTGGAGAAGACAAAACGCATCTCAGGATTATGTGCCAGTTTCAGAAACTCATCGTACTGGCTGTAAACGCTGATCTCACGATTTACAGAGCGGATAAGACGCGCTTCGCTGACCGCCTCGCCCTGCTCATTCAGACCACGAATGATCGTGGTATACAGACCATCCTGAGTGCTTAATGAAGGCGGGAAGTCGCTTTGAATGGGGCGAACCACCACGACACCGGCATTGAGATCGGTATGTTCGTTTAACAGGTCGATTTGCCAGTCGACAAACGCACGCAGGAAATTGCCCTCACCAAACTGAATGATACGTTCAGGGTAGAGAGCACCGGGGAAATCACGACGGTTAAGTGTGTTCACAATGGGGTCCTTTTATGATTAGTCGTACAGCCTGATAAGATTGGTATGATAACTTATCAAAGGTTTTCGACCAGAACCCCGCTTTTGATCAATTCATCACGTCATTGAGGGAAATAATCATAAGAACTTATAGAAGACAGATGTGGCGGTCATTGCGCCATCCGGCATCAGCGCATAGCGCGGGATCTCCCCGACCTTTTGCCAGCCTGCCCGCTGATAGAAGGTCTCCGCTCCGCTACCGGTAGAGGTATCCAGCACCAGCACCGAGATGCCTCTGGCTCTGGCCTGCACTTCCAGTTCCTCCATCAGCGCCATCGCGGCCCCTTTACGGCGCGCTTTTTCATGAACCAGCAGCTTTGCCACATCGGCACGATGCGGCTGGTTTTCCGGCTGATCGGTAATCAGTTGCACGGTGCCAATCACGCCATCCTGCGAATCGATGCAGGCCAGCACGACGCGTTCGTTACGCTCTACGCTCCCGGCAATCCCCTGCCAGAACGCGCGGGCTTTTTCGGTACTGAAAGGCAACATAAAACTGACGGAAGCGCCACCGTTGACACAGTTTTCAAGGATATCGGCCAGCGCATCGAGGTGGGTGAGAATATCGTCCCGGGTGAGGGTTTTGATCTGCAGTGAGGTATTCATTCTTTTTCCTTACATTGAATATCCTCACTTTGCATTTAACATCTTTGTAACGCAAGCATGTCAGACATAGGCTTTTGTTATGTCATTTTGTATGCTTACGCTGCTGCTTCATGGCATACATTTTTTCATCCGCGTCTTTCATCCACTGCTGCAGATCGTTGCCGTTATGATCGAACTCGCTCAATCCCCAGGAAAAATGGAGAGACCAGGGATGCAGCTTGCGGGCATTGTAGTGTTCAACCTGCTCGGCAAGATACTGCATGGCAATCCAGGCCCCCTGCTCATCTGTATCGGCAAACAGCACGGCAAACTCATCACCGCCAAAGCGAACCAGCAAATCCGCTTCACGGAAAGAGGTGCGCATCAGTTCCGCCATGACTTTCAGCGCGTTGTCACCTTCCTCATGCCCGTAGCGATCGTTAATCTCTTTGAAGCGATCCAGATCCAGCCAGCCAAGGGTTAACGGCTCGGCCCGGCGTCTGGCCACGGACAGCGTGAAGCGGAGAAGCTGGTTAAAGCCCCGACGGTTGAACAGTCCGGTTAATTCATCGGTTGTCGCCGCACTGACGGCAGCAAATTCGTCTTCCGCCAGCGCGCCGAGGTCACCCAGCACGGCCAGATCGGCCGCCGAAAATTCACGGGGAGAATAATCAATCAGACAAAGCGATCCCACGCTCGCCCCGTCACGTAAACGCAGTGGAAAACCGGCATAGAATCTTACGCCGGGCTCACCGGCCACCAGCGGGTTATCGGCAAAACGATCGTCCTGACGCATATCGGCGACCACCAGCGGCGCTTCGCTGAGGATCGTATGACCGCAAAACGAGATATTACGCGGAACGGAACCAGGTGCCTGGCCGTCGGCCGACTTCACAATCAGCGAATGTTCATCAATCAGATTGACCATCGCCAGCGGGACCTGGAAGAAGCGTTTTGCCAGACGTGTCAGTCGGTCAAACGCCGGGGAGCCGTCGATCTCAAGCAGGCCTGACTCGCGCAGCGAGTTCAGACGTTCCATTTCATTTGCAGGGGTTGCAGGTGTTTTCATAACGTCTCCTGACGCAAAGCGTTACTCAAAGCGTAGCCTAAACAGAGACATTGTCAGTGCGCGAATATTCTGTTCTTACCGTCCCGCTTGGCGCGGTACAGGGCGTTGTCCGCGGCCTGTAGCCAGTCGGTTACGCTTTTCATCTCTCTTGTGGCACAGGCAATACCGATGCTGAGCGTGCAATGCACCGTCTCCTGAGCCACCTCCTTTTTCATTGCAGCCGCATCCATAATGCGCCTGGCGACAACATGCGCCTCTTCCAGGGTGGTATCCGGCAGCAGAACCACAAACTCATCGCCGCCAAGGCGTGCGGGGGTATCGCTCGGGCGCGTCGACAGATGCAAAATTTGCGAGACGGTCGCCAGCAATGCATCCCCGACCTTATGGCCAAAACGATCGTTAACGTCTTTAAAATTGTCGATATCGATAAACATCAGGGCCGATTCACGGCACGTCTGACGCAGTTTATTCAGTTCGTGGTCAATCCGCTTTTCAAGCAGCCGCCGGTTAGCAATGTCCAGCAGCGGATCCATCATCGCGATCCGCTCAAGCTCCCGACTCTTGATCCGCAGACGCAGCGCAATGCTGTCCGTCAATATGCTCAGTGCCAGCAGATAAATCGCAATCAGCGGCAGCGTGGCAAACATGGTGCGCTGCGAAACGTACATCTCTACCGCCATCCCCTGCGTCAGCCAGCTCACCAGGAAAACGCCCAGCATGGTGATGGCCGCCTTTTTCATCAGCGTAATCCCCCCTGCCGAGAGCCGGTCGGTCAGCATAATGGTGGCAATGACTACCGACGGCAGCGGATTGACCGCCATCATGGCGATCCAGAACCCCCCGGCTCCGGCGTCCAGCACCAGATTCTGATGCTCAGTCACCAGAGGCATCGCCGAATTTCGCGCCCGATACCAGGCAAGCGTAGGCCAGATAAATGCGTTTATTGCCAGTAAACACATCAGCCAGACTGAACGATTCTGTTCAATCAGCACGGAGAGGATGGGGATAAAACAGAGAAACGTGCCGAGAATACGCATCAGATACATACGCTTGACAAACCGGCTTCCTGGTACACGAGGGCTTCTACTGAGTTTGTCAGCTGCATTCATTCTGCGAATTTTCCGATAGCTTTCTTCCGGTATCTTATTGACGTTAAAAATACCTAGCAAGCAATTTATCCGCTATTCGTTATGATTCATTCCCGGCAGAATGCAGGCTGCGCTCAGGTTTCACTCTCCGGTGTCGGGATAATGGGTTCGTCTGACACACGCGCACTGGTGCGATTTCTCCCCGCTTTTTTGGATCGATAAAGATGATCGTCTGCTTCGGCCATCAGCTTGTTGAAAATCTCAGTCAGTTGCCAGGACTCCGCCTTCCCGCTTCCAAGGCCGATACTGACGGTCAGATAGAGCGTTTGCTGGCGCCAGCTAAACGGATGACCGGCAATGGTGAGCCTGATACGTTCCGCCAGCGCAAAGCCGTGTCGCGCGTCACCGGTATTCACCACAACCGCGAACTCTTCCCCGCCCATACGCGCCACCATGCCGTCGTCTCCGACAACCTGCTGCACCTCGCGGGCAAACGACGCCAGCACGCGGTCGCCACACTCGTGCCCATAGTTATCATTGATGCTTTTGAAGTAATCGATATCCAGCAACATCACGGTCAGAAAACGTGTATGCCGGTGCGCCTCTTCCCGCTTTAACGCCTCATAGAGCCCGGAGCGCGAATACACGTGGGTCAGAAAATCATAATCCGCACGCAACGACACCTGGTGGATCAGCGAATTAATGGCCGCCATACTGACGGAGACCATAACCGGACAGATAGCCATGGTGGCAATCCCCAGCCGGGCGGAGAACATCATCGGAGTCGAGAGCGGCGTGCCCACGGCGATATTGATAATGGAGTTGGCGACCAGGACGATCTCCACGCCTCCGGTCAGAAACGTCAGCAGACAGGTCGCGGGCAAGGAGTAGCGGACCGCACACCAGATCAGCGCCGGCAGCGGAAAGGCAAGGCTTCCCGCCCCGCCAATCACCACCGATGCCATCACCGAGACAATCAACGCAATGACCGGTAAAAGTTGCTCCAGACGCAGCCTGAATGCCCGCGTCGGCATACTGACCGTGAGCATACACGGCAAAATGAGCACGCCCGTTGAGAACTGCTCGCTAAACCAGTCGGCAAACAGCGGCCAGAAGGTATGGCTGTCGATCCCCACCGACCCGGTCGCGCCGAGCAGCGCGCACAGTAAGGCGGCGATCAGACAGTAATTGAACAGCCGCAGCGCATTGATAGGATCGGGGGTTTTCTTCATCAATCGCTTATCACGCACCACCAGCAACGCGACAACGACGATAAAGATCATATTCGACAGGTTGATGACCACCGAGGCCATTCCCCAGTTGGTGGTGACCGCGTCGTACATCAGCATGGCAACATACGACACCGCATAGTAATGCAGACGATTAAGATAGGTATAACGGGCAAAGACGCCTGCCATCACGCCGTTCAGCGGCCAGAACAGCGACAAGGCTTCGACCAGACGTAACTCCGCACCAATAAAATAGAACAAGGTGGTGAGAATAAAGATACCCGCCGCATTACGCAGCGGCGATTCAGGTCGAAAGAGCGTGAAGGCAGAGGGGTCTGAACGCATTAAATATCATTCCATATAATAACTTATGGCAACTAACTGACCCGTCACCACGAGGGGAAATCACTTAACGTGCATCTATAACACAATTACAACAGGATCAGCACTCGTCAACTTTTGGTGTTCATTTGCAACACCAGCCAGTGATGGATCACGCCCACGATATAATGCTGTTGCTGCGCGGTGAGTTGAACACCTTGTGGAATGTTGTGCCATTTCGCCAGACAGCCGCGACAGCAGGTGGCGGTCGCATGCTGGGCTATAAACACCGGATGGCCGCGCATCGGCGTCTGTTTTCCGTCATTGGCGGGGTGCGCGGGCGCAAGACGCTGAGCAATAAAATCGGCGGCATGCCGATCAATGGTATCGGCACCCTTGTCCCAGCAGTACTGCCGTTCTTTGGTGCCTAAGCGAAAGCGCGACCGAAAGGTCGATCGCGCCAGGCGAGAAAAAAGCGGATCCAGATCAGACATCAGTAAACGGAACGTCCCAGGCGTTGGGTCAGTTGCTCCAGAACCGCCACACCGGCCAGTGAATTTCCCGTCTCATCCAGCTCCGGGCTCCAGACGGCGATTGCCATCTCATGCGGTACAATGGCGACCACCCCGCCACCGACGCCCGACTTGGCCGGAAGACCGACACGCCAGGCAAATTCCCCCGCGTTCTGATACATCCCGCTTGTCGCCATCAGGGCATTGACCTGACGCGCCTGCAGCGGTGAAACAACGTCCTGATTAAGATGGGGAGCATGTCCCTGGTGGGCAAGAAACAGGAAGGTCTGCGCCAGCTCCACGCAGCTCATTTTCAGCGCGCAGTAGTGGAAATAGTTTTGCAGTACGGTCGCCACATCATTATGGAAATTGCCGAAGGATTTCATCAGCCAGGCGATGGCCGCGTTCCGCGCAGAGTGATCAAACTCCGAGCGAGCCACCACCGGATCGTAGGCAATGTCGTCAACGCCTGAAAGCTGACGAACGATTTCAAGCATGCGCTGACGTGGCGCGCTGAGTCGGCTTTGCAGCATATCGCAGACCACCAGCGCCCCGGCATTGATAAAGGGATTACGCGGTTTACCCTGTTCAATCTCAAGCTGAAGCAGCGAGTTAAACGGCTGCCCGGAGGGATCTTTACCTACCCGCTGCCAGATCTCCTCTTCCTCGTACTGCCGCATGGCTGCGACCAGACTCAACACTTTCGAAATAGACTGGATGGAAAAACGTTCCGTGGCATCTCCCGCCTGGTAGCGCTGTCCATCGATCGTACAAATTGCAATACCCAGCTTATTCCCGCTGACCGAGGCAAGGGCCGGAATGTAATCGGCAACCTTCCCTTTTCCAAGTAACGGACGAACCTGCGCCAGAATCTCGTCCAGCATCTCATTATGGATGACCGCAGCCACTCTCTTTGCTCCTTGCCCTCAGGCTAAAACGGGCTGCGAGTATAACAGACGCTTATGAGTTGCGTCAGGCACTGAGACGAAAACGCGAAACGGCCTGCAATAAAAGATCCGACTGCTTGTGCAGGCGCTCTGAGGCATCGGACGCGTCAGAAACGAGGCTGTCGGTCTGCCGCGACACCTGATTCAGCGCCTGAAGCTGGCGCGTCATCTGGTGAATACTCTCCCCCTGACTCAGCGTGGCCGCCGAGATCTCATTCAGCAAACTGCTTAATGTTCCCACCAGCCCCGTGACCTGCTGCAGGTTGTCTTCCAGACGGTTAACGGCCCGGGAACCGTCTTCGATCCCCTGAAGAGAACGGTTGATAAGCTCCTGAATGGTCTGCGTCGAGTGGCTGCTCTTTCTCGCCAGCAGCCCCACTTCCCGGGCGACAACGGCAAACCCGCGCCCCTGGTTTCCCGCATGGGCCGCTTCAATTGCCGCATTCAGCGCCAGAATGTTGGTCTGAAACGCGACGCTGTCGATCATCGCCACGATCCCCCGCATCTCTGAGGATCGGTCGACGATCGCCTGCATCGACGCATTAACGGTCGACATCATCTGATCCCCTCCCTCAGCGGCCTGGCGCGCCTCATCCGCCCGCGAGCTGGCAAGCTTCGCATAGCCCGTGTTGCCTTCCACGTGGGTTTCCAGGGTCGCGATATGCGCCGTCACGTCTTCCAGCTCTTTGGCCTGACGCGCCGACTGGTGATACAGCTTTTGATTGCCCTGCGCCAGCGCACCAATGTTTTCCACCATGGAGGTGGTGGCATCGCTGACCTGGGTCACCAGCTGCTGTAGCCCGTGCTGCATGGTGGCAATACTGTCGCTGAGCTGTGCAATTTCACGGTTAAAACGCGTCACGCCAGGAGGGGTACCGGAAAGATCGCCTGCGGCCAGCCGGTTGATATGCGCAATCAAGCGCCGCAACGGGGTAATCACCCACCGGGACATCCCGAACCAGACGGCAACCGCAATAGCGAGCAACAGAACAGGCGCAAGCAGGAACAACGTTTGCAGACCGGAGAGCTGCGCCATCAACGACTGACGCCCTTTGAGCGCCTGCTTCTCGCTTGCTTGCTGATAGCGGGCATAGTTGTCATTAAAGTCGGTCTGAAACGCCTGCGCCGGCACGGCAAAAAACGCATCGATGGTGTTGGTTTTCACCAGCCCTTCCGCCTGCTCTTTTATCGCGCCGTAAAAAAGCTGATAGCTGTTCACCAGGGCGTCATCCTTTGGCGGGTTAAGCGCCAGCCAGGCATTCCACGCCTGCTGCGACACGGCCAGCGCCTGTTGCGCGTCGTCCATCAGGCTGTGCCAGCTGCCCTCGGAGCCGGTCTCTTTATCCTGCATAAACCAGACGCCGGAGCGGTTAAGCAGATCGCTTGCGGCCAGCAGGGAAACGCGAGCCAGATCCAGCTTGCTCTGCTGCTGGTACGCCAGCAGGTTTTGCTGCTCGTTGCGTTGCGCTTCTTTCAGGGAGGCATTGAGCAGGAACGACGAGGAGAGTTGCAGGGCGGAAAAGAGGCCGATAATACAAAAGATACCGGTCAGCAGGCCAAACTGGCGGGGGATAATGTGCTGCGCAATACGACGATAAATTTGCGTTAGGTTCATAATTTTCTTCAGTAACAAGACGTTATACGCGTGCGAGTCTACGAAACGAAAATGACAGAACCATTGCAGAGAAATGACAGAGACCCTCGTCGTCAGGGCCTCTGTAAGGAGGGCGGGTTACACTCTGTTCTTCCACACCGTCTGCACGTTACAAAACTCGTGCAAACCAAAGTGGGAAAGCTCGCGGCCAAAACCACTCTTCTTCACGCCGCCAAAGGCCACGCGCGCATCGCTGGCGCTAAAGCCATTGATAAACACCCCGCCGCACTCCAGCTCGCGGGAGAATCTTCCGGCCAGCGTTTCGTCGGCGGTAAACACCGTGGCAGAGAGACCAAAGTCGCTGTCGTTGGCAAGCTGCAGGGCATGTTCCGCATCCTTCGCCACCGTCATCGCCGCCACCGGGCCAAACAGCTCCTGACGGAAGGCGGTCATTGTCGGGGTGACATGGCTCAGCACGGTTGGCGCGTAATAGTTGCCCTCCCCGCTGATTTTCTCGCCGCCCAGCAGCAGCGTGGCCCCTTCCGCGAGCGTGGCCTGCACCTGCTGATGCAGTTCGTCACGCAGATCGAAACGCGCCATCGGCCCAATATCATTCTCTTCCCGATCCGGTGCTCCCATCTTCAGCGCCGCCACCGCCGCAACAAAACGCCGGGTAAAGTCATCGGCAATACCCTCTTCGATAATAAAGCGCTTTGCCGCCGCGCAAACCTGCCCGGTGTTCTGATAACGTCCCGTGACGGCCGCGCGAACGGCCAGATCCAGATCGGCATCATTCAGCACGATAAACGGATCGGAGCCGCCCAGTTCCAGAACACATTTTTTCAGCGCCGCTCCCGCCTGAGCCCCTATCGCCGCGCCTGCACGCACGCTACCGGTGACGGTTACCGCTGCGATACGACGATCGTTGATCGCCTGACTCACGCCATCATTGGTGGCATTCACCCAACCAAAGACGCCTTGCGCAATACCGGCATCAGCAAAGATTTGCCCAATCAGCTCTGCAGAACCGAGGACGTTCGGTGCGTGTTTGAGCAGATAGCTGTTACCTGCCAGCAGGATCGGCACCGCACCACGCAATACCTGCCAGAGCGGGAAGTTCCACGGCATCACCGCAAGAATCGGCCCCAGCGGACGGTATTCAATGACCGCGTTTTGGTTTTCCACCAGCGTGGGCTCCGCACGCAGCATCGCCGGGCCATGTTCCGCATACCAGTCGCACAGACCCGCAGATTTGGCCACTTCCGCCCGCGCCTGCACAATCGGCTTGCCCATTTCCCGGGAGATCATCTGCGCCATCTCTTCCCCACGCTGGCGCAGTGCTGCCCCCAGGTCGCGCAGCTTTTGTGCCCGGTGAGAGACGCTTTCCCCTCGCCACTGGCGAAAACCGGCCTCAGCCAGGGTGATTGCCTGTTCGACCTCTTCGGATGTGGCCCAGGGATACGCGGCCAGCGTCTCGCCTGTCGCCGGGTTAACAGAGAGGGCATGCGTTGCAGATGAATAAGTCATGATGTTCTCCACGTAATATCGGTTGATTGATTGTGGCCCACTCTGCTATTTCTTAAAAATGAATAATACTAACCACCTTATTCACGAATCGAGAATGCTATGGATTTAACTCAGCTTGAAATGTTTAACGCCGTTGCCCTGACCGGCAGCATCACCCAGGCGGCGCAGAAGGTGCATCGCGTGCCGTCTAACCTCACCACCCGCATCCGCCAGCTTGAGGCCGATCTCGGCGTTGAGCTGTTTATCCGGGAGAGCCAGCGTTTGCGGTTATCTCCCGCCGGGCACAACTTTCTGCGCTACAGCAAGCAGATCCTGGCGCTGGTTGACGAGGCGCGGATGGTCGTCGCCGGTGATGAGCCGCAGGGGTTATTTGCCCTTGGCGCCCTGGAGAGCACCGCCGCCGTGCGGATCCCGGAAAGTCTGGCGGCGTTTAACCAACGCTATCCGCGCATTCAGTTCGCGCTCTCTACCGGCCCGTCCGGAACGATGATTGACGGCGTTCTGGAAGGCACCTTAAGTGCGGCGTTTGTCGACGGGCCACTTTCTCACCCGGAGCTGGAAGGCATGCCGGTTTACCGGGAAGAGATGATGCTGGTCACCCCCGCCGGGCATGTGGCGGTGACGCGCGCCGCGCAGGTAAGCGGCAGCGACGTCTACGCGTTTCGCGCAAACTGTTCGTATCGACGTCATCTGGAAAGCTGGTTTCACGCCGACCGCGCCACGCCCGGGCGGATCCATGAGATGGAGTCGTATCACGGTATGCTCGCCTGCGTGATTGCAGGGGCTGGTATTGCGTTGATGCCCCGCTCAATGCTGGAGAGCATGCCGGGGCATCATCAGGTAGAGGCGTGGCCGCTGGCGGAGAACTGGCGCTGGCTGACCACCTGGCTGGTGTGGCGTCGTGGGGCGATGACCCGCCAGCTCGAAGCGTTTATAGCGCTGCTAAACGAACGTCGACAACCAGAGCCTTCTCCATAAACAGACTCAGCGGATCGTCGACATACGGCGCAAACGCCGGACGGCGTTCATATCCGCACTGCTCATACAGGCGAATGGCGGCATTTTGCTTGATCCCTGTCTCCAGACGCACGGTATGGCAATGACGGCTCAGGGCTTCATCTTCGAGGGCGGCCAGCAGCGTCTCGCCCAGATGTTGCCCGCGATGGGCCGGATCAATATAGACCCGTTTCATCTCCCCGGTACCGTCGCCATTCAGCACCACGGCACCACATCCCACGGCCTGCAGCTGCGGGTCGCGAATGATCATCAGGATAAGCGAGGCTTCAGGCAGCGCAGCCAGATCGAGCAGATGATTGCTTTCAGCGGGATAGAGTTCGCTCTGATAGCGGTCAAGCGCCGCAATCAGCTTGAGGATATCCGGATGACGGGCAGATTCAGAGGTAATGGAATACATGGCAGGCTCCTTGCTTTTTTTGTGACACCAGATTTCAACATAGCGTCTGCCATCTGTTCGGACTTCATAGTTTTAACTTATGTCATGACGCCAGCGTCAGGCGGGTCTCAAGCTGTTCCATCTGGGCCCGGGCGGCTTCATCCAGCCTGCTGTCGGTGACGATATCCGTCAGGGTGTTCAGGTGCGCCACATTAAACAGTGACCAGGCACCGTATTTAGAGCTGTCCGCCAGCAGCACCCGACGTTTGGCATTGGCAATCAAATCCCGCTTCAGCGCGGCCTTCTCTTCCGTGGGCGACGTGATACCGCGGGTAATATCCCAGCCATTACAGCTGACGAAAGCCACATCAGGCCAGACATTCTGCAACAGCCGACGCCCGTGTTCCCCGATACAGGACTGGCTCGAATCATCGATACGGCCGCCAATGATCGTCACTTCAATCTGTTTAAACTCAGAGAGAAACAGCGCAATGTGCAGATCGCTGGTGATGACGCGAAGCGGCAGATGCGTGAGCTGACGCGCGAGTTCAATCATTGTGGTACCGGCATCCAGCACAATGGCATCCCCCGCGTTAACAAAGCTCGCTGCCGCGCAGGCGATGGCATGTTTTTCTGCCAGACTACGCTGCATTTTTTCGGACGTGGTCGGCTGGGAAGGAATAAACCGGTTAAGGGTAACGCCGCCGTGGGTTCGGCTGATGACGCCCTCCTGGTCAAGCTTAATCAGGTCGCGGCGGATCGTCGCCGGTGAGGCATCGGTGATCGCCACCAGTTGATCCACCGTGACCAGGTTGTGCCCTTTGAGGTAATCCATTATCTGCTCTAACCGGTTATATCCCTTCATATTATTCCCGTGTAATTTGCATAGCCAACTGAATAGACACCGTCATGCTCTCCGACCTGGCTTTACCGGTCCATGCAATATCGAACGCGGTTCCGTGGTCTGCAGAGGTGCGGATAAACGGCAATCCGGCGGTGATATTCACCCCGTCGTAAAAGCCGAGCAATTTTAGCGGAATATGCCCCTGATCGTGATACATCGCAACGACCATGTCATACATTCCTTCGTGGCATTGCATAAATACCGTATCCGGCGGGCACGGTCCGGTGACGTTGACCCCCTGCGCCTTCATCGCCGCAACGGCCGGGCCGACGATCGTGATCTCTTCATCGCCAAACAGGCCATTTTCTCCCGCATGCGGGTTCACACCCGCGACCGCAATACGAGGTGTGCTAAAGCCCACCCGCTTCAGGAAGGTATCCGCAATGCCGATGACGGTTTTTACCCGATCCTGATTGAGCGTATCAAGGAATTTACGCAGCGCAATATGGGTCGTGATATGAATGACCTTCAGCCGATCGGTGTACAGCACCATAGCGTAGTCTTTGCTGTGCGTCAGATGGGCCAGCAGCTCGGTATGCCCGGGGTAGTGATGTCCGGCCAGATGCAGCGCTTCTTTATTCAGTGGCGCCGTGGCAACCGCTTTTACGTCCCCCGCCATCGCCAGTTCCGTCGCGCGCTTCACGCAGCGATAGGCTAAATCCCCCGCCTGAGCCTGAACCACGCCGGGCTTCAGGGCATCAGGGGCGGCCAGCGGTTCGTCCAGCACGTTAATCACGTTGGGTGCGAAACGGGCCTCGCTGACCTGCTTGATGATGTGGATGTCAGCCTGCCCGACGATCCCATCATCCAGCACCCGCCTGAGCGTGCGGGCACAGCCCACCACGACAACCGGGGCTCCCGTTAATTCGCTCCCGGTGAGGGATTTGATAATGATCTCCGGGCCAATGCCCGCCGGGTCACCCATGGTTACAGCAATAATGTTAGTCACTCAGTCTCTCCTCGATAAAATGCAACACCTCAAGCAGCGTCTCTTCTTTTCCGAAGCCCCCTGCTTTGGTCATTACCGGCTGGTGCCAGGCACAACCCAGAAATTTGCCGTAAGGGACGCATCCTGCGACGCGCCCTGTAATTTCAAATCCTTGCGCATCAAGCGCGCTGGCGACGGCCATTGCCACATCGCCGCCTGAGACATACAACGCATCCGGCGGACATGCCGTCAGTGCCTCTCGGGTAATCTCTCCCAGAAAGGCGCAGATCGTTTCACCCAGTTCGGTCCGGGTCATTTGATACTGTGCGCAAAGCCGCTCAACCTGATGTCGCGCCTCATGGTCCGGGCAGGTATGAACGAGGCAGTGACGGCCCGCCTTCAGGGCCTGCGTGATGCGCATGAGCGCGTTCGCCGTCTCCCCCTTCAGCACATCATTAACATCAATGAACACCGACGAAACCGCAGGCTCAGCAGCGGCCAGCGCAATCTGGCGCTGAGCGATCTCACTCATTGATCCCACCACCGCCAGCAGTTGCTGACGCTTCACGGGGGCGAGATGGCGTGCCAGCGCATCACATAAGCCGGCAGACCCGACCAGCAGCGGCGTCTGTGGGCAGGTCAGCGCGGCGGCAATAATGGCGTCCAGATCCTCGTCACACTGTGCATCGACGATGAGCCACTCCGTTCCCTGCGCCAGTTCGGCTGCCAGCGTGTTCACGGTCACGGATTGACAACTCACGTCGGTAAACAGGTCAGCAATAGTGGCAGACGGGACGGGCGTTTTCGGATCGCTGGCAAATTCGGTTTCATCCACCGGAATGCCGTTCACCAGACACCTGCCGTGGCGCGTGATCCGCCCTGCCGCGGGATACGCTGGCGCCACAATCACCTGCCGTTTGCCGCTTACTGCCTTAAGGACCCCTGTTTCTGCCCCTACATTGCCGCGCAGCGTGGAATCAATCTTTTTGATGAGCCAGCGCGCCTCCGCAATATCCGCCCCCAGTACGGCCACTTTTTCGGCCGCCTCTGCTGCCCTCAGCGCACGGGAATCGGTATTAATGACCAGTGCATCCACCGTCTGGGTAAAGGGTGTCTGGAATGCCACGCTGACCGTCTTACCGCTCAGCGCCAGACTGACACCCGCATCGTTTGCACCGGTAAAGTCATCTGCGACGACAACGACGTCTCTGAACAGGTTGTTTTCTTTCATTCCCACTCCGGGCTCGTTTTTCCTGTTAATGATTATATTCAATCATGATTGATTATATGTGAGCAAGATCAAGTTAATCAGTTTGCGAATAAATTATAAATTTAGCCACACGATGACCATGAAGCGTCTTAATTGAGCGAATTTAATCATGGACACAAAGACAGGAGAAAAGCGTGGTTACCCTTAACAGCACCATTATTAGCGGCGCAAATGCGCTCGCCGCCATCAGGCCATTACTCACCGATAACGCGCAGCTCTTGCTGGTCACGGACGGCAACATTGCGCGTCTGGAGGCGGCAAAACAGATCCGTTCAATTCTTGAAGAGGACAACCGCCGCGTCACGGTGATTGACACGGTGCCACCTGAACCCTCCCACCACGATGTCAGCCAGTTGCTCGCGGGGTTAAACGGCGGATCGTTTGATGTTGTGGTCGGGATCGGCGGCGGTAGCGTACTGGATGTGGCGAAACTGCTCTCCGTGCTCTGTCACCCGCTGTCACCGGGGCTGGACAGCCTGCTGGCAGGGGTAAAACCGATGGCACGTATCTCCTCGCTTCTGATCCCCGCCACCGCCGGAACCGGGTCGGAGGCCACGCCGAACGCTATTCTGGCGATACCGGAGCAAAACACGAAGGTTGGTATTATCTCCCCGGTCCTGCTGCCCGATTACGTCGCCCTGCTGCCGGAACTGACCACCAGCATGCCCGCGCATATTGCCTCCTCTACCGGAATCGATGCCCTGTGCCATCTGATTGAGTGCTTCACCGCCACGGTCGCCAACCCGGTCAGCGATAACGCGGCGTTGACCGGGCTCGCTAAGCTGCTGAAGAACATTGAAACGGCCTGCGCTGAGCCGGGTAACCTGCTGGCAAAGCTGGAAATGCTGTGGGCATCTTATTATGGCGGGGTCGCGATTGCGCAGGCCGGCACACATCTGGTTCACGCCCTGTCTTATCCGCTTGGCGGGAAATATCACCTGCCGCACGGCGTGGCCAACGCCATTCTTCTGGCGCCCTGCATGCGTGTGGTTCGTCCCCACTGCGTGACAAAATTTGCGCAGGTCTGGGATCTCGTGCCAGGCGCGGACAGCAGCCTGTCCGATGACGAAAAATCTCACGCGCTGGTGGAGTACTTTGCCGCGCTGGTTCGTCGTCTCAACCTGCCGGACAACCTTGAGTCCCTGGGCGTGCCGCGCGAAGACATCGCTTCCCTGAGCGATGCCGCCCTGAACGTTAAACGGTTAATGAACAATGCCCCCTGTCAGGTGAATCACGACGAGGTGCAGGCGATTTACCGGACACTGTTTCCTGAACATGCATAGTCAAGGAGTAAGAAATGCGTAACAACATCAAGGGCGTGCTGACGGCCATCGTCACCCCCTTTGACGCGGAAGGCGAACTCAACCTTCCCGGCTTAACGCGGCAGATCACCCGGCAGCTGGACGCCGGAAACGGCATTTTTTGCGGCGGAACCAACGGCGAGTTCTTTGTCCTGAACGAAGCGGAAAAAATCGCGGTCACCCGGACCTGTGTGGAAACCGTCGCCGGACGCGCGCCCGTCGTGGCGCATATTGGCGAAATCTCCACCCGCGACACTATCCGGCTGGGAAAACAGATCGCCGCGCTGGGTGTGGATGCGGTTTCCGTCATCACCCCTTACTTCGTGCCGCTGAAACAGGCTGAGCTCATCGCACACTACACCGCCGTCGCTGACGCGCTAACCGTACCGGTCTTTCTGTACAACATTCCGGCGCGGACCGGCAACATACTTGAGCCCGCCACGGTACGGGCGCTGGCCGAACACCCCAACATTTCAGGTATTAAAGACAGTGCCGGGAGCTATGAAAGCCTGCGCGGTTTCCTCAACGCGGTAAGCGACATTGATGGGTTTGACGTGCTGAACGGACCGGATTCACTGATCCATCAGGGCTTCGTCGACGGATGTTCAGCCTGTATTTCCGGGCTGGCGAACGTGGCACCAGCGGCGATCAACGCCATCTGGTCACGCTTTAACGCGGGTGATGTTGAAGGTTCCCGGCAGGCGCAGGAGCGCGTCACCCGACTGCGCACCGAGCTCTACAGCGTGGCGTTTTCCCCTGCCGCCGTTAAAAAGGCCCTGCAAATCATGGGCGAGGATGTCGGAGAGAGTCGCTATGCCGTGGCGTTTAGCGAGCAGCAGTGCCAACAGATTCGCCAGATAGTGACAACGTCACTTAGCTAAACGGCGTTGGTTTCGTCAATAAGAATACCGGGTACCTGAGGTGCCCAGGATTCACTCGCCCTGAAGAGAGGCAAAGATGAATAATTTTACCGCTGAAGATACCCTGATCATTGTGGGCATAGTCATTGCCTACATCCTGTTCACCACCTGGCTGACCTTCCGGATCCGCAGTAAAAACTCCGGGGACTTTATGGAAGGCTCCCGTGCGATGCCGGCGTTTATTGTCGGGATCCTGCTGATGTCTGAGTATATCGGCGCTAAATCCACCATCGGCACCGCGCAGGCGGCGTTTGAGGACGGGTTTGCTGCGTCATGGTCCGTCATCGGGGCCGCGATTGGCTTCCCACTTTTTGGTCTGTTGCTGGTAAAACGCATATACAACACCGGGAAAATCACCATCTCGGGTGCGATTGCTGAAAAATACGGTAACAGCACCAAAAACATTATCTCCCTCATCATGATCTACGCCCTGCTGCTGGTTAACGTGGGGAATTACGTCAGCGGCGCAGCAGCCATTTCCACCGTACTGAAAGTCAATCTGCCCGTTGCCGCCTTTATTACGGCTATCGTCAGCACCTTCTATTTCGCCTTTGGCGGCATGAAGGGCGTGGCGTGGGTAACCGTGCTGCACAGTGCGCTGAAATACTTCGGCATTCTGGCCATCATGGGCTTTGCGTTATCCAAAACCGGCGGTTTCACGCCGATGATCGAAAACATGCCGGACTTCTACTGGACCTGGGATGGCAATATCGGCGCGTCGACCATTTTCGCATGGCTCATTGGCACCATTGGATCCATCTTCTGCACCCAGTTTGTGATCCAGGCCATCTCCTCCACCAAAGACGTTAAATCGGCTAAACGCTCGACCTGGGTCGCGTTCTTCTTCTGCCTGCCGATTGCGCTGGCCATTGCGGTGATTGGCGTGGCGGCAAAATACCTGCATCCGGAGATCGACAGCCTGTATGCTATGCCGATTTTTCTGCAGGATATGAACCCGTGGCTGGCCGGTCTGGTAACCACCTCTCTGGTGGCGTCCATCTTCGTCAGCGTCAGTACCGTGGCGCTCGCCATTGCCTCCCTGGTGGTCAAAGATTTTTACGTACCGATGCGCAACCCGACGCCCGAGCAGGAATTTAAGGCCACCCGCTGGATCTCCCTGCTGATTGGTTTCCTGCCGCTGATTTTTGTTCTGCTGGTGCCTGAAGTCCTGAAGCTGTCGTTCTTTACCCGTGCCATTCGTCTGTCGATTTCCGTCGTGGCGGTCATCGCATTCTACGCCCCGTTCTTCCGCAGCACCCGCGGAGCCAATGCAGGGCTGATCGGCGCCTGCGTCGTAACCTCCGTCTGGTATCTGCTGGGCGATCCGTTTGGCATTAACAATATGTACATCGCCCTGCTGACCCCTGCGGTCATCATGGTCATCGACCGTCTCATTCCGGGAAAGGCACAGGGTAAAGCGCCAACCCCCGTTGAAAACAATGGAGTCTGATATGTCTGTAACCGTAACCCGCGACGGAATTATTCGCCCACAACAGGATACTCGCGTGGAGGCGGCGATGCTGCCTTCCGCCTGCCCACAAAACCACGCGGCAAATCTGCTGCCGCTGCCGGATGGTTCGCTGATGTGCGTCTGGTTTGGCGGTACCCAGGAGGGTATTGCGGATATCTCCGTCTGGGGTTCGCGCCTGTCACCGGGAAGCCAGCAGTGGAGTGAGGCAGAAAAACTGTCGGACGATGCCACGCGCTCCGAACAGAACCCGGTTCTGTTCCTGGCGCCAGATAACGTGCTGTGGCTGCTGTGGACCGCGCAGATGTCCGGCAACCAGGACACCGCTATTGTGCGCTATCGCCAGTCCCGGGATCGGGGTAAAACCTGGGGGGACATCGCGACCCTGCTCGATAAACCCGGCACCTTTATTCGTCAGCCGATTGTCGTGCTGGAAAACGGGAACTGGCTGCTGCCGGTGTTTTACTGCCGCACCCGGCCGGGTGAGAAATGGGTCGGAAACGATGATATCAGCGCGGTGAAAATCTCCGAAGACGGGGGCAAAACCTGGCGTGATGTCGAGGTACCGGACAGCCTGGGCTGCGTCCATATGAACATCACCCCGCTGCGCAATGGCACCCTGGTTGCCCTGTTCCGTAGCCGCTGGGCGGATAACATTTATTACAGCCAGTCAACGGACAACGGCGAAAGCTGGTCCGTGCCGGAGCCCACGGTATTACCCAACAACAACTCCTCTATCCAGGTGACAACGCTTGCCAGTAGCGAGCTGGCGCTGGTGTTTAACTTCATGAGCGCCGCCGGGGCGCAGGAGCGTCGCACCTCGCTGTACGACGAAATTGACGATGGCGATGGCCGTAAAGAGCCGGTTGTGACCCACGGTCGGGCCGCCTTCTGGGGTGCCCCGCGTGCGCCGATGACCGTCGCCATTTCGCCGGACGGAGGCAAAAGCTGGCCGTGGCAACGGCATCTGGACGAGGGAGACGGCTACTGCATGACTAACAACTCCCTGGAGAAACTGAACCGTGAGTTTTCCTATCCGAGCATTAAACAGAGCCCGGATGGCAGCCTGCATATCGCCTACACCTACTTTCGTCAGGCCATAAAATACGTACGGGTGACGCCCGAGTGGGTCAAGGAGTCAGCATGATTATCGGACATCTCAACGCCCTGCCGCTGGCAGGGTTACCGCCGGTGTTGTATGCCCTGCTGTCTCGCCCGGATTGCACGCTGCAGGCGCTTAGCGAACGCGACGACGGCCGCTGGCAGCCGGACAATGCCCCGTGGTTTTGCCAGATTGGTCCGGCGCAGACGCAACCGCGGGCGGAGCGGCATACGGAGTACCATCACCAGTGGGCGGATATTCAGGTTGTGCTGGCGGGAGAAGAACTCATCTATGCCGGGGCACGCCCTGTCGGCAAGCCGAATGACGAAGAGCGTAAAGCGGACCTGTTCATTGCCCGCTCACCGGCACACAGCGTCGGCATCCGCCTTGGCGCGGGTGACTTTGCGGTCTTTTATCCTGGAGAACCACACCAGGCGCTGTGCGCCAGCGGCGCACCGATGACCGTGCGCAAAGCGGTGTTTAAAGTTCCTCGTTCAATGCTGGAGGTCTGACATGCGTCACGCCGTCGTGACCGGAGCCAGCTCCGGAATTGGTGAGGCCATCGTTAAGCGTTTACTGGCGGAAGGCTGGCAGGTCACCGGACTCAGCCGCCGTGCCGTGATGCCGGATACCCCTGGCTTTACGGGGTTACGCGTGGATATCACCGACCCTGAGGCGCTGAACAGTGCCCTGCACGCCATCGCGACACCGCAGGCGGTGATCCACGCCGCCGGGATGATGGCCGCCGCCCCACTGGGGCAACTGGAAAGCAGGGTTGGCGCGTCACTGTGGCAACTGCACGTTCAGGCCTGCGAAGCCCTGTTTAACCATTTTGCGCCCGCTATGGCCGCCGGTGGACGATTTGTGGCGATTGGCAGCAGAACCTCCCGCGGGGCGGCAGGCCGTTCGCAGTATGTTGCCACCAAGGCGGCGATGAAAGGGATGGTCAGAAGCTGGGCGGCGGAACTGGCCCCGCGTGGGATCACCGCGAACGTGGTCGCGCCGGGTGCCACCCAAACGCCGATGCTTAGCGCTCCGGGGCGAGAAAGCTCACCGCCCACGTGTCCGCCCATCGGCCGTCTCATCACGCCAGAAGAGGTCGCGGGGCTGGTGAATTTCTTGCTCAGCGATGAAGCCGCCGCCATCACGGGCCAGGAGATGGTGATATGCGGCGGCGCCTCGCTCAGCTAGCGCAGGAAGATACGTCCTTTCAGATAGAGCGTCGCCTGGCCGCCAATCAGCACACGGTCGCCCTTCAGTTCGCAGCGCAGATCCCCGCCACGGTACGAAACCTGGCGGGCGTTCATCGACGTTTTGCCCAGCTTCTCGCTCCAGTACGGTATCAGCATGCTGTGCGTGGATCCGGTGACCGGATCTTCCGGTACCCCTTCGCCCGGGCAGAAGAAGCGGCTGACGAAGTCATACTCCTCCCCCGGAGCCGTCACGCAGACCATTTTCCCCAGCGGCGCCATCGCTGCAATATCCGGGGTTAAGGCTTCCACCTGTTGCTGGCTCTCCAGCACCACCATGTAATCCCGTCCGACGCGGACCTCTTTAGCCTGGGCTATCCCCAGCGCGCTGAACAGGCCTGGCGGTGGATTGTCAACCATCTCGGTCGACCACGCAGGGAAATTGAGCGTCAGCCAGTCGCCGCTGCGTTTCACCGTCAGCTCACCCACGAAGCGCGTGGTGAAGGTGATTTCGGTATGCGGATAATCAAGGTATTCGAAAATAACGTGGGACGCCGCCAGCGTGGCGTGGCCGCACAGATTAATTTCATGCAGCGTAGTGAACCAGCGCAGCTCGAAGCCGGTGTCGGTACGCACGAAGAAAGCTGTTTCGGACTGGTTATGCTGCTGCGCCATTTTGAGCAGCGTCTCATCCGAAAGCCACTCTTCCAGCGGGCATACCGCCGCGGCATTGCCGCCAAACGCCCTGTCGCTGAAGGCATCCACCAGATAAAAATCAATTTCCTGCATTGTCTTTTCCTCTGTTGTTATAGGTATTTAGCGCAGAAAAACTGTGCCTTTCAAATAGAGTGACGCCTGCCCGCTCATCAGCACGCGCGAACCTTTCAGCTCGCACCGCACATCGCCACCCCGCGCGGACACCTGACGGGCAAACAGCGTGGTTTTACCCAACGTCTCACTCCAGTAGGGAATGAGCATCGTGTGTGCAGAGCCGGTCACCGGATCTTCCCAGACGGCAACGCCGGGTGAGAAGAAACGGCTGACGAAGTCATAATCCCCGTCGCCCCGCGCCGTAACGGCAACTTTATGTTCGCCTGGCGTCATGGCCGAAATAGTCGGTGTGAGCGCTTCAACCTGCTGGCGATCCTCCAGCACCACCACCCAGGCACGCCCTTTTCGGGCTTCGATGTAGTGGCTTATCCCCAGCGCCGCCAGCATCTCCGGCGGGGGCGTCTCTTCCTGTGTCGGGCATGCCGGGAAATCCAGCGTCAGCCAGTCCCCCTCCCGGCTCACCGTCAGGCGACCGGAAGCCGTTTCAAAATGGATACGCGGGTCTGGATAGTCCAGCTCACTGAACAGGACGTGCGCCGCAGCAAGGGTGGCGTGACCGCACAGGTTGACTTCGGTGAGCGTGGTAAACCAGCGTAGCTCAATGCCCCCTTTCGTACAGACGAAAAATGCGGTTTCCGACTGATTATGCTGTTGCGCCATTTTCAGTAACGTTTCGTCCGGCAGCCACGCTTTCAGCGGGCAAACGGCAGCCGGATTTCCGCCAAATGACACATTGCTGAACGCATCGACCAGATAAAAATCAATCTCCTGCACTGTCTTACCGCCTGTTTTTATTGGAGTGTTCCTTTATATTCAATGAAAACCACGCCCCCGGCTACCGCTTTGATAAGGTAAATATTGAGATCTGCATCACATAATGGTTGAGTTTTCGCCGTTCAAGGCTTTAAGATCGTCTCCTCTTCTTTAGCAACGAATCTCCGACATCCCTATGACAACGAACACAGTTTCCCGCAGGGTTGCGTGGCTACGCGTGGTCACGCTGGCTATCGCCGCGTTTATTTTCAACACCACAGAATTTGTTCCGGTTGGGCTGTTGTCTGACATCGCAGAAAGTTTCCAGATGGAAACGGCGCAGGTGGGCATTATGTTGACCATTTACGCCTGGGTGGTGGCATTGATGTCGCTGCCGTTTATGCTGCTGACCAGCCAGATGGAGCGCCGTAAGCTGCTGATCGGGCTGTTTGCGTTGTTTATCGCCAGCCACGTGCTGTCGTTCCTGGCGTGGAATTTTACGGTGCTGGTGTTAAGCCGCGTCGGGATTGCCTTTGCTCACGCCGTTTTCTGGTCGATCACCGCGTCACTGGCTATCCGGCTGGCGCCCGCGGGGAAACGCGCTCAGGCGCTGAGCCTGATTGCCACCGGGACCGCCCTGGCAATGGTGCTGGGCCTGCCGATTGGCCGCATCGTGGGGCAATACTTCGGCTGGCGCACCACGTTCTTCGCCATCGGTATGGGGGCGCTGATTACCCTGGTTTGCCTGATGAAACTGCTGCCGAAGCTGCCGAGCGAACATTCCGGCTCGCTGAAAAGCCTGCCGCTGTTGATGCGTCGTCCGGCACTGCTGAGCATTTATCTGCTTACCGTCATCGTGGTCACCGCCCACTATACGGCCTACAGCTACATTGAGCCGTTCGTTCAGGTCGTGGCCGGCTTCAGCGCCAACTTTGCCACCCTCCTGCTGCTGCTCCTTGGCGGGGCAGGCATTATCGGCAGTATTCTGTTTGGTAAGCTCGGCAATAAACACGCTTCAACGCTGGTGAGCAGCGCCATCGGTTTGCTGCTGGCGTGTCTGCTGCTGCTGATGCCCGCGGCGGGCAGTGAAAGCCAGCTGGCGATCCTCAGCCTGTTCTGGGGCGTGGCGATCATGATTATTGGGCTCGGGATGCAGGTTAAGGTGCTGGCCCTCGCGCCGGATGCCACTGATGTGGCGATGTCGCTGTTCTCGGGCATTTTTAATCTGGGGATTGGCGCGGGTGCGCTGGTGGGCAATCAGGTGATCCTGCATGTCTCCATGTCGGCGATTGGCTATCTGGGGGCCATTCCGGCCGTGGTGGCGCTTATCTGGTCGGTGTTGATCTTCCGTAAATGGCCGGTGGCGCTGGAGGAACAAGCTCACCACGGGTGATGTCTGTTTGTGCCGGGTAAGCGCAGCGCCACCCGGCAAACACATCAATGATAGGTCTTAATAATCTCCAGCACGCCGTTAATAATAAACTGCACGCCCATACACACCAGCAAGAACCCCATCAGCCGGGAAATCGCCTCGATACCGCCCTTGCCTACCCAGCGCATAATCGCCCCGGAGCTGCGCAAGGAGGCCCAGACAATTACGCCGATCAGGGCAAAAATAAGCGGGGGTGCAACGGTCAGTACCCAGTCCGGGAACGTAGCGCTGTCACGCACCGTCGAGGCGGAACTGATGATCATCGCAATAGTCCCCGGCCCCGCCGTGCTCGGCATGGCTAACGGCACAAAGGCGATATTCGCGCTGGGTTCGCTTTCCAGCTCTTCGGATTTGCTTTTCGCTTCAGGCGATTCATGCGCTTTTTGCGCCGGGAACAGCATGCGGAAACCGATAAAGGCCACAATCAGCCCCCCGGCGATGCGCAGACCAGGAATGGAGATCCCAAAGGTATTCATCACCAGCTGACCGGCGTAGTAAGCAACCATCATGATGGCGAACACATACACGGAGGCCATCATCGACTGATGATTGCGCTCTGCGCTGTTCATATTCCCTGCCAGCCCCAGAAAGAGCGCTACCGTCGTTAACGGGTTAGCCAACGGCAGTAACACCACCAGCCCAAGACCAATTGCTTTAATCAAATCCAACATAGTGCGTCGTTGTCCTTATCCTTTTTCAACTCCAGAATTATAGGGTGAAACGACGCGTTTCAGCCATCAGCACATCGTAAGGATTATTGTCGCTTCAGATGGAGCATTAGCTCTGAGGGTGAGCGTTTCTGATGGATCAAATTGCGCATCGCCTGCATATAAGGGGCTGAATAACGGAAAAAATCCTGATAACCGCTGCATAGCACGCTTTTCCCCTCCTCGCGATGCCGTGGGCAGTCACCGTGACAAAAAGCACGCACCGAACAACGATGACATTCTTCTGCCAGGGTGGTTAACTTTTGTCTGCCAAAAGCGACAGCATCCTTATGGCTATTGAGCGCAGACAGCGGCTTACGATGAATATTGCCCAACAGATGGGCAGGTTCAACAAAGTGATCGCACTGGTAAACATCGCCATTCGCTTCCAGAGCAAAAGCATGTCCACACGTTTGTGAAAGCGCACACAGCTGGGATGGATACCCTCTCCAGACTCCCAGTGTTGAATCAAAGAGTTGTACAAAAACCTGGCCAATATCTTCCTGAACCCAGATATCAAAAACCCGCTTCAAAAAATGCCCCCATTCAGGGCCGGAAATGGCCTGCGGGTTCTCTTTATCAACCAGTGGAATAAACTGGAGAAACGGCGTCCCCAGACTGCGCAAGAATCTGTACACCCGCTCCGGGTGTCGACAGTTACATCGATTGACCACGGTGAGAATATTGAATGAAACACGGTGGCAACGCAGCCTTTTGATTGCCGCCATCACCTTATGATACGTCCCTCTACCCTGACGATTTACCCGCAACGCATTATGTAAATCTTCAGGTCCATCCAGCGATATTCCCACCAGCCAGTGATGCTGCTGAAAGAAACGACACCAGTTATCGGTAAGCAACATCCCATTGGTTTGAAAGGCATTTGCAATGCGTTTGCCGTCCCCATAACGTCGCTGTAATTCCACCACCAACCGAAAGAAATCCAGACCACACAGGGTTGGCTCCCCTCCCTGCCAGGCAAAATGAACATCTGGACCGGTCTGTGCACTGATGTACTGTTTAATAAAGCATTCTAACGTCGCTTCACTCATTACTGGACGCGGTGGTTTAGCAATATAAAAGCAATACTGACAATCAAGATTACAACGTGAACTGGCTGGTTTGGTCATAACCTGACATCCCAACATTTAACGACTCCCTGTAAAATGTTATGCATTTTAAAAGGCTTACCCCATGCACAGGCATGGGTAAGCCTGCGACACTCAGATAAGAGAGCATAATTCTTCGTGGCTAAATATCCTGCCACGATAGCCTAAACCTGTATCAATGTTATAAATCGAAACGCCGGTATCGTTATCCGTATCAAAAACAAAAAATGACTGCTCAGCACCAAAATAAACGTTGTAGTAATCATTACCGGTATCGAAAACAGAAGATGTTAATTCGCTGCGTTGCCCCTCAAATGAGAATTGGTCTAATCTTTGAACGCTAAATTCGTTTAGATCAACTGCAAAAACTGTGGGCAGAGAATCGAGTGCCGCAGAGGTGTAGGTAACGGGCTCTGATTCAATGATTCTGACCAGTTCATTGCCTTGCTCATCAGCACATGAGTTATTGTTGAACATGGAAATTACGAACTTATTATTTCCTCGAAAGGCCTCATATTTCTTATTAGCTGTCAAAAACACAGCATGTTCCCCATTTGTGTATTTAAACTGTTCTTCGTTAATGACCTTGAGGTTAATTTCACTGTCGAGGACCGGAAAGGCGGGGTTATCGACAATCCATTCGGGATCGCCCGACTCAATATTAAGTCCTAGTATCGTACAACTTGAACGAGAATTAACAATCAACTGATTAGTTTCAGGAACATACTCAAGGCTATTAAAATGAACATCGTTGGTGTCTGTATTATCGAGCACCGTCGCTCCGGCAAACTCCCTAGAATAATCTCGTTGCCAGAGTAATGTACCACTGGCAAGGTCATATTTAAATATTATAGACTCTAGCTTATGCTCATCATCCCAGTTATCCAGAATTGACCCAAGGATAAAGAGATTACCCTTGTTATCCGTCGTGATATCATGATGGAAGCCATAACCTTCTGGGGCAACAAGCGTCTGACTTATTTTTCCTGCAAGATTAATGCGATACAGATTAGGCGCAAACGCATGCTTATCAGGATCATATGTTTCACTGGCGCGCGCAGACCAGAGCGAACCATCAATGATTTTTAAATTCCCATACATCCAGGGAAACAATCCTGTAATACGCAAATCGCCATTAATATCATAGCCATTCCAGGAACTTGTAACAAACCACCCCGCACCCAGAGTATTTTTCGCCATTACCTCATCAAAAATATTTACCGTCAGTTTCAGCGGAACATTACCATAATCCATTTCGCTTGTATCAATGGTTAACGAGATCGTTTCGCTCTCTCCCGTTTCGGTAGTGACCGTTAATTTTACATTGTTAATATAGTCTGCATATAAACCGACAATGATAATTTCAGGTGAAACGCGATATTCTTCATTGCTGTAGCTAAAATCTGCATTTGCCGTTTTTCCAAAAACAGTATAGTTATAGCGAACAGCAGCTGAAATATCGTTCTTCAGTAATGCACTCAGCATATTTTGCCCATAAGGGTTTAATATTATCTCATATTCCATGATTGTTATCTCTTTGTCACATTTAATAATAAAAAATGAATGTGTACCCTATACCGCTACACAAGGAGATATTGTGAGCAAACACGCAAAAAAGAACACATTTAAATGCGCAATAACCAAGCCATTAAACATACAGCAACTATATATTTCAGCCGTTTTTATGATCGTTATCAATTGATTTTTGATATGTAAAAACCACTATGAATTCACACGTGCAATAAAATTTAAACAGCAAATCTCATGCGCTGATTAATAATCACAAAAAATATACTCATTATTTTTGCAAATTAAATCACATAAAATCAAAAACGATCTTCAAATGAGTTTTTATGATTACTACAGTTATTATGTTTTCATCGGATGAGTGTCGCGGGTTTCAAAAGTGGCTGCTCTGTAAAATAATATTTTTAACGTGTATCGCCTTGCCCAGATTGAGCAGACGATATCATGGAGGCTAACCCGACTATGTTTTCAGACGTGATTAACGTAATACAATCTTTTCTCACTGAACCTGCTATTTTGATCGGGCTCCTTGTGGGTCTCGGCTATATTTTAGATAAAAAACCGCCGATCAAAATCATTACCGGCATGATCAGTGCCATGGTGGGGTTGATGATGGTGCTTTTTGGCGGGTTTCAGTTTTCAGCAACGTTTAAACCCGTCGCAGAAGCCGTGAGTCAATCGTATGGCATTCATGGCTATTTAATGGATTCCTATGCCATGAAAGCGGCAACCCAAATTGCCCTTGGGGATAATTTTGGCTTTGTGGGGTATGTTTTCGTACTGGCTTTTTTTACAAACCTTCTTCTCGTTTTATTTGGCCGTTACACCCGCGTTAAGGGGATATTCTTAACCGGAAATACCGGGGTTTCACACTCTCAGGCTGTACTCTGGCTTATCGTATTTTGGCTCGGTCTGGGCTGGGTACCCTCCATCATTATCGCTGGTGTGTTGACGGGTTTGTTCTGGGCTTTTGCGACGACCCTGATTGTGAAACCGGTGGCAAAAATAACTAACAATGCCGGTTTTACCATTGCCCACAACCAGATGCTTGGTATTTGGTTTTTCTCGTTATTTGCGCATAAGTTTGGCGATCCAGAAAAACATGACGCCGAGAATCTCAAACTTCCGGGCTGGTTGGCTATTTTTAACCATAACGTGACTGCAATTGCGATTGTCATGACCCTTTTTGTTGGCGGTTTCCTGCTATCAACGGGTATTGAGAACGTACAGATCATGGCGAAAGGTAAACCCTGGTATATTTATATTATCAACCTTGGCCTTCAGTTCTCTATGTATATGGTGATCCTGCTGCAAGGCGTGAGAATGATGGTCGGTGAGATCAATGCCTCCTTTAAAGGTTGGCAGGATCGTTTTATACCGAATGCAATCCCCGCCGTGGATGTTGCTGCATTGCTTCCTTTCTCTCCGAATGCTGCAACATTGGGTTTTATATTTTGTACCTTTGGCACAATTTTCGCGATGGGCGTTTTGCTGTTCACGCAGAGTCCCATCATGGTACTGCCGGGTTTTGTTCCGCTCTTTTTCTCAGGCGGCCCTATTGGTGTATTAGCAAACCGCATGGGGGGATACCGCTCCGTAATAATCAGCACCTTCCTGCTTGGCATAATTCAAACATTTGGCACCGTATGGGCTATTCCGCTGACGGGTTTAGCAGCGGAAGGCGTTGGCTGGACAGGTATTTTCGACTGGGCAACCTTATGGCCAGCTATCTGTGAAATTCTGAAATATATCGCACTCACATTTAACCTTGGCCCCTATGCGGCCTAAACCCTTCCTGAAAGGACGTGTATATGAAAAGTAAAATCAACATTCTGTTCGTGTGTGGCTATGGCGTTGGCAGTAGTGTCATGTTGCAAATCGTCGTTAAAAAAGCTCTGGCTAACTGTCATTTTGAATACGAAATGAAACATACAGCGGCGGGTGAGGTCGGCGGCTATGCAGAATGGGCAGATATTTATGCTATTTCCAAAAAACTGGTGGATGTTGTAAGTCTGGATCCTTCAGAAGGCCAACACCTTATTCCGATTGAAAATATTATGGATGGTGAAACCATAGGTAAACAAATTACCGAAGTCATTGAAAAGCACTTTCCCCATCTCATCAAGGCCAGTTAAAGGATCAACATGAAAGCGATCATTTTGCTTTTCGATAGCCTTAACAAACATTATCTTCCCCCTTATGGCGACCCGGTAACCCAGGCACCGAATTTTCAGCGTCTGGCTGAGCACTGCGCAATGTTCAACAACAGCTACGTTGGCAGTATGCCCTGTATGCCTGCTCGCCGTGAGTTGCATACCGGACGTTATAATTTTCTCCACCGGGAGTGGGGACCGCTGGAGCCCTTTGACGATTCTCTACCTGAACTGCTTAAAGATGCGGGAATTTATACACACTTAATCAGCGATCATCTTCATTACTGGGAAGACGGTGGCGGTAACTATCACAATCGTTACAGTTCATGGGAGATTGTTCGCGGTCAGGAAGGCGATCACTGGAAAGGTTGCGTCGGCGACCCTGCCATACCTGACGTTTTGCGCGTTCCTCAGAAACAGACCGGCGGTGGTGTTTCAGGCCTGTGGCGTCACGACTGGGCTAATCGGGAGTATATTCAGCAGGAAGCAGATTTCCCGCAAACACGGGTCTTTGATGCGGGCTGCGATTTCATCGAGAAAAACCAACATCAGGATAACTGGTTACTTCAAATCGAAACCTTCGATCCTCACGAACCGTTTCATAGCCCCGATGAGTACCTGGCACTTTATCAGGATGAATGGACTGGTCCGCATTACGACTGGCCCCGGGGTAAAGTTGAGGAGAGTCAAGAAGCCGTTCAGCATATCAGATGCCAGTACCGTGCCCTGCTTTCTATGTGCGACCGCAACCTGGGGCGCCTGCTTGATATGATGGATAAATGCGATCTTTGGCATGACACACTGTTGATTGTGGGTACCGATCACGGTTTCCTGCTGGGAGAACACGGCTGGTGGGCGAAGAATCAGATGCCGTACTATAACGAAGTGGCAAACAATCCTCTGTTTATCTGGGATCCACGCATCCGGCAACAGGCCGTTAAACGCGATGCGCTGGTACAGATGATCGACTGGGCACCCACTGTGCTGGATTATTTCAATCTCCCCATACCCGAAGATATGCAGGGTTTACCTCTTGCTGAGACAGTCGATACTTATAAACCAGTACGAGAAGCCGCGTTGTTTGGCGTCTTTAGCGGTCATGTGAACGTAACTGATGGCCGCTATGTGTATATGCGAGCGGCCGTGCCTGGTCTGGAAGATCGAATTGCCAACTACACCCTGATGCCAGCTAAGATGAACACCCGTTACAATATAGAAGAACTCAAGCACCTTTCTCTTGCCGCCCCCTTCAGCTTCACGAAGGGATTGCAAACGCTGCGGATCCCGGCAAAAGAAAAATATAAAGGTGTTAACCAAAGCGGAAATTTGTTGTTCGATCTACAGACCGACCCGCAACAAGAGTCACCTCTGGACGATCCCACGACGGAAGCGCGAATGATAGCCTTGCTCATTCGTCTGCTTATTGAAAACGACGCGCCTGCTGAGCAGTTTGAGCGGCTTGGTCTACCCTATCCTGCAGACGTATAACCTCCCTCGTTGACTGGCATCCAGGGGTGTCAGTCAACTCCTCCGCAACATGAATGAAACGTTTTAGCAATTCGTGGCATCCGCAGATCCATTCAGTTGACTTATACTTGCCTGAGCAATAATATCTGCCGTGACTAAACTACTTGCCAGGGCAACCATTGTGAAAAGCACCAGTGATATCTTCAACGACGTTGTTCCACTGGGTCGTCTTATTCATCTGGTTAACCAGAAAAAAGACCGCCTGCTGAATGACTATCTGTCGCCGCTGGATATCACCGCAACACAGTTTAAAGTGCTGTGCTCCATTCGCTGTCAGGTGTGCATCACCCCGGTTGAATTAAAAAAGGTGCTCTCTGTCGATCTGGGCGCGCTGACCCGCATGCTGGATCGTCTCGTCTGTAAAGGATGGATAGAACGAAGCCCTAACCCGAATGACAAGCGCGGCGTCCTGGTGACACTCACCAGCGACGGTGCGGATATGTGTGAGCAATGTCATCAATTAGTAGGACAAACACTGCATCAGGAACTAACAAAAAACTTAACGGCAGATGAAGTGGCAACGCTTGAGCTTTTGCTTAAGAAAATACTGCCGTAAACAGAAAAAGAGGTATGACGATGT
>Ga0209370_1000508_pt1 | contig 50546 bp, 40 predicted proteins | sample AgamicAtPrz_FD_187164 | JGI IMG/M metagenome (GOLD analysis project Ga0209370, IMG submission 187164) | Agave microbial communities from Guanajuato, Mexico - At.P.rz (SPAdes) (version 2) | ecosystem: Host-associated > Plants > Phyllosphere > Phylloplane/Leaf | place: Guanajuato, Mexico...
AGCACCGTGGCGCCATCCTTGCCGATGGTAAAACCGGCGACGGTTGCGGCCTGCTGCTGCAAAAACCGGATCGTTTCTTCCGCATCGTGGCGGAAGAGCGCGGCTGGCGTTTAGCCAAAAACTACGCCGTCGGCATGCTGTTCCTGAATCAGGATCCTGAAAAAGCGGCCGCCTCACGCCGCATCGTTGAAGAAGAACTTCAGCGCGAAACCCTGTCGATTGTCGGCTGGCGCGATGTGCCAACCAACGAAGGGGTGCTCGGTGAAATCGCCCTCTCCTCGCTGCCTCGTATTGAACAGATTTTCGTTAACGCGCCTGCGGGCTGGCGTCCACGTGATATGGAACGCCGTCTGTTTATCGCCCGCCGCCGCATCGAAAAACGTCTCCAGGACGATAAAGAGTTCTACGTCTGTAGCCTCTCGAACCTGGTGAACATCTATAAAGGTCTGTGTATGCCAGCTGACCTGCCGCGCTTCTACCTGGACCTGGCGGACCTGCGTCTGGAATCGGCCATTTGCCTGTTCCACCAGCGCTTCTCCACCAACACCGTGCCGCGCTGGCCGCTGGCACAGCCGTTCCGCTACCTGGCGCACAACGGCGAGATCAACACCATCACCGGTAACCGCCAGTGGGCGCGCGCCCGTACCTATAAGTTCCAGACCCCGCTGATCCCTGACCTGCACGATGCCGCGCCGTTCGTGAACGAAACCGGCTCGGATTCCAGCTCCATGGACAACATGCTGGAGCTGCTGCTGGCGGGCGGAATGGATATCGTGCGCGCTATGCGTCTGCTCGTGCCACCGGCCTGGCAGAACAACCCGGATATGGATCCGGAGCTGCGCGCGTTCTTCGACTTTAACTCCATGCACATGGAGCCGTGGGACGGCCCGGCGGGCATCGTGATGTCCGACGGTCGCTTCGCTGCCTGTAACCTGGATCGTAACGGTCTGCGTCCGGCGCGCTACGTCATCACCAAAGACAAGCTCATCACCTGCGCCTCTGAAGTGGGGATCTGGGATTACCAGCCTGACGAAGTGGTCGAGAAAGGCCGCGTCGGTCCGGGCGAGCTGATGGTTATCGATACCCGCGGCGGCCGTATTCTGCACTCTGCGGAAACCGATAACGATCTGAAAAGCCGCCATCCGTATAAAGAGTGGATGGCGAAAAACGTCCGTCGCCTGGTGCCGTTCGAAGATCTGTCTGACGACGAAGTGGGCAGCCGCGAGATGGACGACGATACCCTCGCGAGCTTCCAGAAGCAGTTTAACTACAGCGCGGAAGAACTGGACTCGGTTATTCGCGTACTCGGCGAAAACGGCCAGGAAGCGGTCGGCTCAATGGGTGACGACACCCCGTTCGCCGTGCTCTCCAGCCAGCCGCGCATTATTTACGACTATTTCCGTCAGCAGTTTGCGCAGGTGACCAACCCGCCAATCGATCCGCTGCGCGAAGCGCACGTGATGTCGCTGGCCACCAGCATCGGTCGCGAGATGAACGTCTTCTGCGAAGCCGAAGGCCAGGCGCACCGTCTGACCTTTAAATCGCCGATCCTGCTGTACTCCGATTTTAAACAGCTCACCACCATGACCGAGGAGCACTACCGCGCCGACACGCTCGACATTACGTTCGACGTGACCGAAACGAGCCTCGAAGAGACGGTGAATGCACTGTGCGACAAAGCCGAGCAGATGGTGCGTAACGGCACCGTTCTGCTGGTGCTGTCTGACCGCAACATCGCGAAAAACCGTCTGCCGGTGCCTGCGCCAATGGCGGTGGGGGCTATCCAGACGCGTCTGGTCGACAAGAGCCTGCGCTGCGATGCCAACATCATTGTTGAAACCGCGAGCGCCCGCGATCCGCACCACTTTGCCGTGCTGTTAGGCTTCGGTGCGACGGCGATCTACCCGTACCTGGCCTACGAAACGCTGGCCCGTCTGGTAGACACCCGCGCCATCGACAAAGACTACCGTGCGGTGATGCTGAACTACCGTAACGGCATCAACAAAGGCCTGTACAAGATCATGTCCAAAATGGGCATCTCGACCATCGCCTCTTACCGCTGCTCGAAGCTGTTTGAAGCGGTCGGCCTGCACGACGATGTCGCGAACCTCTGCTTCCAGGGCGTCATCAGCCGTATCGGCGGCGCCGGTTTTGCTGACTTCCAGCAGGATCTGGTGAACCTGTCGAAGCGCGCCTGGCTGGCACGTAAGCCGCTGGAACAGGGCGGCCTGCTGAAATATGTCCACGGAGGCGAGTACCACGCGTATAACCCGGACGTGGTGCGCACGCTGCAACAGGCGGTACAGAGCGGCGAGTACAGCGATTATCAGCAGTATGCCGAGCTGGTGAACAACCGTCCGGCAGCGACGCTGCGCGACCTTATTGCCCTCAATCCGGGCGATGAAGCGGTCAGCATTGACGACGTAGAACCGGCGTCCGAACTGTTTAAACGCTTCGATACCGCGGCGATGTCCATCGGCGCGCTGAGCCCGGAAGCGCACGAAGCGCTGGCGGAAGCCATGAACAGTATCGGCGGCAACTCCAACTCCGGCGAGGGCGGTGAAGATCCGGCCCGTTACGGCACCAACAAAGTGTCGCGCATCAAGCAGGTGGCGTCCGGCCGCTTTGGCGTAACCCCTGCGTACCTGGTTAACGCCGACGTGATCCAGATTAAGGTCGCTCAGGGTGCGAAACCGGGCGAAGGCGGTCAGCTGCCGGGTGATAAAGTCACGCCGTACATCGCCAAACTGCGCTACTCGGTGCCGGGCGTGACGCTGATCTCCCCGCCGCCGCACCACGATATCTACTCTATCGAGGACTTAGCGCAGCTGATTTTCGACCTGAAGCAGGTCAACCCGAAAGCGATGATCTCCGTGAAGCTGGTCTCCGAGCCGGGCGTCGGCACCATCGCCACCGGCGTGGCGAAAGCCTATGCGGACCTGATCACCATTGCCGGCTACGACGGCGGCACCGGCGCAAGCCCGCTCTCCTCCGTGAAATACGCGGGCTGTCCGTGGGAGCTTGGCCTGGTGGAAACCCAGCAGGCGCTGGTGGCTAACGGCCTGCGCCACAAGATCCGTTTGCAGGTGGACGGCGGTCTGAAAACCGGCCTCGACATCATCAAAGCGGCGATTCTGGGTGCGGAAAGCTTCGGCTTCGGTACCGGCCCGATGGTTGCGCTCGGCTGTAAATACCTGCGTATTTGCCACCTGAACAACTGCGCAACCGGCGTTGCGACCCAGGACGAGAAGCTGCGTAAGAATCACTATCACGGTCTGCCGTTCAAAGTGACCAACTACTTTGACTTCATCGCCCGTGAAACCCGCGAGCTGATGGCGCAGCTGGGCGTGAAGCGTCTGGTGGATCTGATTGGCCGTACCGACCTGCTGAAAGAGCTGGAAGGCTTTACCGCTAAGCAGCAGAAGCTGGAGCTGTCTAAGCTGCTGGAAACGGCTGAGCCGCATCCTGGTAAAGCGGTTTACTGCACCGAGAACAACCCGCCGTTCGACAACGGCGTGCTGAACGCGCAGCTGCTGCAACAGGCGAAGCCGTATGTAGACGAGAGGCAGAGCAAAACGTTCTGGTTTGACATCCGCAACACCGACCGTTCCGTGGGCGCGTCTCTCTCCGGTTACATCGCGCAAACGCACGGTGACCAGGGGCTGGCGTCGGATCCGATTACCGCGCACTTCAGCGGTACCGCGGGCCAGAGCTTCGGCGTGTGGAACGCCGGCGGCGTTGAGTTATACCTGACCGGCGATGCCAACGACTACGTCGGGAAAGGCATGGCGGGCGGTCTGCTGGCGGTGCGTCCTCCGGTGGGTTCAGCCTTCCGCAGCCATGAAGCCAGCATCATCGGCAACACCTGTCTGTACGGTGCGACCGGCGGTCGTCTGTTTGCCGCGGGCCGTGCGGGCGAACGTTTCGCGGTGCGTAACTCCGGTGCGATCACCGTGGTGGAAGGTATTGGCGACAACGGCTGTGAATACATGACGGGCGGGATTGTTTGCGTTCTCGGTAAAACCGGCGTGAACTTTGGCGCCGGCATGACGGGCGGTTTTGCCTACGTGCTGGATGAAGACGGTGAGTTCCGCAAGCGCGTGAACCCTGAACTGGTGGAAGTGCTGGACGTTGATTCGCTGGCCATTCACGAAGAACACCTGCGCGGTTTGATTACCGAACACGTGCAGCATACCGGTTCTTCGCGCGGCGAAGAGATCCTGGCGAACTGGCCAGCGTTCTCTGCGAAATTCGCGCTGGTTAAGCCGAAGTCCAGCGATGTTAAAGCCCTGTTGGGTCACCGTAGTCGTAGCGCAGCAGAGCTGCGCGTGCAGGCGCAGTAAGGAATTCAGATGAGCCAGAACGTTTACCAGTTTATCGACCTTCAGCGTGTTGATCCGCCAAAGAAACCGCTGAAGATCCGTAAAATTGAATTTGTTGAAATCTATGAGCCGTTTTCAGAAGGCCAGGCCAAAGCACAGGCAGACCGCTGCCTGTCCTGCGGTAACCCTTACTGCGAATGGAAATGTCCGGTCCATAACTACATTCCGAACTGGCTGAAGCTGGCCAACGAAGGGCGTATTTTTGAAGCCGCCGAGCTCTCTCACCAGACCAACACCCTGCCGGAAGTGTGCGGGCGCGTGTGTCCTCAGGATCGCCTGTGCGAAGGCTCCTGTACGCTGAACGACGAGTTTGGTGCGGTGACCATCGGCAACATCGAGCGCTATATCAACGATAAAGCCTTCGAGATGGGCTGGCGTCCGGATATGACCGGCGTGCGTCAAACCGACAAGCGCGTGGCGATCGTCGGTGCGGGTCCGGCAGGCCTCGCCTGTGCCGACGTGCTGACACGCAACGGCGTTAAGGCGGTGGTTTTTGACCGTCATCCGGAAATCGGCGGCCTGCTGACGTTCGGCATCCCGGCCTTCAAGCTGGAAAAAGAGGTGATGACCCGCCGCCGTGAAATCTTCACCGGCATGGGCATTGAGTTCAAACTCAACACCGAAGTGGGCCGCGACGTGCAGCTCGACGATCTGCTGAAGGATTACGACGCCGTGTTCCTGGGCGTGGGCACCTATCAGTCCATGCGCGGTGGTCTGGAGAACGAAGATGCGCCAGGCGTTTACGACGCGCTGCCGTTCCTGATTGCTAACACCAAACAGCTGATGGGCTACGGCGAAACTGCCGGCGAGCCGTTTGTCAGCATGGAAGGTAAACGCGTTGTCGTGCTGGGCGGCGGTGATACCGCGATGGACTGCGTGCGTACCTCCATTCGTCAAAACGCGGCGCACGTCATCTGCGCCTACCGTCGTGACGAAGAGAACATGCCGGGCTCTAAGCGCGAAGTGAAAAACGCGCGTGAAGAGGGCGTGGAGTTCCAGTTCAACATCCAGCCTCTGGGCATTGAAGTGAACGCCAACGGTAAGGTGAGCGGCGTGAAGATGGCGCGCACCGAGATGGGCGCGCCGGATGCGAAAGGCCGTCGTCGCGCGGAGATCGTGGCAGGCTCTGAGCACGTGATCCCGGCCGACGCCGTGGTGATGGCGTTTGGTTTCCGCCCTCACAGCATGGAGTGGCTGGCGAAGCACAGCGTAGAGCTGGACTCTCAGGGCCGCGTGATTGCGCCGGAAGGCAGCGACAACGCCTTCCAGACCAGCAACCCGAAAATCTTCGCCGGTGGCGATATCGTTCGCGGTTCAGACCTGGTGGTTACCGCGATTGCCGAAGGGCGTAAAGCGGCTGACGGGATCATGAACTTTCTGGAAGTATAAGCCCCTCTGACTCCCCGGCAGAAGCATAACGCGGAACGCCGGGGAGCCTGTTTTCAGTAACCTACCCTTTAGTCAATGATACCCTCTACCCCAAAAAAGCAGCGTAAATCCCGACGTAAACGTTTGCATCGTCGAAAAAAATGTATATTATGCGGCGGATTTTTTGGCCAAAATTCAAGGAGGCGTTGTGTCGCAAGATAACAATTATAGCCAGGGCCCCGTTCCTCTGGCGGCGCGGAAAGGCGTGGTTCCACTCACTTTTGTGATGTTAGGATTAACGTTTTTTTCCGCCAGTATGTGGACCGGAGGCACGCTCGGTACCGGTCTTTCCTATAATGATTTCTTCCTCGCAGTTCTCTTCGGCAATCTCCTCCTCGGTATTTACACTGCTTTTCTTGGTTACATTGGCGCGAAAACCGGCCTCTCAACCCATCTTCTTGCGCGTTACTCGTTCGGTATAAAAGGGTCCTGGCTTCCCTCCATGCTTTTAGGCGGTACGCAGGTAGGATGGTTTGGCGTCGGCGTAGCGATGTTTGCCATCCCGGTGAGTAAAGCCACGGGCATCGACGTGAACATCCTGATTGCGGTTTCCGGCTTGTTGATGACGTTGACCATTTTTTTTGGCATCTCGGCACTGACGATTTTATCCATCATCGCCGTACCCGCTATCGTCATCCTGGGTAGCTACTCTGTCTGGCTGGCGGTGGACGGCGTGGGAGGATTGGACCACCTCAAATCCATTGTGCCGCAGACGCCGCTCAACTTTTCCAGCGCGCTGGCGCTGGTTGTAGGTTCGTTTATCAGCGCAGGCACGCTGACCGCCGACTTCGTCCGCTTTGGCCGCAATGCCAAAGGGGCCGTTCTGGTGGCGATGGTGGCATTTTTCCTTGGTAACTCGCTGATGTTTATCTTCGGTGCGGCAGGCGCTGCCGCCGTAGGACAGGCCGATATTTCTGACGTGATGATCGCCCAGGGACTGCTGCTGCCGGCGATTGTCGTTCTCGGCCTGAATATCTGGACCACCAATGACAACGCGCTGTACGCCTCTGGTCTGGGTTTCGCCAATATTACTGGCCTTTCCAGCCGTACGCTGTCGGTGATGAATGGCATTATCGGTACGCTGTGCGCGCTGTGGCTATACAACAACTTCGTTGGCTGGCTGACCTTTTTGTCGGCAGCGATTCCGCCGATTGGCGGGGTGATTATCGCCGACTATCTGATTAATCGCCGCCGCTATGCCAGCTTCGACCATGCAAAATTTGTGTCCGTTAACTGGATTGCCATTTTCTCGGTCGCCCTGGGTGTTGCTGCCGGGCACTACATTCCGGGAATTGTCCCCGTTAACGCAGTATTGGGTGGCGTCTTCAGCTATTTGGTGTTAAACCCATTCGCCAAACGTACCCTTGCTAATCCTTCGGAGGCTTCCCATGCAGAATAATTCCCTCACTATCCGTCAGGCCCGTTTGCAGGGGCAGGAAGGTTTATGGCAGATCACGATTGAGAACGGACGCTTCAGCCGTATCGATCCTCAGGAAACTGCCCCTGCGCCAGTCGGTCAGGTGCTGGACGCCGAATGCGGGCTGGTTATCCCTCCTTTCATCGAGCCGCATATCCATCTGGATACAACGCAAACGGCGGGTGAACCGAACTGGAACCAGTCAGGCACCCTTTTCGAGGGAATCGAGCGCTGGGCCGAACGTAAGGCGATGCTCACCCACGAAGACGTTAAAACCCGCGCGATGCAGACCCTGAAGTGGCAGATCGCCAACGGCATTCAGTACGTACGTACACACGTTGACGTCTCGGACCCCACGCTTACGGCACTGAAAGCCATGCTGGAGGTGAAGCAGGAAGTCGCCCCGTGGGTCGATATGCAAATTGTGGCATTCCCGCAGGAAGGCATTCTTTCTTATCCGAACGGTGAAGCACTGCTTGAGGAAGCCGTGCGTTTAGGGGCGGATGTCATCGGCGCAATCCCGCACTTTGAATTTACGCGTGAATATGGCGTGGAGTCGCTGCATAAAACGTTTTCCCTGGCCAGAAAGTATGACCGCCTGATCGATGTCCACTGTGATGAAATTGATGATGAGCAGTCGCGCTTCGTTGAAACCGTTGCCGCCCTGGCACATCGTGACGGAATGGGTTCGCGCGTGACCGCCAGCCATACCACGGCAATGCACTCCTATAATGGCGCATATACGTCCCGGCTGTTCCGCCTGTTAAAAATGTCAGGCATTAACTTCGTGGCAAACCCGCTGGTTAACACGCATTTGCAGGGTCGTTTCGATACCTATCCCAAACGCCGCGGCATTACACGCGTCAAAGAAATGCTGGAAGCGGAGATCAACGTCTGCTTTGGTCATGACGACGTTTTCGATCCGTGGTATCCGCTGGGAACCGCGAATATGCTTCAGGTTCTGCATATGGGGCTGCACGTCTGCCAACTGATGGGCTACGGGCAAATAAACGATGGGCTTAACCTGATCACTACCCACAGCGCGAAAACGCTCGATTTGCAGGACTATGGCGTGCGCGTTGGGAATTCAGCAAACCTGGTGATCCTCCCGGCAGAGAATGGATTTGATGCCGTTCGTCGCCAGACGCCGGCACGATACTCTGTTCGCCACGGCAGGGTGATTGCCGAGACGGTGCCCAGCCAGACAACCGTGCACCTGACGCAGCCGGAAGCGGTGACGTTTAAGCGCTAATTCTGGGTTGGAAACCGCGTGGCAAACGTCATCGCGTACATAAAGATATCCTCACGGCGGAGCTAACGGCCTGCCGTTTTTTCCAGCAGATTAACTTTTGCTTTTGGCTAAAGCGCTTTTATCGCCGCCAAACGGGACGGCTCCGCTGAAAGGTTTACCGTCGATGGCGTCGTGGGTTCGAATCGCCTCCGGCCGCAGCCAGCGCTGAACGCGGGACGGCATATCCAGCCCAATCAGCAGGACCACCACAAAGGTCAGGCCGAAGGAGAGCGATCCCAGGGCTGTGCCCAGCGCCATATTCTGCGACAGCAGCGCGCCAATCACCGGGGCGATCGCTCCGCCCAACGCCCCGACGTTATAGGTAAAGCCCAGACCCGCCGCACGCTGGTCGGTGTCGAAATAACCACCGATGAGTTTCGGTAAGATCCCCGAGATCCCCTGCCCCAGCATCTGCTGGAAAAAGAGCAGCAGGCCCAGCACCCAGACATTTGCGCCACCGATCGCAAAGACCGGAACGATCAGCAGCTGTGAGGCCAGCAGGCTACAGACATACGCCTTCCGGGTGCCCAACCAGTCGCCGAGAAAACCACCCACGCAGCAGCCTACAGCCGCGCCGAAGCCGCTAAAGAACAGCACCTTCGCCACCGTTGACGGATCATAGGCCAGGTCGGTTTTCAGATACGTGGGTAACAGCGCCTGAATCGGCCAGGAGTAGAGGAAGGCGAAGAGCACGACAACCATCAGCGTGACGCCCGTAGGCCAGCGTTTACCGCTGCTTTGCACCATAAAGCTGATAAACACAATGGCGCACAGTAGGCCGAGAATCACCACCAGCCCCGCGTTGTGGAGTTCGCCGGCAAAGCAGAACCACAGCGCCGTGCCGGCAAACAGCGTCATCGCCATATTAATCAGGCGGTATTTGCCGCGATAAAGAATATCAACCATTGTGCGTACCGGCGCCTGACCTTCGTGCTTCGCTTTCCAGTCTTCAGCCTCCGGAATATTTTTCCGCAGCCACAGGGCAAAGACGATGGGCAGGATGCCGATAAAGAACAGCGCTCGCCAGCCCCAGACGGGCACGACAAGGCTGTAGACCTGGGCCGCAACCACGGCACCGACGGAGAAGCCAGAAATCAGAAAACCACTCGCCTTATTGCGCAGGTGTTTCGGCCAGCTTTCGATGACGTAGGTTGCGCTGGAGCCGTATTCCCCCGCCATCCCCATTCCAATCACCATGCGGGCGATAAACAGGGTGACGTAACCCGGCGCAAAACCGCAGGCCAGCGTACCGCAGGAGAAGAGTACGATGCTGGTTATCATTGCCAGCTTGCGGCCATAGCGGTCGCCCATGGCGCCCAGCAGCAGGCCGCCGAACCAGCGCGAAATAAAGGCCGCAGAAATGAGGCTCGCCGCTTCCACGGTCGTCAGGCCAAATTCACTTTTGATTTCTGTCAGCACTAAGGCAATCAGGACAAAATCGAAGCCATCAAGCAGATATCCCAGCCAGGCGGCAGAGAAGGCGCGCCACTGAGGGCGGCTTAGATGGCGGTACCACGGGATGCTTTGGGTAGACTTACTCATTTCACTCTCCCGACGATTTCTCTGTCGTTTTGCCGGATAAGCGACGCGCCATCCGGCAGTGCGTTAGCGTTTTTCCGCCATTAACTGCTCTGCCAGCGCCTTCAGCGCCGGCACGAATTGCTCGTCTACAGGGGCAAACGGTTTTCGACACAGCGGCACGGACACCACGTCCATGTAGTGCAGAACCGTTTTAAGACCACGGAAGACCCCGGCTTTAATCAGCAGGTCGATGACCTTGTTGCATTCGCTTTGCAGGCGCTGTGCGGTGGCGTTATCCCCCTCACGAACCGCGTTGGCGATAGCCCGGTAGCGCCAGCCCATAATGTTGTAGGTGCTGCCGATCCCCCCGTCCGCGCCGGCCAGCAGGCCGGAGGCAAAGATTTCGTCATAGCCGTTGTAGAGCACCAGATCCGGATGCTCACGGCGGATCTGCTCCATCTGAAACAGATCGGCGGAGGTTTGCTTCAACGCGCCGACGCCGGACAGCGTCACCAGGGTGTTGATCTGATCCAGGCTTAGCTTCACGCCGCTTAACGCCGGAATGTTGTAGACCACCATCGGCAGACCATCCGCCGAATCAATGATTGCACGGTAATGATCGCAATGTTCTTCAAAGCTAAAGGGGTAATAAAACGGCGTGACGGCAGACACCGCGTCAAAGCCCAGTCGGGCAGCGGCGGTGGCCAGCAGCTGGCTTTCCTCGGTGCTCACGCAGCCAACATGGGCAATGAGCGTGATTTTTCCTTTCGCCTCCTCCGCCACGATCTCCATCACCTGCTCGCGTTCAGAAAGGCTTTGGACAAAGGCTTCCCCCGTTGAACCACCGACATAAAGCCCGTCGATGCCCTGCGCAATATTGAACTGCACCAGACGGCGCAGGCTCTCCTTATCCAGCGCCTGCTGTTGGGTAAACGGAGTCAGAAGAGCGGCCATTACGCCGCGTAGTTGCGTTGCCATAGATACCTCAATCATTCGTGTGCTTGTTATAACGATATACCTTTATACCTGTTATACCAGATTAAATAAGCAGCAGTGGAATACAGAACGCTTATATTGCGAGCTGCTTCACTAAAGGATCGTTACTTTTTAGCTTTTGAATGCTGGCCGAAGGCGTGCCAGGTAGCGGAAACGCTGTTGAGGTGAGTTTGCAACGCCCGATCGGCTTCATCGGGATCGCGGCGGCGGATCGCGTCAACGATCGCGATATGCTGGCGATAGCTGGCTTCATTATGCTGATAAAGCTCTGCATCCGGCACTGTAGGACGCGCCGCGATTAGCCAGTCGAGCAGCGCAACGTGGATCGCGTTGAAGATTGGGTTGCCGGGTATCTCTGCCAGCACGCGGTGAAAATCGACGTCGGAACGAATGAACAGCGCGTTGTCATCCAGGGACTGGCTGTTGATCTCCAGCGCTTTCGTCAGCCGCGCAATCTGATCGTCCGTGGCGTACTCTGCGGCATAACGCACGAGGCTGGATTCAAAGAACAGACGGAGCTGCTCAAAATGGGCAATACCGCCGGGCTGGGTCAGAAAATCTTTCGCCATCCCCGACAGCTCGCTGATGATGGTATCGGCAGACGGCTGGGTGACGCGGGCGCGTTCACCGTTGTTAATCTGCACCAGACCTTTACGCTTTAGCGCCGCCAGCGCTTCGCGCACCGAGGGGCGGCCCACGTTGAAGAACGCCATCAGCTCGCGCTCGGAGGGCAGCTGCTCTCCCTGCGCAAATTCCTTCCGGCGGATCATCTGCTCCAGCTCTTCTTCCACCATATCCGACAGCTTTTTGCGCGTCAGCGGACGGCGACGCAGGCTGCGGCCAAGGGTTTCATCTGAGTTTTCAGCGTTACGATCGGTCGGTTTCATTGCAGTCCGGTGCCATTGAAGGAAAACGCTCCATCATAGCACAGGTGAACAATGCGCCAAAAATCCTCTGTTCTGGGGCCGTGCGCCGCTAAAGCTGGTCAATAACGTACCGGTAATTGCAGGTGGAGATAAATTGCCCTCCCCCCACGTGCTCAAGATTTATCCTCAGTATGATGTCGTGCACGATTTGATCCATTAAGGGATGCCGGACAACCGAGGTCGTGAGTTTTTCATTATTGCAGCCAATAGCGCTAATCGAAACACCCGTGGTAATCATGCGACAGTAGGCGCCCCGTTCGGTCATCGCGCTGTTATCACAAAAGCTTCCCCCTTCCCAAAGATAGGTATGCAGGGTCTTTTCCATGATTCCGCCCGTGGAATCCAGGGTGATTTGCTTATCATGCTGAATGACGTCGGGATCCCAGGAAATGTCCAGACCGGTGGCGGGTACGTAGTTACAGCCGGACGTACGCTCCATGGTTGACGTCCACATATCGCCGGTAACGGTGTCCGTTGAGCGCGTAACAAACATCAAAATCCAGGGGCAAGCTTCGCTATCCTGCCAGACAACTTCGATATCGATAAATACCTTCATGCAGGTCCAGCGCGTTTTATCCATCCCCGGGCAGCCGGAGCTGCTCTCCTGTTCCATATTCAGCTTCAGGCGAACCGGCGCAAAACCGGAGGCGTTACCGTCCCAGGATACAACCTTCATGTAGCCATTCATATCCCGGCTAAAGAGATCCCAGACGCCATGGAACACGCCCCCTTTTGTGGTGGTGCCCATATTGACCATCACCGAGCTTTTCGCGCCGGAAACCGGTTTACCGTAATAGGTTACGATCTGGCCGCGGCTGCCCGTAAGACCTTTAGCTGCGTAACTGCCGCCCGCGTAAAACAGGCTCATGAGAGTGAGTACAAGGGTAATCAGTAATCGTCTGTTCATATTATAAATATTCAAAAATAACCGTTGATGTTGCCGTGAACGTTCCGGATAAAACGTCCTGCCCGGGAATGACCTGAAGCCAGGCGTTCAGCATCAGATCGTTATTTCCGTCGGCGAGCGGAAAGGTCGCCCCCACCGGATCGTTAACCAGAACGCTCACGCCGTTTAGCGTTTCGAGACCAATGCCCACGCCGGATGCAATCGAGGTGGCATCAAAGGCCAGAAAACCGCGCATCCCGGTGACTTCGGTGCCGTGAAACGTCACTCGCACGCCATTTTTTTGCACGGAAGGCGGACAATCATAAAGCCTTAACCTGACGGGCTGACGGGCTGAGTGTCCGCGCAGCATTAAGTCGCTGGCGGCAATATCAGGAAAGGTGACGGTATCCAGCACCCCGTTCTGCATTTCCATCTTGCAAATTCCGCCCAGCAGGTTGCCGGTGAAATGCACGTTATCTGGTGAAGCCTGAACACCTGCCGTCGCCAGAAACAGCAGCAGGGAGAGCGTTCCTCGCTGATAGCGCTTCATTGATAATCCACCTGCAATGTTGCCCAGCCTTCGAAATTACCCGCGTACATGACAGCCCCCGTTTTCTTTACGGGCACGGCTTTCAGAACGGGTAATGCCTGTTCGGTGACGGTTAACGTCGAACCTAATTCAAAGGGTGTATTACCGTGCAGAATTTCAATGCCCAGCCCTGAAACATCCGTCACGACGGCAGCGTTATTAAAGTCCGTCACGTTACCGGTTAGCGTCAGCGACATCGTCAGATCCGAATAGCGGTCAGGCGAATCACAATCAATGGTGTAGGGCAAATTCTGCATGAATTTTGTGCCGTCGATCTCTTCTATCTGTACATCGACGAAGTTAATTTCAATGGTTTGATCGTTGCTGATTACGCATTCCGGCGGCCTGACCAGAAAACCGTGAAAGGTCAAATCCCCCTCTGCACCAGCAGAGCCCACCGTTAAGCAGCACAGCAGCAAGATAAATGAACGCATTTTCATTGATAATCCACGATCAGGGTTGCTCTGGCATCGAACTCAGATGCATTCAGGGTGACGGAGGCCGACTTTACCGGAACGACTTCCAGCTCGGGCCCGCTGTTGGCGTAGATAAACTCCAGCCAGTCGGTGGAACCCGGTTCAATAAGTCGTTTTTCGTCTTTTGTCTGTAGGCGCAGGCCAAATCCTTCGACGTTGGTTTTAAGCACCTTTTCCCCGTTGATCACCGTCGACTCTCCCTGAATTTGCATCTTCAGGTTGTCTTTCAGACGGTTTTTACAGTCGATCGTGTAATCAAGCGGCTGGGTGTAGCGGGTGCCGTCAATTTTTGTGGTGTACACCGAGCCAAACTCGACCGCCCCGCCGCTCACCTCACATGGCATAGGTACGTTCACCACAACGGTGACGCTCATAAGCACCTCCGTGTCAGCCGCCCTGCATGACCCCGCGACGCCAGCCAGTGCGATCGCCAGTAAACAGGTTATTTTCCGAAACATAACGGGGCCTCCTGCCTGTTATTTTTTACTGCTTCTTTCCTGGTCTACGCTACAGGTTGTGCCTGAACAGCGGAAATAGAGCGGCATACGTCCACCGTAATCATCGACGTAGACCAGCACGGGTTGTTGACCCAGCGTAGAGGCTTTCACGTGCATTAATTCCCCGGATTTTGGCGCCAGCACCATTGGATTGAAGCCCGCCACGGATGGCGTATCGTGGGATTTGCTGGCATTACTCAGCACCACGTAATAACTGGTCGGGTTATTTACCTGATAATCGTCTCCGCTGCGTGTCAGCGTCAGCGCATATTGCCACGGATGATGGGGATCCATTTTCGGCAGCGAAGCCGGACGGTAAAATAATTTAATGCGCGTCTGTAAGGCTATTTGCAGCGTATTCGGTCGCTTACCTTTCGGCGGGATCTCACGCACGTTAAAATAGAACAGCGATTCACGATCCTGCGGCAAAGAGGCCAGCCCCGGCATTCCCTGTATTTTAACCTGCCCGGTTTCTTTAGGCTCAATACGCTGAACCGGCGGTAATACAGTCAGTGGCGACGTAATTTTCTGACCTTTACTGTCTTCAACCCATGACTGTGCCAGGTAAGGACTTTCCTGATTATCATTGCGCAGCGTAATGCTGACGGATTTCTCGTTGCCATTAAAAATAATACGCGTTCTGTCCGGCACAATGGCGGCATGGGCTGCCATCATGGGAAGTAACGTACAGCCCAATACAATATAGGCTGGGAGTGAAGCAATTTTTTTCATGTGTTTTCTCCTGATTGAATTGACGGATCCGGCTTGGCGGAAAAATCGTCTTGTTCCGAAGCAGGGATAACGCGTTTAGTTTGTTGCTGAATTGCCGGCATGACCGAAGGCGCGGCCGGCGTCGTTAATTCCCGCTCGCTGCGGCACGGCAGTAACAGGTTATTAAAGAGATCTTTCGGCAAAGGAGCCGGTAACGAAATAGAACATTGCTGGTCGCCATTCCACGTCACCTGCATCTCTTCGCCCGGGTTGACGCCCGCAAGATAGACGCTGCCATTGTCGTCAACTAACCCTACCTGCTGATGCCTTTCGTTAAAGACTTCTGCACCAAACGGTGGATTTTTACCGTTACTCAACCGCAGGATCGCGACCGCTTTTTCTCCACGAATAATGTCGAACTGACGGTAACCAATCGCCCCTTCAGTCAGCGTAATCTGGGCGGTTGAGCGCGTGGCTTCCGCATTCTCCGGCAAGTTTTCAATATCGATTTTTATGTCATTACGGTAGTAGTCGTTAATGTCCGACAGGACGGCCATGCCAAACGCGTTGGTATAAACGGGCGCATTATAGCCGCCCACCGGTACGCCTTCCTGACCGCTTGCGTCAATCATTAACCTTGAGCCGCCCGGGATGGAAACGCGGTGCAGCGCGCCGCCGTGGCCCGTCAGCGTGGCTCCGCCTTCCAGGGATATCCCCACCGAGGAATAATTATTCTCCAGATAGCTGGCATTGAGATCCAAATCCGCGATATCACCGCTGTGGCGATAATAACCGTCGGCCGATTTCTGGCTTTGTGAATCACCGACGCTAAGCTGGTAATTATTATTGTCATCCACGCGCTGGCTATAGCCCACACGATTAGAGTGATCGTCCTGGCTGTAAGAGCCGTTATAATTAAACGAGCCGCCTTCTCCCCACGGAATATTGACGGAAAGATAAAATCCATCGTCAGTCTCGTCATCATATTCACTGCGGTAGCCGTTCAGGGACAGGCTGATATTTCTAAAATCACCAATATCAAAATATTTAGAGAACATAATGTTATAGTTATTCTCGTCCGAACGGTCCCAGTAAGAACGACGCGTCCAGTTCACGAAAACGTTTATGCCAATATCAATTAAGTTCTGGTTATAGTTAACGGTAAACATCTGCTTATCTTTTCCAGAGCGGAAATGTTCACCGTCCTGCGCATCCAGGTAATCGTTCATCGTCATGAAGTTTTCTTCAGAGAAGCGATAGCCGGCAAAGGAGATGCGGCTGTGCAGCTCGTCGTAATCTTTGGAATAACTTATGCGATATGAGTTACCCTGGAGCGTATCGTCGTCTTGATCTTCCGTGATGAGCGCGCGCGAACGCGTGACGTCAAACGAGAGTGCCCCAAGCGCGGCCATGTCGCGCCCGATGCCTACCGCCATCGCCTGATAATCCTGCTCACCTATTCCGCCGCCATACAGGGACCAGCCATCGGCTACGCCCCAGGACGCTTCGCTGGCCGCAAAAATGTTGCCGGCCATATTGTGGTTCCAGTCCTGTGGACGGCCTACGGTGGTTTTGAAGCGCACCTGATTGGCGCGGGTCAGGAAAGGCACCGACGTGGTGCTGACATCGTATTCCTGTACTTTTCCATCCTGCTCTTCAATGCGCACGTGCAAATCGCCAGAGACGGACTGGTTAATATCCTGAATTCGGAACGGGCCCGCCGGAACCTGCTTCTCATACAGCACTCTTCCCTGCTGCGTAACCACAACTTTGGCATTGGTGCGCGCGACGCCCGCGATGTCAGGCGCGTAGCCCCGCAAGTTTGGGGGCAGCATTTGATCGTCTGAATTGACGCTTAACCCTGCGTAGTTAAAGGTATCGAAAATATCTGACGAGAGCGACGTTTCTCCCATCAGAAGCTGGGCGCCCCAGGCAGGCAAAGCGCGATAGGCATAATAACGACTCCACTCCCAGTTACGGGTCGTTTCGCCGTCCTGATGCTGGTAATCAGCCTGCCAGTCGGCGCGTAGACGCCATGGGCCTAAGTTTGCTCCCAGGGTCCCATTGCCGCTGACATCCTGTTCGTTGCCGCCTTCATTTTCATCATGTTCATGGCTGGCATTAATATTATAATCAAAGAGAATACCCGGAATACCTTCATCCCAACGCGCGGGCGGATCCCAGTTTTCATCCGAATATTCGAGATAGGCTTGTGGAATAGCAATACGCAGCGCTGATTCGGACATGTCCGCGTTCACGTGCATATCTTTCAGCTGATCTGGTTTTAGACACGCGCCCTCTTTTATCCAGATAAACTTCTCTGTGAGCTCGGGCTTAATACCCAGATGCGCGACCAGATCAGGTGAAAGACATGCAAAGCTGTCATCAGGCTCATCTTCTTTTGGATACCAGTTGATATCGTAATTTTCAGGCAGCCGGCCTTTATTCACAATGACCTGTAAATTATATTTCCCCGGCAGCACATAGCCTTTGCGGGAAAAATGGCTTAAGTCGTAATTTTCACTCCCCTGGACATCCAGAAACTGAGTATTAAATTCAACTGCATCTTCTGCAAAAGAATCATTAAGAGATGATCCCATAATAATGCCAATCAATATGGCCAGATGCTTTAGTTGATAGAAATTGCCGCACTTCATTATTAATACCTTGAATGCCGATATGGCCCGCGCAAAGATGTCTAAATTGCCCCGCCTGCGCGGGGCAAAACAGAGAATTACAGGTAGCTGATCTGGAAACTGGTCAGAGAGGAGAACTCACCTGTGTCGATAGTTTCAGCAGCGGTTTCGCCCTGTACCCACGCTTTGAACGCGAATTTCTGATCGGCCAGACCTTTGCCTTCGGCATCTACAGCCAGCGCCTGCGTTGCAGCGGTGCCCAGACGGATTTCGGTACCCTTAGAGTTCGCCAGAACGATATGAGAGCCTTTCATCTCGCCCTTCGCACCCATCAGCGCCAGGTAGCCCGGATTCGCCGTAGATTCGTCACCGCTCGCATTAAATACAATGTTCATGCTGGTCTGATCGTCAAACACGCAGTTGACCAGCTGAATATCGAAATCTACAGCCTGAATAAGGCCTGCTTTCAGTGAACCGGTACCCAGGTTTTCACCGAGGCTAATGGTCTGGTTTTCGTCGCCAATTTTAATTGAGCATGGGGAAGTCACAATTTTGCCAACAAATGTAACGGTACCATCATTGCCTTCAGCGTGGGCTGCCATAGCAGAACCGCCTAATACAAGCATGCTTAACAGAGCTGACTTAGCGAATTTTTTCATTTTCAATCCTTAAAAATATAACGGTTATAAAAATCACTACTTTAGTGAAAGGGTATTTTAGGGAAATATCCCGCGTACTGGTTTAAAAAATAATACAACGAAGGAATAAGAAGAATTTAAAGCGATAGGATTATAACCTGTTAACCTTCTGCTCATCCTTGATGGGCTTTATTTAGCCCAGACATCATTGACGCTCCTGTCCGATGTCGTCCAATTTTAAACTTAATTTATGCTCTAAATGATATTATTTGACGCCAATATACCCTGTTTTGTGAATGTGTATATTTAATTTAACTAATTTCTTTTTTCAGAATAAATTAATGAGTTTGCTGCTACGCATTCATGATCTGAATAAAATAATTAAGAATGGAAAATGAAGGGGTTAGCCAAAAAAAAAGCCCCTTACCGAAGTAAGGGGCTCTCATTTACTTTACAACGCGTAGCGCCGGTCGACCACCGCGCGGTGGCGGTTCATCATCCGGACCTTCGTCGTCGTCCTGACGATCGGGCTTGTCGCCATCAATCACCGACATGACCGGGTCGCTTTCGCGTTCATCGGATGCGTCATCGTCATTCAGGCTGGCGACCTCTTCATCATAAGCCGCTTCCGGCTCGAACATGGTGCCTGCACCGTTTTCACGGGCATAGATAGCCAGAACCGCAGCCAGCGGAACGGAAACCTGACGCGGCACGCCGCCGAAACGCGCATTAAAGCGCACTTCGTCGTTTGCCAGCTCCAGGTTACCCACTGCACGTGGCGCAATATTCAGTACAATCTGTCCGTCGCGTGCGTATTCCATTGGAACCTGCACGCCCGGCAACGTCACATCCACAACCAGGTGCGGCGTGAGCTGGTTATCCAGCAGCCATTCATAGAAGGCGCGCAGCAGATACGGACGGCGTGGGGTAAGTTGTGACATTTCCACAGTCATTAGCCTCGGCCGAGACGCATTTCGCGCTCCGGTTCAGTTAAGGATGCCAGGAAAGAGTCGCGCTCAAAGACGCGCGTCATGTAGCCTTTCAGCTCTTTCGCGCCCGGGCCGCTGAATTCCACGCCCAGGGTTGGCAGACGCCACAGCAACGGCGCCAGGTAGCAATCTACCAGGCTGAACTCGTCGCTCAGGAAGAACGGTTTTTGACCAAATACCGGCGCAATCGCCAGCAGCTCTTCACGCAGCTGTTTACGCGCAGCATCTGCTTCTGAAGAGGAACCGTTGACGATAACGTTCATCAGCGTGTACCAGTCTTTCTCGATACGCTGCATGTACAGGCGGCTTTCACCACGCGCAACAGGATAAACAGGCATCAGTGGCGGATGCGGGAAACGCTCATCCAGGTATTCCATAATGATACGGGATTCCCACAGGGTCAGCTCGCGATCCACCAGCGTCGGTACGCTTTGGCTCGGGTTGAGATCGATCAGATCCTGAGGCGGGTTATCCTTTTCCACATGCTCGATCTCAAAACTGACACCCTTCTCGGCCAGCACGATACGAACCTGATGGCTATAAATGTCAGTAGGACCAGAAAACAGCGTCATTACCGAACGTTTGTTGGCAGCGACAGCCATGAAAACCTCCAGGTATATTCAGAATTTTACTGCTACCGGCCCACCAGGGCCAGCCAGATGATGTATTGCCCATCCCAGAGAAAACACATTGTTCAAGAATCGAACAAAAATCGAGTATTCACCGATATTTGGGCAGAAAATTGGATGATAGTTTACCAGATTTTGATGGCTTTGTGGTGAGGGGATTCTGGAAATGTGGAAAAAGAGGAGATATATCAACTCATGTTGTGGATAACCTACGCATTATCCATAAAAAAACCCGCCGAAGCGGGTTTTTCGCCAATCGTTCTGCGTAAGCAGAATGGATTAACGTTTGGAGAACTGTGGACGACGACGTGCTTTACGCAGACCCACTTTCTTACGTTCAACCTGACGCGCGTCACGAGTAACGAAGCCAGCTTTACGCAGTTCAGAACGCAGGGATTCGTCGTACTCCATCAGAGCGCGGGTGATACCGTGACGGATCGCACCTGCCTGACCGGAGATACCACCACCTTTAACGGTGATGTACAGATCCAGTTTTTCTACCATATCAACCAGTTCCAGCGGCTGGCGAACTACCATGCGGGCAGTTTCACGACCGAAGTACTGTTCCAGAGAACGTTGGTTGATTACGATTTTACCGCTGCCCGGTTTGATGAACACGCGAGCTGCGGAACTTTTGCGGCGACCAGTGCCGTAGTATTGATTTTCAGCCATTGCCTATAATCCCGATTAGATGTCAAGAACTTGCGGTTGCTGTGCCGCGTGGTTGTGCTCGTTGCCTGCGTAAACTTTCAGTTTACGGAACATAGCACGACCCAGCGGGCCTTTTGGCAGCATGCCTTTAACCGCGATTTCAATCACACGCTCAGGACGGCGAGCAATCATCTCTTCAAAGGTCGCTTCTTTGATACCACCGATGTGGCCAGTGTGGTGATAGTACACTTTGTCAGTACGCTTGTTGCCGGTTACAGCAACTTTATCAGCGTTCAGAACGATGATGTAATCACCGGTATCAACGTGCGGAGTGTATTCCGCTTTATGCTTACCGCGCAGGCGACGAGCCAGTTCAGTAGCCAGACGGCCCAGAGTTTTACCGGTCGCGTCAACAACATACCAGTCGCGCTGTACGGTTTCTGGTTTAGCTGTAAAAGTTTTCATTAAAAGCTTACCCAAATAATAAGTTACACGTTGGTGAACACCCAAACGTTTAGTCAGTTGAGGTTCACACGACAAAGTCCGGCAAACCTACCCCTTCGAATAGCACATGCCGACACATAGAAAGTTTCGGGAAAAAAACCTTCTCGTAACGTGGGGTCGCAAGATTATAGAGAAGTTGAGGTCAAAGATCGACCCTTAAATGCGATTTGGAATGGGTTTTTCGGGGGTGGGTATTGTGCGGTCTGGTGCCCTCACCCCCAGCCCCTCTCCCACAGGGAGAGGGTGGCGTTTGTTAAGGCCTGATGCCCTCCCCCCCAGCCCCACTCCCACGGGGATAGGGTGGCATTTGTTACGGCATATGCTCCAGCTTGAGGTATTCCTCGCTCTGCATCTCCTGCAGGCGCGACAGGCAGCGCTGGAACTCAAACTTCAGCCGCTCGCCCTGGTAAATCTCATATAAAGGAACCTCGGCGCTGACCACCAGCTTAACGTGGCGCTCGTAAAACTCGTCCACCAGCGCAATGAAGCGTCGCGCTTCGCTTTCCATCAGGCGCGTCATCACCGGCACATCCAGCACCATCACGGTGTGGAACAGGCGCGAAAGCGCGATGTAATCATGCTGGCTGCGGGCATCGACGCAGAGTGTCGCAAAGGAGACGGCCAAGGTTTGATTTTCTACGCCCTGAGTTTGTAAGGGACGATGGTTAATCTCGAGTTCCGGGGCGCGCTCACGTTTTGCCCCCGCCAGCGCCAGCCACAGTTTATCCATCTGATTTGTGGTTTCTGCGTTCAACGGCGAAAGCCACAAATGAGCCTGAGTCAGCGTGCGCAGGCGGTAATCCACGCCCGCGTCGACGTTCATGATGTCGCAATGCTGTTTTATCGCATCGATAGCGGGCAGGAAGCGCGCGCGCTGCAAACCATTGCGGTACAGCTCGTCCGGCGGGATGTTCGAGGTCGCCACGAGCGTAATCCCACGCGCAAACAGCGCTTTCATCAACCCGCCCAGCAGCATCGCATCCGTAATATCGGAAACAAAAAATTCGTCAAAGCAGAGTACGTCCGTCTCCGCCTTAAAACGGTCGGCCACAATCTCCAGCGGATCGCTTTTGCCCTGCAATGCCGTCAGCTCTTCGTGAACCCGCAGCATGAAGCGGTGAAAATGCAGGCGCTGTTTACGCGTGCCCGGCAGGCTCTGGTAGAACATGTCCATCAGCCAGGTTTTACCGCGCCCGACGCCCCCCCACATATATAAGCCACGTACCGACGCGTTAACCTGAAGTTCTTTTTTTCCCAACAACCGACCGAATGCCGCCTTCAGCCCACCGCTTTGCACCGCCTCTGCGGGTTTCGCTGTGAGTTCCTGATAAATTGTATCCAGGCGATTAACCGCTTCACGCTGGACGTCATCCGGTTGATGTGAGCCCTCGTTCAGGGCCAGTTGGTAACGCGATGAGGGGGACAGGCTTTGCATAATCTTATTGTTATTCCTTCGGTTATGACTCATCAGCAGGCGCGACTGATGAAAAAAAGGCCGTTCTACACTACGCGATGATACGTCAGGATTCCACTTCTGAAGAAATAGCGGTTATAGTGGCAATATCAGGCACAGGCAGGAGCCGAGCCAACACCCTACGGAACAACAAGACAACGGGAGAAGTTCATGACCTGGGAATATGCGCTAATCGGTTTAGTCGTCGGCATCGTCATCGGTGCTGTGGCCATGCGTTTCGGTAATCGCAAATTGCGTCAGCAGCAGTCACTGCAGTACGAACTGGAAAAGAACAAAGCCGAACTGGAAGAGTATCGTGAAGAGCTGGTCAGCCACTTTGCCCGTAGCGCCGAGCTGCTGGACAACATGGCGACCGACTATCGCCAGCTGTATCAACACATGGCGAAAAGCTCCAGCAGCCTGCTGCCGGAAATGACTGCAGAAACGAACCCGTTCCGCAACCGTCTGGCAGACTCTGAAGCGGGTAACGATCAGGCTCCGGTTCAGATGCCACGCGACTATTCGGACGGCGCGTCCGGCCTGCTACGCGGTGGCGCAAAACGCGATTAATCGCAAAACATGAATAAATTTTACGGGCGCATCTCTTGCGCCCGTCCTTTCTTCCCGTCCCCAGCTATTATTTAGTCAAACACCTCATTGTTCAGCGGTTGAAAATTCAATAACATCAAGATGTTTTTGGGCCGTTCTTCTTTCATTCCAGGATACGAGAGTCAGCATCAATGAAGAAAAAAAACCAGCTGTTGAGCGCTTTAGCGTTAAGTGTCGGGTTATCTCTCTCGGCGTCCTTCCCTGCCCACGCGGCACTGCCTTCGCAAGTGCCGGGACAGGCAGCCATTCCTAGCCTCGCGCCGATGCTGGAAAAAGTGCTGCCCGCCGTGGTCAGCGTCCAGGTCGAAGGCACCGCGCGGCAAAGCCAGCGCGTGCCGGAAGAACTGAAGAAATATTTCGGTGATGAATCTCCCGACCAGCAGGCGCAGCCATTTGAAGGACTGGGCTCTGGGGTGATCATTGATGCGGCCAAGGGATATATCCTGACCAACAACCACGTGATCAGTCAGGCGGATAAGATCAGCGTCCAGCTCAATGATGGCCGCGAATTTGACGCCAAACTGATCGGCGGCGATGACCAGAGCGATATTGCGCTGCTGCAGATCCTAAAACCCAGCAACCTGACGCAGATTACCATTGCGGACTCCGACACGCTGCGCGTGGGGGATTTTGCCGTCGCCGTCGGCAACCCCTTCGGCCTGGGCCAGACTGCCACCTCCGGGATCGTCTCCGCACTTGGGCGCAGCGGCCTGAACCTGGAAGGGCTGGAAAACTTTATTCAAACCGACGCGTCTATTAACCGCGGTAACTCGGGTGGTGCCCTGCTCAACCTGAACGGTGAGCTTATTGGTATCAACACGGCGATCCTCGCGCCCGGCGGCGGCAGTATCGGGATTGGCTTTGCCATACCGAGCAATATGGCCAAAACCCTGTCTCAACAGCTCATTCAGTTTGGTGAAGTCAAACGTGGACTGCTGGGCATCAAAGGGATGGAGATGAGCGCGGATATCGCCAAAGCCTTTAACGTCAACGTCCAGCGCGGCGCGTTTGTCAGCGAAGTGCTGCCAAATTCCGGGTCGGCGAAAGCAGGCGTGAAATCCGGCGATGTGATCGTTAGCCTGAACGATAAACCGCTGAACAGCTTCGCAGAACTGCGTTCTCGCATTGCCACCACCGAGCCTGGCGCCAAAGTGAAACTCGGTTTGATTCGCGACGGCAAACCGCTGGACGTTGAAGTCACGCTGGATAAGAGCACCTCCTCTTCCGCCAGCGCGGAGCTGATCGCCCCGGCCCTGCAAGGCGCGACGTTGAGCGACGGCCAGCTAAAAGACGGCACGAAAGGCATTACTATTGATACCGTCGAGAAGAGCAGCCCTGCCGCACAGGCGGGATTGCATCAGGATGATGTCATCATCGGCGTGAACCGCACTCGCGTGCAATCTATTGCAGAAATGCGCAAGGTGCTGGAAAGTAAGCCAACGGTCATTGCCCTGCAGGTTATGCGTGGCAAAGAGACTATCTATATTTTATTGCGCTAAGCATTTGCGACCCCGGACATCACCGCTGCATGTGATGTCCGGATAACTCATGTTATGCTGCAAACCGTTCATTTTTTAACGACACGCGCATCATGCTTTTAAAGCTCTTTCGTTCCATTGCTATCGGTTTGATCGTTGCTGGCCTGCTGTTGGTGGCTATGCCGTCTTTGCGTCAGTTCAACAAACTGACGGCCCCCCAGTTTGACAGTACGGATGAAACGCCTGCCACTTACAATCAGGCTGTTCGCCGTGCCGCACCCGCCGTGGTCAACGTTTATAACCGAGGACTGAATACCTCGGCCCATAACCAGCTGGAGATCCGCACGCTCGGCTCCGGCGTAATTATGGATGAACGTGGCTACATCATTACCAACAAGCACGTGATTAACGATGCCGACCAGATTATCGTCGCCTTGCAGGATGGTCGCGTATTTGAAGCGTTACTCGTGGGCTCGGACAGCCTGACCGACCTGGCGGTTCTTAAGATCAACGCCACGGGCGGCCTGCCCACCATTCCGATCAACCGTAAACGCACGCCACATATTGGCGACGTCGTGTTGGCGATAGGTAACCCGTACAACCTGGGCCAGACCATTACCCAGGGGATTATCAGCGCCACCGGTCGAATCGGCCTGAACCCGTCTGGGCGGCAGAATTTCCTTCAGACCGATGCCTCTATCAACCACGGTAACTCCGGCGGCGCGCTGGTGAACTCACTGGGTGAGCTCATGGGCATCAACACCCTCTCGTTCGATAAGAGTAACGATGGCGAGACGCCGGAAGGGATTGGTTTTGCGATTCCATTCCAGCTGGCAACCAAGATCATGGACAAGCTCATTCGCGACGGGCGCGTGATCCGTGGCTACATTGGTATTGGTGGACGTGAAATTGCGCCGATGCATACCCAGGGCGGTGGGATCGACCAGATTCAGGGGATTGTGGTGAATGAAGTGTCGCCAGGTGGCCCGGCCGCTAATGCGGGTATTCAGGTTAATGATGTCATTGTGTCGGTTAATGGCACGCCAGCAGTTTCTGCTCTCGAAACGATGGATCAGGTGGCGGAAATCCGACCTGGCTCAATCATCCCTGTTGAAGTCATGCGGAATGATAAGAAGCTGACGATTCAGGTGACGATTCAGGAATACCCGGCGACAAACTGATGTGTATAAAAAAACCGAAGCACAGGCTTCGGTTTTTTTTGCCGGGTAGCGCTTACGCTTACCCGGACTACAAAGGGAGAGAACGTTTTACTTGTTAACGAACTCTTCGCCCAGAGTGATATCTTTCTTCAGCGTATCCAGCATGCCTTCCATCGCGTTTTGTTCAAACGCGCTCAGCGTACCAATGGATTTACGCTCTTCAATACCGTTTTTGCCCAGCAGCAGCGGCTGAGAGAAGAAGCGAGCGTGTTCGCCGTCGCCTTCAACGTAAGCGCATTCAACAACATTTTTCTCGCCCTGCAGAGCACGAACCAGAGACAGACCGAAACGCGCCGCCGCCTGACCCATAGACAGGGTTGCTGATCCGCCACCCGCCTTCGCTTCCACCACTTCGGTGCCCGCGTTCTGGATGCGTTTAGTCAGGTCAGCCACTTCCTGCTCGGTGAAGCTCACGCCTGGGATCTGCGACAGCAGAGGCAGGATCGTCACGCCAGAGTGACCACCGATAACCGGCACTTCCACTTCCGTTGGCTGCTTGCCTTTCAGCTCAGCGACGAAGGTGTTTGAACGGATGATATCCAGCGTGGTCACGCCGAACAGTTTGTTCTTGTCGTAAACACCCGCTTTCTTCAGCACTTCTGCTGCGATAGCGACGGTGGTGTTCACCGGGTTAGTGATGATACCGATACAGGCTTTCGGGCAGATTTCAGCGATCTGCTGAACCAGGTTTTTCACGATGCCCGCGTTGACGTTAAACAGGTCAGAACGATCCATACCAGGTTTACGTGCCACACCCGCAGAGATCAGTACGACGTCAGCACCCTGCAGCGCAGGGCGCGCATCTTCACCGGAGAAGCCTTTGATTTTCACAGCGGTCGGGATGTGGCTCAGGTCAACCGCCACACCTGGGGTTACCGGAGCAATATCGTACAGGGAGAGTTCTGAGCCTGAAGGCAGTTGGGTTTTCAGTAGTAGGGCAAGCGCCTGGCCGATACCACCAGCAGCGCCGAGGACTGCGACTTTCATCCTAAACTCCTTATTATGGTTAACTTAAGTATCTGTAAATCCGTTGCGGCGACCATAATTCAGCACGTCATTAATTACAATTTTCATCGCTAAAGAATTTGAGGTCGCACGTCTTTCGCCTTCACCTGAATGCTATCAGGCTGTGGGCAACAACGTATTAAGAGGGGGTTACAATACACCCTGCCACGCCACCAAAACAACATCATTTTGATAACATTTAATTTACTTTTAAGCTTATTTGCGCGGCGTGACCCAGGCATGTTTTCCGATAACGAAATCTGATAAAATCACTCCCTTTCATAACATTATTTCAGCCTGGCGCCAGGTAGATAATTTGCATAAAAATTCATCCACATGCATAATAATGTTGTTTCTTTCGTCATATTCCGGGTGACTTATGCGAAGCTCGTCTAAGCAAGAAGAATTAGTAAAGGCGTTTAAAGCGCTACTCAAAGAAGAGAAATTCAGTTCTCAGGGAGAAATTGTTCAGGCGTTGCAGGAACAAGGCTTCGATAACATCAACCAGTCGAAGGTCTCCCGCATGTTAACCAAGTTTGGTGCGGTGCGTACGCGCAACGCCAAAATGGAAATGGTTTATTGCCTGCCTGCTGAACTTGGCGTCCCGACAACCTCCAGCCCGCTGAAGAACCTGGTTCTGGACATCGACTATAACGATGCCGTGGTTGTGATCCACACCAGCCCAGGTGCCGCACAGCTGATTGCTCGCCTGCTGGATTCGCTGGGTAAAGCTGAGGGGATCCTCGGCACTATCGCCGGTGATGACACCATCTTTACCACCCCGGCAAATGGTTTCTCGGTGAAAGACCTCTACGAAGCGATTCTGGTCCTGTTCGAACAGGAGCTGTAATTGCCTGCCCCGTAGCGCACGGCTACGGGGATCATTCTGCTGTTGCCTCGTTTTTCCCTGCTTTTCACTGCCTGCTGCTTTTGCAAATAGTGCTTTTTACCGCCTGTTAACATTCAGCCAGTGGATGATTTGCTGCAAAATCGCACTAAAAATCAAATTCATCTATCAATATGATTTTAAATACAAAAATGGACAAACATCGCCTTGCCATGCCCTTTTTTATGCACTCCCGTTATAAAAATCGAATTTTTTAATACGTAATAACAAGGGAAACCATTAGTCTGGTATTAATTTTTTGCGTGATTAGTGTATACTTGATTTTGTGATGAGGGTCACAGAACAAAGACCCCAGTAGAATAATTGACGAGGTAACCGATCATGAAAATTAAAAACACTGTTGCTGCCCTGAGCGTACTCTCTGTCCTGTCATTCGGTGCGTTTGCGGCCGACGCCATTAATGCCGAACAGGCACAATCCCGTCAGGCTATCGGGACGGTTTCTGTTGGTGCCATCGGCGCATCTCCGATGGACATGCACGACATGCTGAACAAAAAAGCGGAAGAACAAGGTGCATCATCCTATCGCGTAATTGAAGCACGCAGCGGCGACCACTGGCACGCTACGGCTGAACTGTACAAATAAACCCTCGTCGTATCTCATCATACGACTTGCCCCTGACCTCCCGGTCAGGGGCTTTTTTATGACTGACGCACATTGAAACGCAGTTGCCCTTCCAGCTCCTCCTCCGCTTCATCAAACAGTAAAATCAGTGCGCCAAAGCGTCTGCGCAGCTTTTCAGGCAGATGGGTAAACTCGATTTCCAGCGGTAACGGCAGCGTGTCGCCGGTCACCACATCCCACAGCATATCAAGGTTGCTTACGCTGTCCCGCTCCAGGTCGAACGCCCGAATAAACTCGCGGTAGAAGTCTTCCTGACTATCAATTTCGTCAAAATCAAAGGTATAAATTTTCATTGCCAGCCACCCGGTACAGGCGGGCGGCAGATGCCGCCCTGTCTATTATAATCCCCCGATATGCAGGGTTTTAACTTCCAGAAACTCCTCCAGCCCCAGCACGGACCCCTCGCGTCCCAGCCCGGACTCTTTTACCCCCCCAAACGGGCCCAGTTCGGTCGATACCGCACATTCATTAATCCCGATCATGCCGCTCTCAATGGCCTGTGAGACGCGGAACACCCGCGGCAGGTTCTGGGTATAGAAGTAGGCTGCCAGCCCGTAAGGCGTATTGTTCGCACGCATCACAACTTCGTCTTCCGACGTGAAGCGGAAGCAGGCGGCAACGGGTCCGAAGGTCTCCTCTTCCGCCAGCTTCATGCCTTCATGGCAGTCACAGAGGACAGTGGGCATCCAGAAGTTTCCGCCAAGCTCATGCGGTTTACCGCCAGCCAGCACCGTGGCGCCCTTCGCTACCGCATCTTCGACGTGCTCACGGACTTTATCGACAGCCGAAGGCTCAATCAGCGGGCCGACAACCACGCCCTCGTCCAGGCCATTACCCACCTTCAGCGCCTTCACCGCATCAGCAAGCTGATTAACAAACTTGTCGTAGACCGTCTCCTGAATATAGAAACGGTTTACGCTGACGCAGACCTGCCCGGCGTTACGAAACTTATTGGCGATGGCGCCTTTGACGGCGGCCTCAATGTCCGCGTCCTCAAAAACGATATACGGCGCATTGCCGCCCAGCTCCATCGACACCTTTTTCATGGTGTCTGCGGAATTGCGGACCAGCGTTTTCCCGACGGCAGTTGAACCAGTAAACGAGATTTTGCGCACGTCATGGCTGGCCATAATGGCGTCGCTAATTTCAGAGGTGCTCCCCGCGACCGCATTCAGCACACCATCCGGCACGCCGGCCTGCTTCGCCAGCGTCAGCAGCGCAAAGGCGCTCAGCGGCGTGTTGTTTGCAGGTTTGATCACGCCGGTACACCCAGCTGCCAGCGCCGGGCCGAGCTTACGGGTGAGCATGGCCATCGGAAAGTTCCATGGTGTGATAGCGGCAACCACCCCGACAGGCTCCCGGGTGGCCAGGATACGGGAGCCGGGTTTAACCGGAGGGATAATTTCGCCGTTGGCACGCTTGGCCTGCTCGGCAAACCACTGAATGAAGCTGGCGGCATACTCTACTTCGCCCTCAGCTTCTTTCAGCGGCTTGCCCTGCTCGGTGGTCATCAGCCTTCCGAGCCAGCTTTTATTCTCAATAATCAGTTCATACCAGCGATAGAGGATCGCAGAACGCTCTTTTGCCGTTTTTGCGCGCCATGCGGGAAAGGCTTTCGTCGCGGCCGCAATAGCCTCTTCGGTTTCGGCTTTACCTGCTTTCGCTACTTTTGCAATGACCTCGCCCGTGGCCGGGTTTAGCACATCAAACGTGGTGTCGAGTGTTTTCCAGATACCGTTAACCAGATACCCGGTCTGAAAAAGCGTACTGTCCTGAAGAGCCTGGGTTGTCATGTGTCCTCCCTTCCTGAATGTTTGAACCTACAGGATTAAGTATAGCCACAAAAAAACCGACGCTTTTGGCGTCGGTTTTCTCTTCATCAGCTGTCCGTCAGCGCGTTCTGATAGCGGTGCAGCATAAATACCAGCCGCTCAACCGGCTCGGTAACCTGCGGCGGCGCTTCCCAGATCCGCAGTTTTTCCTGGTAGATATCCAGCTCTTCCAGCAGTTGCTTAAAGTAGCGGCGACGTTTGTCATCGCTGGATGCCGATATCACGTGGTCCGCCGTGCGCCGTAGCTGGCGGTGGAAGGCGGACAAATCGTCGTTAATCGGCACCGGTGCGTTCCGCAGACGCTGGTGCGCGATAATCATGGTCAATGCCAGGCGGAAACGGGCGACATCGCCCGGGAATTTGTTCAGCAACAGGAACAGCTGCTGATAAAGAGCCGGCAGGTGGTTCTCCTTGCGTCGTGCGGTATTGGTGGTCAGGGACGAAACGGCGGCCGACACAAACTGATTCAGCAGCACACGCCCTGTCCGCGCCCGGGAGTTATCCCGCACCAGCAGGATGACCATCATCGCCAGGAAACAGCCCACCAGCTGGCCTAATGCGCTGTCCAGGAACTGGCTAAAATGGAAGGTCATCGGGTTATCCAGCACAATGATGTTAATCGTACTCGCCAGAGCGCCTAACGATCCCAGTCGGCGTTTTTGTACCTCTATCCCGATAAAGAACGCCATTACCGCCAGGCTGATGCAGAGCAGAAGCATGCTTTGCTGTGTCGAGGGGATAATCACCAGGAAATAGAGCGCGCCAATCGGTAACGCCGCAATGGTACCGTACAGGAAATCGATAGCGACCATGCGCGGGTTGGGCAGACGCATTGCCAGCGCGGTCACGACGGCAATCATCACCATCGCGCCGCTACCGGACGTCCAGCCGGTCCACAGCCAGAACAGCGTGCCGAGTATACAGGCCAGCGTGGTGCGCCAGAAGTTGACCATCGCATGATGACGCTCGGCGGATTCCGGTTTAATGACCACTTCGCCCTGTAACACCTCTTCTTCCGCCGCACTGATTTTGGTGTTGCCAATCACGCCGCGTTTCAGAAGCAGGTAGCGCGTCGCGGCGCCAACCCAGGTATAAATGGTGACTGGCGTATCCCGCTCTCCCGTCCAGGCAATCACGCGGCGCATGCGTTTAAGCTGTCGATGCACGTCCTGCACCGTCTCCACAGGCTCATCAAACAGTTCGCGGAAGGTATCCGTTACCGCTTCGGGGCGAGTGTTCTGAATCAGGTAGGTTTCACACGCCTGGGTGATCAGCGTTAACGACACGGTATTGATCGCTTTCAGGCGCCGATTGGCGCGCTCCCAGCGGGAAGACTCCATGTTGAGGTTACTGCGCATCCCTTCCAGCGCCTGCGTGCGGCGCACCAGCCCGCTCCAGGCCTTGTCGACCTCTTCGCTGTCACCGTGCTTAATGCACAGCTGCATGAGCTGATACTGGGCAACGATCAGCGCGTCCAGCTCACGATCCACTTCCTGCTTAATAGAACGCGGAGAGAAAAGCAGATCGGCGACAATCGCACAGACGATACCAATCACAATCTCGCTGCAACGTTCCACGGCGAACTGCGGGGCGAGCAGCGGTTCGGTCTGGATGGTGATGATAATAATCAGCGCGGTATATCCCGCCAGGCCCCAGGCGTACGAGTTCTCAACCTTCACCAGGGAGGAGATCCAGGTACAAAAACCCGCCCAGATACAGCACACGATCAGCATCAGCAGCGGCGTGCGGATCATCAGGATGATAATGGTCAGGGCGGCGATACAGCCGATAAAGGTCCCGATAATACGCAGCATCCCGCGATAGCGGATGGCCCCGGAATAGGGTTCGCCACCCGCCGCGAAGGCGGGACCGGCGGCAACAATCGCGGCGGTCAGAACGGCCCAGCGCGGCGTTTCAAGCTGGAAATGGAAGCCAATAAACAGCGCCAGCACAATGGCGCATGCCAGCTTCACGGCGAAGCGGATGTGCTGGCTGGCGATGGAAAAAATGCCCATAGCGATCAACCAAACTCGCGCAGGCGATGGGCGATTTGACGGAAGATGGAGTCCTGGCTGGCATCACGGTCTTTTTCACCGGTGATCACCACTGTCGCCGTGGTGCCTGCGGGCCAGAGGTTGCTCTGCTGCTCGTCCAGACGAATGCGCACCGGTACGCGCTGCGCCAGGCGAACCCACTCAAGGTTGGAATCGACGGTCGCCATCCCTTTGTTATCAACCGTACTGCTGGAGTTGGTCACCCCCGCGGCAACGCTGTCCACGGTCCCTTTCAGGACACGGTTGCTGCCGAGCGGCGTGATTTCAGCGCGATAGCCCGGACGCACGCCTTCCAGCTTGGTCTCTTCCATATAGGCGAGGACGTAGAAGGAGTTTTGTTTCACCAGCGCCACGGCGGTTGAGCCGCGCGTGATAAACTCACCGGCATAGACGTTAAGGTTAGTCACCCAGCCATCGGACGGGGCGCGGATCACGGTACGTTCCAGATCGAGCTTCGCCAGATCGCGCGTCGCCTGAGCTTTTGCCAGCTGGTGCAGCACGGTTTGCAGCACGTTATTGGACTGGTCAATCTCTTCCCTGGACATGGCCTGGATGCCCAGCTTGTTACGGCGTCCTGCTTCACGGCGTTTTTCAGAGGCCAGCGCGTTGTAATACGCCACGTCGGCTTCTGCTTCTTCAAGGGCTTTTTGATAGCGCGGCTGGTCAATGGTGAACAGCACCTGATCTTTCTTCACCAGCTGGTTATCGTGAACGTTGACCGCCGTAATAAGACCGGCGACATCGGGCGCTATCGCAACCACCTCCGCGCTGAAACGCGCGTCGCGCGTCCACGGCGATTCAGTGTAATAGACCCAGGCGCGAAAAATAGCGATGAACGCCAGGATGACCAGCGCCATAGTGATGGCAGTGCGGGAGATTTTTCTTGTTAGCGTTTTCACATCAACCTCAGACAAACATGCGCGATATTAAATAGAACAGGCAGCAATACAGCGCGGTATTAAACAATGCAGGATGCCAGACGAAATCATAAATCCCGGTAGGGACCAGCACCTTGCGCACCAGCCAGAAGATCGCCAGTGATAAAAGAAGCTCGAAAAATATCGGTGGGAACGACAGACCGAACACCACGATAACGGGAAACAGACTCATGTTGACCTTGATTATAGAGAGTGCAGGCTACTGGATTGTTAAGCTCGCGCCGCCGCAGGAGGGCAAGAAATGCCGGGCGAGAGTGGCGCAGCCGTTATGTAATTAATAGTATATTAACGTAACTGTTATGCTGTTATCTATCATATGTGATCTAAATCACTTTTAAGCCAGAGTGAATAATGGAACGACTAAAACGCATGTCGGTGTTTGCCAAAGTTGTCGAACAAGGCTCTTTTACCGCCGCAGCACGTCAGCTACAAATGAGCGTCTCATCCATTAGCCAGACGGTGTCAAAACTGGAAGACGAGCTTCAGGTGAAGCTGCTCAACCGCAGTACCCGCAGCATCGGGCTGACGGAAGCGGGTAAAATTTACTATCAGGGCTGCCGTCGAATGCTGCATGAAGTGCAGGATGTTCACGAGCAGCTTTATGCCTTTAATAACACCCCTATCGGCACGCTGCGCATCGGGTGTTCTTCAACTATGGCACAAAATGTTCTCGCTGCCATGACGGCGGAAATGCTGAAAGAGTATCCAGGCTTAACCGTCAATCTGGTGACGGGTATTCCCGCACCGGACCTGATTGCCGATGGGTTAGACGTGGTGATCCGCGTTGGCGCCTTGCAGGACTCGAGCCTGTTCTCGCGTCGGCTGGGCAGCATGCCGATGGTGGTCTGCGCCTCAAAGAGCTATCTGGCACAGTATGGCGTGCCGGAAAAACCCGCCGACCTGAGCAACCACTCGTGGCTGGAATACAGCGTGCGCCCGGATAACGAATTTGAGCTGATCGCGCCGGAAGGGCTTTCCACCCGGCTGCTGCCTGAAGGCCGCTTCGTGACCAACGATCCGATGACCATCTCGCGCTGGCTGGTGGCCGGGGCCGGTATCGCCTACGTGCCGCTGATGTGGGTGATCAACGAGATCAACAGCGGCGAGCTGGAGATCCTGTTCCCGCGCTACCAGTCGGATCCGCGCCCGGTGTACGCGCTGTATACCGAAAAGGACAAGTTGCCGCTGAAGGTGCAGGTCTGTATTAACTATCTGACGGACTATTTTGTGGAAGTGGCGGAGCTGTTTCAGGGCATGCGGGGAAGAAGGAAAGAGTAGGCCTTCCCCCTCACCCCGGCCCTCTCCCCGTTGGGAAGAGGGTTAGGGTGAGGGGAAAATGAAAAATTACGCCGTACCGCCCACGGTCAGGTTATCAACCTTCAGCGTCGGCTGGCCGACGCCTACCGGCAGGCTCTGGCCCTCTTTGCCGCAAACGCCCACGCCGTTATCCAGCTTCAGGTCGTTACCGACCATGGAAATCTGCTGCATGGCCTCAATGCCGGAACCAATCAGTGTTGCGCCCTTCACTGCTTTAGTCACTTTGCCCTTCTCAATCAGGTACGCCTCTGAAGTCGAGAAGACAAATTTGCCGGAGGTGATATCCACCTGGCCGCCACCAAAGTTCGGCGCGAAGATACCGTAATCAACGGATTCGATAATCTCCTGCGGCGTGGATTTACCCGGCAGCATGTAGGTGTTAGTCATGCGCGGCATCGGCAGGTGCGCGTAAGATTCGCGACGACCGTTGCCCGTTGGCGCAACGCCCATCAGACGCGCGTTGAGCTTGTCCTGCATGTAGCCTTTCAGCACGCCGTTTTCGATCAGCACGTTGTACTGGCCCGGCGTGCCTTCATCGTCGATAGAAATCGAGCCGCGACGGTCAGGCATGGTGCCATCATCGACCACGGTACACAGCTCAGAGGAGACAATTTGCCCCATCTGACCGCTGAATACGGACGTACCACGGCGGTTGAAATCGCCTTCCAGCCCGTGACCGACCGCTTCGTGCAGCAGCACGCCGGGCCAGCCAGCACCCAGCACAACCGGCAGCGTACCGGCGGGTGCCGCCACGGCAGAAAGATTAACCAGCGCCATGCGCACGGCTTCTTTTGCCCACGCATCCGCGCGCGCTTCGCCGTCAACGTCGCCGATGAACCAGTCATAGCCAAAACGACCGCCGCCGCCGCTTGAGCCGCGCTCGCGCTTGCCGTCGTCTTCCACCTGCACGCTGATGGAGAGGCGCACCAGCGGACGCACGTCGGCGGCCAGCGTACCGTCCGTCGCTGCCACCAGGATCAGCTCATAGACGCCGCTCAGGCTGGCGGACACTTCCTGCACGCGTTTGTCGGCAGCGCGGGCCACTTTGTCCACGCGACGCAGGATGTCCAGCTTCTCTTCGCGGCTCATGCTTTGCAGCGGGTCGATGCTGGTATAGAGCGCCGAATGCTGCACTTCGCCCAGGGTTTTTACGCGGCCGTCGCCCGCGTCGCGCACGATGGTGCGTGCGGCCTGCGCGCTCTGCTCCAGCGCGGCCAGGCTTATCTGGTCGGCATAGGCAAAACCGGTTTTCTCGCCGCTCACGGCGCGCACGCCGACGCCCTGGTCGATGTTATAGGAGCCATCTTTAATGATGCTGTCTTCTAAAACCCAGGATTCGTGATAGCTCGACTGGAAATAGAGATCGCCGTAGTCGAGACGGCGTTCGGTCAGTTGACCAAGAATGGAGAACAGGTCCTGATGGCTCAGGCCGTTCGCTGCGAGCAAATGTTCACTTACCAGGTTCAGACTCATCGTATTGCTACTCGTTCGTTGCCGCCCGTGGCGGTAAAAAGATCGTATTTATTGAGAGTGAGGCAATTACCTGCCCACGTCAAATCATTGCTGTGCATCTTTGCGCGGCTGGCGCAGCACCTCGTTAATCTGCGGTTTATCGATCGGACCGGTAATGCGGTAGCGCAGAATCGAGACCTTGCTCCACAGTGGCCCCAACACTTTACTGGCGGCAAACACCGCCGCACCGACAATCGGGTTCACCACAAAGGCCGCCGCAACGCCCACGCTTGCGGAAATTTCCGGCGCCACCACGGCTTCCATATCCAGCTCGCGACGCACGAGGTTCACCGAGCCTTTCATGGCGATATCCGCTTCCAGGCCATCGACCAGCGTGTCGTCAGTGTGCAGAACGCCGTCCTTGATCCACGCCGTACTGCGAATGGAGTCATAGTAGAAACCTTCGCTGAAGGTGTCGCTAAAATCGAAGCGCAGCTTGCGTAGCAGGGCATCAAAACTCAGCAGGCGCAGGATCTGCCCGGCGCGCCCGGTGCTCACATCGGCAATTTCACCTTTGCCGAAGTGCGTTTTCAAGATGCCGTTTAGCGACGCTTCATCTGGCTTCCACGGTGCCGCGCGCCAGTGCAGATCGTAATTGACGTCAAATGACGAGCCGCGAAGCGGTGTGCTGATGCCAAAGAAGTTAGCCGCAGCGTCCAGCTTGTTGCCCTTGATGTCGCCTTTCAGCGAGGTGCGCTGCTCGCCTGGGTTATTGACCCATTCGCCCGCAGCCGTCAGGCGGCCAAAGCCGGTATCGACCAGCCCACCGGTCAGGCTCAACGTATTGCCTTTGATAGCAACATCTCCGTCAATGCGTCCGTACTTTTGCCCCCACAGCCAGCATTCAGCGCAGCGTAGCTGCAGATCGGGCCAGCCGCTGAAATCAATGCGGGAAGCGTTACTGAACGGCGACGAGCCTGCGGCCTGGTCTTGACTGCTCGCGACTGTCGGGTTGTAGTAGAGGTAGCGGATCGCGGCCAGCCACGGCGCGTTATCGCGCATATTTAACGTGGCGTTAATTTCCCTGCCCTGAGCCTCTACCTTTGTCCCGTTGCTCGTCGGCTGAGAGACAATGCTCAGGTTGTTCCACCGCTGTCCGCCCAGCGTCAGCGCAGGCGTGCGCAGGGTAATGGTCTGCGGGAACTGAGCGGTCTCGTCTACGTTCTGTCCCACGCCTTTCTGGAAGAGCGCCAGCCATTCGGCACCATCCATCGCCGGAAGGTTAAGTTCAATGCCTGCCTGTTCAGGCAGCGGCGGCGTGGTGCGGCTGTCAGTCGTCCAGATGGCCTTGTCGAGCGTAAGCTTGCGGTTAAGCAGCCAGCGGCTGTTGAAGTGGTTTGTCTCGCCTGCGCTGCCGGTCAGCGCGAAGCTATTGAGGTTGCCATCAACGTTGAGCTTCACTGGCAGCGCCTGCCCGGCGTGTTTATCCAGCGGCGCGGGAAGCTGGCTGCTGATGTTTTTCAGGTCGCCTGTGATATCGACCTTATAGCGGGCGCCGGCGTGATAAGGCAGATCGATAGCTACCTTACCGTTCCAGGAAACGGCGCCATCCACCGATTGCGCGATTGGCTTCGGCAAAACATCCATTCTGGCAGGCTGCCAGTTAGCATCCAGATTAACCGCCACCTGATAGGCCTTTTCCCCTTCGGTGGTTGAGAAATCAATATTGACGGGCTGATTGAACCAGTTCGCTTTAAGTGGCTCACTCTTCAGGTTGCCGTTCACGAAGCTAAACTGCCCCGTGAGGTTTTTCAGCGTGCTGTCGAGCGGTTTGATGTACAGGCTATTGTTGTTCAGACGAACATCGCCTTTCGCGGTGGTCATCTCACCGTCCAGCGGGATATCCAGATGTAAGCGAGCACTTACATCGCCATCCAACTGTAGCTCCTGAAGGGTGGCTCCCAGTGAATCATCCAACGGCGTATCCTCAAAATACGGCCCAACCGCCTTGCCCGGGCCATTGATATCCGCATCAATAAGCAGCTTCTCTTTGGAATAGTCCGGGATATTTGCCGTCAGATTGCTGGCCGTCACGCCACCCAGCGCAACGCTGTCTGACTTCATCCACAATCCGTCATTGAGGAAGTTGAGTTCAATATCCAGATTTTTCAGCGCAGGCCAACCCGGCTGGAAGGCGAAAGTGGCGTTATGCAGCGGCACCAGCACCTGGAACTGGCCTTCATTATGCTTGTAAGGGAACAGATGCGGATTACCGCCATAGGCCAGCGTGGCGTTATCCGCCTGCCCGCCCTGGATCGCGCCGCTCAGGTAATCCACCAGCGCTTTGCCCATCAGGTTCTCCGGGAAGTAGCGCCAGGCCTGCGAGCCGTCGCTAGTGCTGATCCCTGCAAGAATACCCAGCCACGGCTCATCGCCTTCGGGCTTCAGATAGCGGAAATCCCCGCGTGCATGTACGGCTTTGGCTTTGACATCAATATCGCGGCCATCAAGCTGAAAACCTTTGTCATTTTTAAGCCAGCTCAGCGTAGCGTTGCCATGCTCGATTTCCAGCGGGGCGCGGAAGACGGTTTCATACGGCATTTTGGCGTCGTGCATATCGACCGTCAGCCTGCCGTTTTCCACGCTACCTTCCAGTTTGCCGCTGAAGTGTTCTGCGCCTGGCAGTAGTTTCCACTGCTTCCAGGCAAGGTCTTTCCATGTGGCCTGGAAGCGCGTTTTCTCCGTCGCCTGAAGCGGGATGTCCAGCCCCAGGGCGTCGATCGTTCCGCTCGGCTGCGTGGCCAGCCAGATCTCACCAAGGTCAGGCGAGAGTTTTGCGGCCATCGAGCGCAGCCCTTCGATGGCGGTCAGATCCAGATTGCTGGCTCGAATACGTAGCTCGTCACTGCGTTTGCTGCTTGCCCCGCCGACATCCTGTTCCGGCATCCAGGCCAGCGTCAGCGCACCGCGTGGCCACGGCTTGTTGTCCATGGTGATTCGCGTATCGGGAATAGCAAACTGCCAGCCTTCTTTCTCTTGGGTCACGTGCGCAGTGAGATTATCCACGGAAAGCTGATGCTGCTGGTTCTCCGCTTTCCAGCTCGCCCCCCCCTGCTTCAGCCAGATGTCGCCGCTGGCGAATTCCCCGTTTGTCAGCGTCATCCAGCCTTCAAGGCTGAAACGAGCGGTTTCCAGCTGCATGTTTTGCTGCAGCCAGTCACCCAGCCAGGGTTTCACATCCACATCGTCGGCCTGCAGCCAAACCTTACCGTTGTTCAGTAACCCATTGTCGTCACGCAGATCCATACGCACCTGCATCACGCCATGCTGCCCATTCAGGCTGGAGAGATTCACCTGTCCCTCGGCACGATGACGGTCTTTACCGTTCAGCCAGGTCAGCTGTGGGATCGCCAGCTCGGCACGTTGCCCCGAAAGGGTAATAAAGCTCACCTCGCTGTCGCGGAGATCAAAGTGATCGAACTGGCGCAGGAAGAGATCGCTGATGCGGTTGGTTTCCAGTCCCTGATCGCCATCGCCACTGCGCAGCGGCGTATTGGTCAGGAACTGGAGTTGCCAGAAGGTAAGATCGCGAAACTGCCAGCGCAGATGCAGCAGGCTTTGCCAGACATCCAGCGCCAGCGTTACGCGTTTAATTTTCAGATGGCCGCCGTCTTTCAGGCTGGCATTGATATCCCGCGCATCGAGCGTTGGACCGAAGTTCTGCCAGCTCGCACTGATCTGGCTTACGTCCACCGGCACACCGGTGGCGGATTCGATTTTCGCCAGCACCTGCGGACGCCAGCTATCCAGATGCGGCAGGACGAGGCGTAGCCCGCTCACGAGCAACGCGACAATCACGACCAGCGTTGCCCCTGTAAGCAGTAAAATCCCCGGCAATCGCCTCACGCATCTCTCCTTGTCAGCTTTGGTCTCGCAGCGAACTGCGGTTTACATCATCACGACGTCAAACTGCTCCTGGTTATAGAGCGGTTCGATTTGTACTTTTACCTGCTTGCCGACAAAGATTTCCACTTCCGCCAGCGCGTGCGACTCTTCGCCTTTCAGGGCTTCCGCCACCGCAGGGGAAGCATAGACCAGAAAACGGTCTGAGTCGTAGGCATGATGGACACGCACGATTTCTCGCATGATTTCATAACAGACGGTCTCAACCGTCTTTACCGTACCGCGTCCGTGGCAGGTTGGACACTCGTTACACAGCACATGTTCCACGCTTTCGCGGGTCCGCTTCCGGGTCATTTCCACCAGACCCAGCTGAGAGAAGCCGTTGATGCTGGTTTTCACGCGATCTTTACTCAGCGCCTGCTCAAGCGAGTGCAGCACGCGACGGCGATGGTCTTCATTGCTCATATCGATAAAGTCGATGATGATAATGCCGCCCAGATTGCGCAGACGAAGCTGGCGAGCAATGGCCTGCGTGGCTTCGATATTGGTGTTGAAGATGGTGTCATCCAGATTGCGATGGCCGACAAACGCCCCGGTGTTGATATCCACGGTCGTCATCGCTTCGGTCTGATCGATGATCAGATAGCCGCCGGATTTCAGCTCGACCTTACGCTCCAGCGCGCGCTGGATTTCGTTTTCGACATCATAGAGATCGAAAATCGGCTGGCGGCCAGAGTAATGCTCCAGCAGGCCCGGCATTTCCGGGATGTACTCGGCGGTAAACTCCAGCAGGGCTTCATAGGTCAAGCGAGAGTCCACGCGAATGCGGTCAAGCTGCGCGTCGGCGAAATCACGCAGAACACGCTGCGCGAGCGCCAGCTCACCGTACAGCTGATAGCGGGTCTGGTTGCGTTTTTTACGCTCCATCACTTTGGTCCAGACGCGCTTGAGGTAGGCCGCATCGGATGCCAGGTCTTCTTCGCTGATCCCTTCCGCGGCGGTACGGATGATAAACCCGCCCTGTTCGTCGCAGTAGGCGCTGACGACTTTTTTCAGACGTTCACGTTCGGTTTCGCTCTCAATACGTTGGGAAACCCCCACGTGCGATGCACCCGGCATAAAGACCAGGTAACGGGAAGGTAACGTGATGTCGGTGGTCAGGCGGGCACCTTTAGTACCCAGCGGATCTTTCACCACCTGCACCATCAGATCCTGGCCTTGACGTACCAGCTCGGAGATGTCGCGGACGGCAAACTGTTTTTGCTCTTCACCTGCCACACACTCGGTGTGCGGCATGATGTCGGAAGCATGAAGAAATGCCGCCTTATCGAGCCCAATATCTACAAAAGCCGCCTGCATACCCGGTAGTACACGACTGACACGACCTTTGTAGATATTGCCTACGATTCCGCGTCGCGCTTCACGCTCAATATGAATTTCCTGAAGAATGCCACCATCAATGTAGGCCACACGGGTTTCCGAGGGCGTTACGTTTACCAACAATTCAGCCGTCATAATTATCCCTTCCCTCACGCAGTGAGTTAAAATTACTCAGCAACTCATACGTTTCCACCAGCGGTAAGCCGACTACGGCGTGATAGCTGCCATTTATCTTCCTGACAAAACAGCCACCCAACCCTTGAATACCGTATGCACCTGCTTTATCCATCGGTTCACCGCTGGCGATATAGCCGGCGATCTCCTCGTCGGTGAGGACTCTGAACGTCACTTCCGTTACCACCAGGCAATCCAGAACGTACTGGCTGTCCGCCAGCGCCACCGCCGTCATCACCTGATGCGTTTGTCCGGACAGGTTGCGCAGCATCTGCGCCGCATGGTCTGCGTCACGGGGTTTCTCAAGCACTTCACCCTTGAGAATGACGATAGTGTCCGCACCCAGCACCGGTAAGTCACGCGGCACGCATGCGACGCCCGCCTGCGCTTTTTCACGCGCCAGACGAGAGACGTACTGCTGAGCGCTTTCGCCCTCAGCACGTTTTTCTTCAATGCCGGTAACGATGCGTTCGAAGGAGACACCCAGCTGCGCGAGCAGTTCCTGGCGACGCGGAGAACCGGAGGCAAGATACAGAGACGTCATAGAAACCTTTTATTGCACGGCAAACTGCTGGCGAATTTTACGCATCAGCAGGAACAGCCACGGCCAGAGCACACCGTTTACTACACTACTCCAGAACACTTCCGGTCGGAAAGAGACGTTGATCACTAAAAACTCTGCCCAGAAAACAACGATATCCGCAGCGAGCGACAACAACATCACCACCAGCGCCTGTTGCCAGAGCGCAAGGTTACGAAAGAGCTGGAATTTGAGTGCGACGAGGTACGCAATAATGCTCATGGATAAGGCGCGTACGCCAAGCGTAGAGCCGCTGATGAGATCCAGTATGGCACCCATCACAAAACCCGTGCCGACATTTACGCGGTGCGGCAGGGCAAGGATCCAGTAGAGCAAAATGAGCAAAACCCAGTTTGGCCGGAAAACAAGAATGTCGTCCGGCCAGGGCATAATTTGCAGCAACAGTGCAACGAGGAATGAGAGCCAGATTACCCAGCGTCCCTGGCTACGATAACTGGCCACTACTGCCCTCCACCCGAGACTTGCGGCGGCGGTGGCGCATCCGGTAGCGGCTGCGTTAACCCTGTCGCCGGAGCCGGTACGGGCGCAGGTGGCCCCATCGCATCCGGCGCAGGCAGCACCTGCGGCATCATCTGCATCAGGCGTTCGTTCGCGACGCGATGCACATCTTCCGGCGTCATCGGGTTCGCACCGTTACGATCGGCTCCCCACAGCAGCAGCAGGTAACGTAAACGCTGCAAGCCCGCCGTTGGACGCGCCTGGATTACGGTGTAAGCACGCTGAGTGTCGAGCTTCACGGAAGAGACCACTGCAACCGGGTAGCCTTCAGGGAAACGACCGCCCAGACCGGACGTCACCAGCACGTCGCCCACGCGGATGTCCGTGTTGGCTGGCAGATGTTCAAGCTGAAGATCGTCCGTACAGCCATTGCCGGCGGCAATCACGCGAATGTCGTTACGCAACACCTGAATCGGCAGCGCATGGGTAGCATCGCAAATCAGCAGCACGCGGCTGGTCAGTTTGGCAACCGCCACGACCTGGCCCACAACGCCTTTATCGCTGATCACAGGCTGACCTTCGTATACGCCGTTCACGCTGCCTTTATCAATCACCACCTGATCGCTGTAGGGATCGTTTACGGTGGAGATCACCTGGGTGACCATTTTCTGTTCATCCTGGCGCAGCGGCGAGCCAAGCAGTTCACGCAGGCGTGCGTTTTCCTGCTTATATTGCCCCAGCATCAGCAGCTCGCTGTTTTTCAGCAGCAGTTCCTGGCGTAACGCACGATTTTCAAGTTCGAGCTGGTCACGCGATGAAAGCGTTTGCGACACGGAGTCGAGCAGTTCACGGGGACCATTTGAAATAAAGTAGAAAGGACTGACGGCGGTATCCATGTACGTTCGGATCTGGCTGAACGTACCGAGGCGGCTATCGGCAATAATGACCCCGAGCGCCACCAGAACCGCCAGGATCAGGCGAAACTGTAGCGACGGGCCACGGCTAAAAATTGGCTTCATAGGCTATGCGTATTCTCGCGTCAGAGAGAAAGGGTAGCAAATTGCTACCCTCTCACACCCGACTACTCTTCGCTAAACAAGTCGCCGCCGTGCATGTCGATCATTTCCAGCGCCTTGCCACCACCACGGGCGACGCAAGTCAGTGGATCTTCTGCAACTACGACAGGAATACCTGTCTCTTCCATTAACAGGCGGTCGAGGTTACGCAGCAGCGCACCACCACCGGTCAGCACCATACCGCGCTCGGAGATATCGGAAGCCAGCTCTGGCGGGCACTGTTCCAGCGCAACCATCACCGCGCTCACGATGCCGGTCAGCGGCTCCTGCAATGCTTCCAGGATTTCGTTAGAGTTCAGGGTGAATCCGCGCGGCACGCCTTCAGCCAGGTTACGACCGCGAACTTCGATCTCGCGGACTTCGTCACCCGGATAAGCAGAACCGATTTCGTGCTTGATACGCTCTGCGGTTGCTTCACCGATCAGAGAGCCGTAGTTACGGCGAACGTAGTTGATGATGGCTTCGTCGAAACGGTCACCGCCGATACGTACGGAGGAGGAGTACACTACGCCGTTCAGGGAGATGACGGCCACTTCGGTAGTACCGCCACCAATATCCACCACCATAGAACCGGTTGCTTCAGAAACCGGCAGACCCGCACCAATTGCCGCAGCCATCGGCTCTTCAATCAGGAACACTTCACGCGCACCGGCACCCTGAGCGGATTCACGGATCGCGCGGCGTTCAACCTGGGTTGCGCCAACCGGCACACACACCAGCACGCGCGGGCTTGGGCGCATGAAGCTGTTGCTGTGAACCTGCTTGATAAAGTGCTGAAGCATTTTTTCGGTCACGAAGAAGTCAGCAATAACGCCGTCTTTCATTGGGCGGATCGCGGCGATGTTGCCCGGCGTACGGCCCAGCATCTGCTTCGCATCATGACCTACTGCGGCTACGCTTTTTGGCGAGCCGGCACGATCCTGACGAATGGCCACAACGGAAGGCTCATTCAATACGATGCCTTGTCCTTTTACATAAATAAGGGTATTCGCGGTACCCAGGTCAATGGACAGGTCATTGGAAAACATGCCACGAAATTTTTTCAACATACTAAGGGATAATCCTGAAAGCTGGGGCGGAAAACAAAATCCGCTTACTTTACCAACCACACGCAGCAGCGACAAGGCGCAAAAATCGTCTGCTACGGTGAAAATTAGTGCAGCACGTTTCCTTTGTTACAAATTCATCCCCTGAATCCGTCAGGGCTGAGTAAACAGCAGCGTCCCTCACTTTCACTTGTAACCCATTAAAGGTCGTTCACTGGCTTTTATGCTCGTCTTACTCAAAGCTACAGGCGCGATATTCTACGTGAAAACAAAGTAAACGGCAGGTCAAACAGAGTATCTTTGCAAATATTTTTTCACATTGGTGTCAAGGGGCTGTGAGGCCGCAAAAAAATCCCCCTGACCGCCCGCTACACCGCGCTCTTTCAACATCTGCCATTCACTGCGTGAACGTACGCCTGTGGCAAATACCTGCGTTTGCGTTCCTTTGCACGCTTCCACCAGGCTCTGTACCAGCAGCTGGTTTTCCGTGCGTTTTTCAATCGTTCTGACCAGACCAGGATGCAGCTTCAATAATTCAACATCCAGCTCTTTGATCCAGCTGGTGCTCACCAGCGTCAAACCCGCCTGGGTGACGGCCACACGAGCCCCAAGCGCATTGATTAAACGTACCACCGGACGTAACCGGCTGATGTGTTGACCTACATCTGCCTCTGCAAGTTCAAAAATAATGCGTTTGCGTTGCGATTTTTCGCACTGCATTAACGTGTCGCGTAACCAGCGCTGGAAGCGCGGACGAATCAGCGACTCGACGGTCACCTGTAAAGCCAGATTTTCCTCAGGCCAGTACGATAAAAACGGGATGAGGCGGGTGATTTGCTGGCGGTCATACTCTTCGGATAAGCCAAATTGCAGCACCATCGGCAGATATTCCGCCGAGATAACCTCTTCGGTGCCATCAAAAATACGGCACATCAGCTCACGGTGATGAACATGGCCATTCTTCATGACCGCCGGTTTTTGATAGATACGCGGCCCACCGCGGCTCAGCATCTGTTCAATCAGGGTTCGCCAGCGCACGTTGCCGCGCCCTTTCTCCGGCAGCGTATCATCATAGACCGCCCAGCCGTTCGCGCCCTGTAATACGGCATTACGCGTAGCCGCTTCCGCATGTTCCATCACCTGCTCCGTCGACTGGCCGCCGCGCCAGGCACAGATGCCCATATGCACCATGTCGTCTCTGTCGAGCATTTTGCTCTGCGGCAGCGCATCAACGGCTTTCAGCAGCTGGCTGGCGATACTCTCGGACTCCTTTAAGGTGCGATGCGGCAGCAAGACGGCAAAGTCACTGCGGTGGTAGCGCGCCAGCAGCGCGCCGGGGTAACGCATAATAAAGGTGGACAGCAGGTTAATCAGGGTGAAGAGATTCTCTTCCGCCACGCGCTGTCCCCAGGTATCACGGAGCAGATCGAAGTCCGGCAGGCGAATCATCATCACCACGCCGTGCGTGCCTACCTTTTCGGGGTCATCAAGCAGCGTAGCCAGCTGATTATCAAAGAAGAGACGGTTGTTAAGGCCCGTTTTGTTATCCTGCGCGGCGTAGGAGCGGATTAGCGTGTCCATACGGCTACGCTGGTCGCTGGCAAACTGGATTTCGGAGAGCAGCACGTCCAGGGCGCTACTGGTGCGCGACGGCCATTCATAAACCGATCCCCGCACCTGCGGCCCCCGCTCGCCATTGAGTATCCGCACGGAGCGTGTTTCCAGCAGTTCCTGGCCGGAAAGCTGACGACGCTGCCAGCGAACGGCGAGGAAAATGAGCAGCACGATAAAGGCAACGGCGATGGTCAATGGTGCGGTGGTCATGAGCGAGCGTAAATAGTTGCTCATCGGATCCTGGTACATCATATGGATCGTCATACCAGGGTGTTTAAGCGAATGGACCGTTACGTCCCGATACTGATCTACCGTGCCGGCAGGACGATAGTTGCCCTGGCGGGTATGGCTGAAAACGGTCTGCTTCCCCTGTTTAATCTCGATCCGCACAATATCCACAGGCACCATTAACTCATCCAGCTCACGCGAAAGCGCCGGGAAGGGAGTGGTAATCAGGCGGGTGTCGATAACCGATGCAACCGATTCAACACGGTTAACCAGCTTATCCTGGATGGCATTATAAAAGCTCAGCGAGCAGCCGATCAGCGTGACAATGATGGTCAGCCCCGTCAGCAAAGTGATAAAAGCTGAGAACTTCGTCGTTAATCGCATCCTTGAGATTACTCCGTGGGTTGAAGGGGTCGCAAGTGAGCGCTAACTTGCATTTCAAATGCGGCATACTACCAAACCTGGTGTATCTGGCAATTTATTGCGTTACATCGGCACGGTGTTTCACTGAGCGAGTATAGTCTTCAGAACATATTTTCCCATTACTAAACCTGGTGAGGACCCCCTATGCAGGCTTTGATTTTAGAACAGCAGGACGGCAAAACCGTTGCCTCGGTGCAAACCATTGAGGAGAGCCGCCTGCCGGAAGGCGACGTGACCGTGGATATCGACTGGTCCAGCCTGAACTATAAAGACGCACTGGCCATTACGGGGAAAGGTAAAATCATCCGAAATTTCCCGATGGTGCCCGGAATCGACTTTGCAGGCCGCGTGCATACCAGTGAAGATCCGCGCTTCCACGCCGGACAGCAGGTCCTGCTCACCGGCTGGGGCGTGGGTGAAAACCACTGGGGCGGGCTGGCAGCACAGGCGCGCGTAAAAGGTGACTGGCTGGTCCCGATGCCGAAGGGCATGGACGGCCGCAAAGCGATGATCGTCGGCACGGCGGGCTTCACCGCCATGCTGTGCGTCATGGCGCTGGAAGAGGCCGGGATCCGTCCTGACTCCGGTGAAATCGTCGTCACCGGCGCAAGCGGCGGTGTGGGCAGCACGGCCGTCACGCTGCTGCACAAGCTGGGATATCAGGTCGCCGCCGTCTCTGGCCGCGAAAGTACGCATGATTATCTGCGTCAGCTGGGCGCAAACCGTATTTTGAGCCGCGACGAGTTCGCCGAAACCCGCCCGCTGGAAAAACAGGTCTGGGCTGGCGCGGTCGATACCGTCGGCGACAAAGTGCTGGCGAAAGTGCTGGCGCAAATGAACTACGGCGGCTGCGTGGCGGCCTGTGGGCTGGCGGGTGGTTTTGCCCTGCCGACGACGGTGATGCCGTTTATTCTGCGCAACGTGCGTCTTCAGGGCGTCGATTCGGTTATGGCTCCAGCCGAGCGGCGTGCCGAGGCCTGGGAACGTCTGGTCCGCGATCTGCCGGCCTCGTTCTATGAGCAGAGCGCCACGGAGATTACCCTGAGCCAGGCGCCAGAGTTCGCGAATAAAATCATGGACAACCAGTTCCACGGTCGTGCGCTGGTCAAAATTGCCTAATCTTCAAATTTTCGTGACATATTCGCGCTAACCCGCCTCCTCCGTCATGCTTAGAAAAACGCCTGACGGAGGATGCCATGAAAACCCGAAAACTGACGGAAGCCGACGTAACGTCTGAGTCTGTCTTTATGCTACAGCGCCGCCAGATCCTGAAGATGCTTGGCATCAGCGCCACCGCCCTGACGCTCACGCCTGCCGCACACGCTGATCTGCTCGACTGGTTTAAGGGTAACGATCGCCCGAAAGCCCCCTCCGGTGCCCCCCTTAACTTCACCAAACCGGCGCAATGGCAAAATAAGCTGGCGCTGACCCCGGAAGAGAAAGTCACCGGCTATAACAATTTCTATGAGTTTGGTCTTGATAAGGCCGATCCTGCCGCCAACGCGGGCAGCATGAAAACCGATCCCTGGACCCTGAAGATTGACGGCGAAGTGGCAAAACCGCTGACGCTGGATCATCACGACCTCACCACCCGCTTCCCCCTTGAAGAACGCATTTACCGCATGCGCTGCGTGGAAGCCTGGTCGATGGTCGTGCCGTGGGTGGGCTTCCCTTTGCACAAGCTCCTGGCCCTGGCTGAGCCCACCAGCAACGCGAAGTATGTCTCCTTCCAGACGCGCTATGCGCCGGACGAGATGCCGGGCCAGAAGGATCGGTTCATCGGCGGCGGGCTGGAATATCCGTACGTTGAAGGGTTACGCCTCGACGAAGCCATGCATCCCCTTACGCTGCTGACCGTGGGCGTTTACGGCAAAGCGCTGCCGCCGCAAAACGGTGCCCCCATTCGCTTAACCGTACCGTGGAAATACGGCTTCAAAAACATTAAATCCATCGTCAGCATCAAGCTCACCCGCGAGCGCCCGCCGACCACCTGGAACCTGGCGGCGCCCGACGAGTACGGGTTTTACGCCAACGTTAACCCACACGTTGACCATCCTCGCTGGTCCCAGGCGACGGAACGTTTTATCGGTTCCGGCGGCGCGCTGGACGTTAAACGCCAGCCAACGCTGCTGTTTAACGGCTATGCGGATGAAGTGGCATCCCTGTACCGTGGGCTGAATTTACGGGAGAACTTCTGAGTGCGTTTAACGGCAAAGCAGATAACCGGGCTGAAGGTTCTCCTGCACTTAGCCGGATTACTCCCCTTTATCTGGCTCTTTTGGGCAGCCAGTCAGGGGCAGTTCAGTGCCGATCCGGCTAAAGATATTCAGCATTTTACGGGTCGGATGGCTCTGAAATTTTTGCTGGCGACCTTGCTCGTCTCACCGCTGGCGCGCTACGCTAAACAGCCCTTATTGATACGCACGCGACGGCTTTTGGGGCTATGGTGTTTTGCCTGGGCGACGCTGCATCTCACCAGCTACGCCCTGCTGGAGCTGGGCATTAACAACCTGGCGCTACTCGGCAGCGAACTGGTGACGCGCCCTTATCTGACGCTGGGTATCGTAAGCTGGCTGGTTTTACTGGCGCTGACGCTGACATCCACGCAGTACGCGCAGCGAAAACTGGGCCGACGCTGGCAACGGCTGCACAACTTCGTCTATCTTGTCGCGATCCTCGCCCCTATTCATTATTTGTGGTCAGTGAAGATTTTATCCCCTCAGCCGGTCATCTACGCCCTGCTGGCATTGGCCCTTTTAGCATGGCGTTACAAGAAGTTCCGCCAGTGGTGGCGATAGTTAACGAAACTGTGCGTTTTCCCGCAGAATATTTATCAACCGCGAATCTTTTTCGGATAGCGGTTGATAATCTTCCCTGATAAGACCAGTATTTAGCTGCCAAATGCTACGAAATCGTTATAATGTGCGACTTCGGTTTTCCGGACAGGGGTTTTAGGCCTCTGAAAGGGTGACAATTGCGCGTTGAGGGTATATGTTGTTTTTTACCCGAAAATCGCAGGAGATAGCGGCACAATGGCTGACAAATTCCAAATTTTAGTTTTGAACGGACCGAACCTGAACATGCTCGGCACCCGTGAGCCAGAGAAGTACGGCACGCTGACATTGAGCGAAATTGTTAACCGTCTGGGTACGGAAGCAGCCTCGCTGAATGTGGATTTGGACCATTTTCAGTCAAATGCGGAGTACGCAATCATCGACCGTATTCATCAGGCTAAAGACACTGTGGACTATATCCTGATCAATCCGGCCGCGTTTACGCACACCAGTGTTGCTATACGCGACGCACTGCTCGCGGTGAGTATCCCGTTTATCGAGATCCACCTGAGTAACGTGCACGCCCGAGAGCCGTTCCGCCACCATTCCTACCTGTCAGATATCGCCGCTGGCGTGATTTGTGGGCTGGGTGCAGACGGCTATTCATACGCTTTACAGACAGCGGTAAAACGCTTGTCACAATCACACTAAACAAGAGTACGGAACCCACTCATGGATATTCGTAAGATTAAAAAACTGATCGAGCTGGTTGAAGAATCAGGCATCTCCGAACTGGAAATTTCTGAAGGCGAAGAGTCTGTACGCATCAGCCG
>Ga0209370_1000510_pt1 | contig 50449 bp, 73 predicted proteins | sample AgamicAtPrz_FD_187164 | JGI IMG/M metagenome (GOLD analysis project Ga0209370, IMG submission 187164) | Agave microbial communities from Guanajuato, Mexico - At.P.rz (SPAdes) (version 2) | ecosystem: Host-associated > Plants > Phyllosphere > Phylloplane/Leaf | place: Guanajuato, Mexico...
ATCAGGCGGCTCGCAAGACCGCTGCCGAAGTGATCGCCCAGCCAGCCTACCTCAACCGCATTGCCTTGATCGCAGCGCGTGAATATGAGGAAATGGAAGGTCTGGCCGCCACGGTCAAGAAAGAAATGGGCAAGATCCTTGTCGACGGCGTGGCCCGTGGCCGTAACCCACGAGAAATCGCGAAGGACCTGAACCGGCAGTTGGGTATCGAAGAGTCTCGGGCTAATCGTATTGCCCGCTCTGAAGTGACCACCGCCCTGCGCCGGGCTCGTTGGGATGAGCATGATGACGCGGTCGAGAGCCTCAGCCTGCCATTCATGCTGATGCACTACTCGGCCCTGTCGCGAACCACCCGCAAGACCCACGCCGAGCGCCACGCACACCTATACACCTCCGAGCAGGTACGGGAATGGTATTCCCAAGGTGGTAATTCGATTAACTGCAAGTGCACCCAGATTTCGGTCTTGGTGGACGAGAACAACCAACCCGTTGTGCCGCGCATCGTTGAGCGAGCAAGGGCAACCGAGAAGAAAATGCGCGCCCGTGGCGAAGGCCCATGGGCTACCGAAGAGAGGAAGGCAGCATGAAACCCGAAGTAGTCCTGCGCGTAAATAAACAGACCGATGGCCGCACTCTGGCGAATATGTTCGTCAAGATCAACGCGAAGTCCATCCGCAAGATCAAGCACAACGGTCGCGACCATTGGGTGGTGCCCAGCTACACCCTGCCAGCGAACGTGGTCATGAATGGCGGCCTCTATACCGCTGAACAGATCGACAAGCACTATAAGGGCCTCGAAGGCACTCCGGCGCCGCTGGGCCACCCTACCGTCAATGGCCAGTTCATCAGCGCCCGGTCGGCTGAGGGCCTCAACCTCGGATGGATTGGCGCTTGGAACCGCAACGTTAAGAAGGTAGGCAACCGAGTCTACCTCGAAAAGTGGATCGACATTGAAGTTGCCCAGCAGACCGAGGGTGGTCGCCGTACTCTTGAGCGCCTCGAAGCGTTGGAGCGTGGCGACGAGGGCACTCCCCCGATCCATTCCAGTGTTGCGATGTACCTGATCGAGAAACCGGCCCCGGAAGGCCGTGAATACGACTGGATCGCCGAAATCGACGAAATGGACCACGACGCGATCCTGCTTGACGAGGTCGGCGCTGCCACCCCCGAGCAGGGCGTAGGTTTGATGGTCAACGCTGATAAGGCCCGCGACCTGACTGCCAACGCAGGCGTACTGAGCGACTCGTCTTACCGGTCGCAGGAGCGCCGCCTCGAAATGGCCGCACGTGAGCGGTTCATGGTCGAAGGTACCGACAGCTGGGTGTTCATTGCCGACTTCGACGCCGACAAGGCGATCGTTGTGGTGAGCGGTGAGGCAGCTGTTTACGGGTACACCGTCGAAGATGGCGTGATCACCTTCGACACGACAGGCACCCCTGTCGAGCGTCAAGAAAGTTGGGTTCGCCGTTTGCCCGGCGTCAACGCACTGCTGGACTTTTTGAAGCCAAACCAAGACCGGGCTCGGCCCGAAACCCCTGAGGAGAGCGACATGCCCCTGACTAAAGAAGAAATGGCCGAGATCACCCAAGGTGTCGGCACTGTGGTTGCCAACGCGCTGAAAGAAGCGCTGACCCCCATCGCCGGTACTCTCGGTACCATTCAGGCGAACCAAGCCAAGCTGGAAGAGGGCCTGACCGCCAACGCCCGCGTCGAAGAAGAAGCCATGCGCAAGGTGGTTATCGAGAAGCACGGCGCGATCATCGGCAACAGCCTGAAAGGCCAGGACCTGATCAACGTCTACAAAGAATGCGGCGCCGCTGCCCCCGTGGTGCAAGGCAACGCCAGCACCGATAAACCGGCCGGGTTGGGCGTTCCTGTGCTGGACGCCAACTACACCCGTGGGGCTCAGTAACGGGTTCGCCCGTTACACCTCCCTCTGATCATCAGGAGCAAATACAATGGCACGTTTCCGCCGCATCAACATCGACGGCCGCTCGCTGGCCAAGACCGAAACCCGCCTGCTCGCAGCCGCTGCCTATCCGGGCATGGCCGTGCGCATCGACCCGGCTGACGAAGAGAAATTCGTCATCGCCAACGGCGTGACCAGCAACGGCCCGGTATATATCCTCGACGAGAACTGGTTCGAGGGCAAATACTGCATGGACCAGATCCCGGCCGACAGCACTGTCATCGGCAACTACGCCGAGGAAGACCGTGAATTCGCCGTTCGCATGGCCGCTGGCACCTACCGCAAGGATCAGGCAGTCTACATCAACGCTTCTGGCGTCGTGACTCTGGTGCCTGCCGCTGCCGGTACCTACAACGTTCTCGGCTACGTCCAAGAGCAAGAAGAAGTCACCACCACTGCCGTTGACCTGATTCGCATCCGCGTTCAGCGTTCGACCGTAACCGTCTCGTAAGGAGCCGCCATTATGTTCTTCACCCCCAACGCTTTGGCGGCCAACCGCCACCTCGGCGGCCACTGGAACAACCTGTGGGCAAACCGCGAAATCTGGAACGGTCAGCATGCTGCCATGTTCCAAGCCAACCAAGCTGCCATGGCCCTCGACCCGGAAATGCTGGCCGCGAACAACCTACAGTACCAACTGGAAGGCAACGCGCTGGCCGGTCTGGGCCGTGAGTTCTGGCAGGAAGTGGATGGCCAGATCATCCAGCTGCGCGACACCGAGATCGGGATGGAAATCCTGAACGACCTGCTCAGTGTCCAGACCGTCCTGCCGATCGGTAAGACCACCCGCCTGTACAACATGGTCTCGGATCAGATCGCTGACGACGTCCAAGTATCGATGGACGGCCAAGCGCCGTACACCTTCGATTCGACCGACTACTCGAACGACGGTGACCCGATCCCGATGTTCACTGCTGGCTTCGGCGCCAACTGGCGTAAAGTGCAGGGCATGAACACCGTGGGCATCGACTACATCCTCGACACTCAGCGTGCCAAGCTGCGCAAGTACTACAAGAAGCTGATCTCGTACCTGCTGGATGGTTCGGCCCGTATCAAGGTCGACGGTAAGCCGGGCCAGGGCCTGCGTAACCACCGCAACACCATCAAAATGAACCTCGGTTCGGGTGCTGGTGGTCTGAACATCGACCTGACCACTGCCAACGCCGAACAGCTGCTGGCCTTCTTCGGCGGCGCTGGTCCGTTCGGCCTGATGCTGCGTCAAAACCGTCTGGCCAAGCTGGATATCTTGTGGGTTTCCCACGAGGTGGCCGCGAACCTGACCAGTCCTTACCTGATCAGCGTCGGCACTGGCAATGGCATGATCACCGGCACCATCTGGGATGCCATCAAGCCATTCGCCAACATCGGCGAGATCCGCCCGACCTACGCCCTGTCCGGCAACGAGTATCTCGGCTACGTCCGTCGCCGCGACTACGTCACTCCGCTGGTTGGTATGGCCACTGGCGTGATCCCGCTGCCGCGCACCATGCCTCAGCACAACTTCAACTTCCAGATCATGGGGGCGATGGGTGTGCAGGTAGTTCGCGACGACGAGGGCTTGGGCGGTGTCGTTTACGGCGCAGACCTCGGTTAAACCCCAACGGGCCCTTCGGGGCCCAATCAAGGAGAGCCACAATGGCTGAATACATCGTAACTCGCCCTTGGTTCGGGGTCAAAAAGGGCCAACGCCTGACCATCCCGAACCTGCATCCGGCCCTGCGCCCGAACGTCCGCCTGCTGTCGCAGGTCGAAGAAGAAGGCGTTGATATCGTCGACCTCGGCGAAGAACGTCAAGTGCCGGGCGCCCAAGATCCACTGGGTCTGGCCGACAACCAAGGCAACGGCAATGTTGAATTCGATTGGGAGCGCGTGCGCGGTGATCTGATCGAAGAACTGACCGACTCCGGTGTCGACTTCGACGCAGAAGCCCCGGCCGCCGAATTGGCTGCCTTGCTGGACGAAGAAGTCCGCGAAGGCATCAAGCTGGGCGCCGAGTAACACCCACCGGGCAAGGATGCCCACTTATTTTGAGGCCAGTGCTGTGACCGAAGAACAAGCAACCGAGTTCCTTGAAGCCTACGGCATCGAAGTCCCCGACTTCGTGCTTGCGGCTGTGGTGGCGCTGGCCAACTCCCGCAATACCTGCCTTGAAGCGAATTACACGCCAGAAGTCGTGACATTGATTCAGTCGTACTTGCTGGCCCTGTTCGCAGTGGCCCAAGGCGGCCGTCTCGTAACTTCTCAGCGGGCAGTGAACGGCGCATCGCGGTCGTTCCAGTACAAGACCACCGACGAACTATGGGCTGGGCTGGGCGGTATGCTGCGGATGCTGGACACCGAGAAATGTATCGAAAGCATCATCCCGGTCAACCCGGCACAGAAGCAATTCGTTGGGATGTGGATCGGCAAGGGCTGCTGCATGGGGACACGCCGATGAGCAGTATTGCGCGGTGGTCCTACACTGAGACCGCTGAGGTACGGCCGGTGCTGGCCTTCGACGCAGTGGCGCAGAAGGAAGTGTACGGCGAAGTATATCAGATCAAATGCGCGTGGCAAGACAAGGCCGAAGCTCGCATATCGGGCGAGACTGGCGAAGAGTTCCTGTCGACCCGGATCTACTCAACCGAGGACCCCCGCCCTAACTTCGGTGATGATATCCGCCCGATCAGTGCCCTTGTAGAGGGCGATGGTTGGCAGCGGATCAAGGCTAAAGATACTTACCCAATGAGCATGTTCGGTAAGAAAGAGAAACCAGACTTTGGATTGGTGACCTGATGCCAGTTAGAGGGATCGACCGCGTGAAGGTGCGCCTCAAAGCCACTTTCAAAGATATCAAGGGCCCGCGCACGCGTGAGGCTGTGTACACGATCCTTTCGCAGGGCGCGGGCATTGCTCAAACCATGACGCCGATTGAGACCAGCAATCTGATCAACAGCCAGACCGAGCCGCGCCTTGGCGACACCCCCACCGGGGTTAACGGCATCGTCGGCTACACTGCCGAGTATGCTGGCGCTGTTCACAATGCGCCGGGCACGCTGAAAGGCGAAGAGCGCGAGTCGGGTACTGGCCAGTATTGGGACCCGGCCGGTGAGCCCGAGTTCCTGTCGAAGGGCTTCGAAGAAGTCAAGCCAGCCATCCCAGCCATCCTGAGGAGGGTATATGGCCGCAGTTGATGACCTGTTTGATTGGATCGGGGCCGCTTTGGGCGGCCAATGGACATTAGCCGATGGCGCCATCCCGGCCAACGGCAAGTTCGAGAAGTCGTTCATCTGTGTGGTGCAGGGCCGGGGCGGTCCGTCACCAGATGTTGACGACCGACGACCGCGCTATCGCTTGGTCCTGATGGGCCCTGAGAAGCGTCGGGAAGACAAGACCGCCGTGCGTAATGCATGCGAGGGCTTGATGCAACTGATCTTAGGCGAATCAGCCCCCTGCGGGGTCGCCGGGATCAAAGCACTAGGTGAGCCCATCGGGCCTGCCTACACCGCAGAGGACAGGGCTTGGATGTCCCTCGAACTGCAGATTACCTATTGACCTTGTAGGAGGCCATACCATGGCGTGCAAGAAGCTTAAATTCACGGGCAAGGACGTAATCGTCCGCTACGCCATCGGCTGCCCGGACCAACTGCCCACCGAAACCGAGTGGAAACGAATGATGGCCCTGCGTTCGCGTGGCCTTGAGATCACGTGGGACGCTGCCGATGCCACTGACGGTGACTCGGTTGGTGCCCTGCGCGAAAACATCGCGACCTTCCAGTCTCTGTCGATCTCCGGTAACGGTACTGTCAAGGCGTCGGGTGCTGGCGCGGCCAACCACCGCGAATTCACCAAACACATCTTCAAGCCCGAGGCTACTGGCGGCCAGCCGGTGCTGTGGCTGCAGTATATCTACCCTGACCTCACCTTTACCGCGTTCTGCATGGTAACCACCCTGTCGCGTACCGGTGAGTACGACGACGTCGTGACCTACGCTTTCGAGGCGTCGGCTACCGCATCCGATTTCGGCCTGATCGTCGAAGACACCCCGGACCCGAACGCCGCCGACCCGGCTTCGGTTCAGGTGGTCCCTGCGACCCTGACCATGGATGTGGGCCAGACTTACGACTTCGAAGGCGTCGTGCTGCCGGTGGATGCGCCGCAAACCCTGCGTTGGACCTCGGCCTCGCCCGCCATCGCAAGCGTGGACTCCATCTCTGGTGTGGTGACTGCACTGGCGGCGGGCGAGGCGATCATCACCGCAGCATCGTCGGTTGATCCGTTGATCAAATCGACCGCTACTGTGACGGTCGAGGCTTGATCCTCACCGAAATCGGCGAAGTAGGCGTACATGTCGGAAACGATGTGTACGTCCTGCGGCCGTCGCTCTATGCAATGACCCGGATCGGCCCACCGGGATACATCGTAGAAGCTTTTGCGGCGGTCATGGCCGAGGGCCTTGTAGGTCGCCCTGCCGAAATCCAAATGGGCTACGCGTTTGAAGTGCTGCAGGCGTGCACCGAAGACGACATCGAATTTCTTATTGGTAGCTATGAGCACATCGACACACCGCTCGGCGGTAAATTCGTCCACCGTCCGGGACTGATCCCGCCGAACGAAATGCTCCTACTGGCCCGGTGCCTGATGCGTCACGGAGTCACGGGGTCGGTTGAACCGCTGCCGAAGGATAAGGACAGTGAAGAGGACGAAGATGGTGAGGAGGACAAGGACTTCACCTCTGAATTCGACGCCCGCCTGCACGTAGCGAACGCTACAGCGCACCTAGGGATGTCCGAGAAAGAGGCTTGGAACACCACCATGACCGCTCTGGTTGACGCCCTGCGGGTCAAATTCCCGGTCGTTAAGGACGAGAGCAAGATCAAGGGTAAGGCCCCATCCAAGTCGGAATACGACGAGTTGATGGAGATCGCTGACAGAATCGAGGCTAAGCGCAAGCTCAAGCTCGGCATCAAGGATTAAACATGGCAGACAACGTCGGCGAGATTTATTACAGCGTAGAGGCCCGTACCGATGCCCTCGTCATGGGTGAGCGTCAGGCCAACCAGAGCCTCGACCGCCTGCAAAAGGGCTTCGATGAGACTGATAGATCCGCCGAGCGACTCGGCGGCGGCCTTACGTCTTTGGCGAACATCATCAAAACGGTGATTGCTGCGTCCGTACTGCGCGACATCGCGGGCATGGTGCAGGGCTACCAGGAAATGGAGGACCGAATCCGTTTGGCCACCAAATCCGCCGACGAATTCCGGTTGGTGCAGGATCGATTGTTGGCGACTGCCAACGGTACGTATCGCTCGCTTACTGAGGCCCAAGAACTATACGTCTTGACCGCCGACACTCTGCGTGGCATGGGCTATACTCTCAATCAGGCCATCGACGTTCAAGATTCTCTGTCGTACGCTTTCGTGCGAAACGCCACCAACGCCGAGAGGGCTAATAACGCCATTCAGGCGGTTACAAGCTCCCTGAACAAGGGCAAGGTCGAGGCCGACAATTGGGGCTCGATCATGGCCGCCATCCCCACCGTAGTCAAGGGGATCGCCGACGCCAGTGGCAAGTCCGAAAGAGAGATCAGGGCCCTCGGCGCTGCCGGTAAGATCACGGCGCAGCAGTTGTCTGAAGGCTTACGCAAATCGCTCGACGAGAACACAAAGGCAGCCGCTGGGATGACCAACAACCTGCGTGACGCGGGAGTGAGGGTGCGCACGGCCTTCACGCAGATGTTCGTCACCGTCGAAAACCAAACCGGCGTCCTGCAGGGTCTGACTGATAGCATCATCAAGTCGGCGGACGTCCTTCTGGCGTTTGGTCAAAATAGCGACGCTGTATCCGGTGCTCTCAGCAATCTGAACAGTGTGGTCACAGTGTTGGCTGCAGTGTACGCGGCCCGGTTGGTTGGTGCTGCCAGCGAATGGGTGATGATGCAGGGCAGACTGATCGCCGGGGCCGTCGCTCAGAACCAAGCAGACACCGCTGCCGCTGCCGCTGCCGTGCGCCGCACTGCCATTGAAAGGCAGGTAGCAGCGGCCGCAGTGGCTACGGCTGCGGCCGAATACGAGGCGGCCAAGGGCACTAATGCTCACACTTTCGCAGCCAACGCCCTGACCGCCGCTCGTGAGCGCTCCCTTGTCGCAGTGAACGCCCACAACGCGGCCCTACAGCGGCAGGCTGGTATCGCTACCGCAGGCACCGTTGCTATGAACGGCTTGCGGGGCGCAATGGCCCTGCTGGGCGGCCCGGCTGGTGTTATCACTCTGGCGGCTATTGCCATCGGATATTTCGCCACGAAGGCCAGCGAGGCCCGCGTCAACGTTGACGAGCTTAATACCTCCCTCGGCAAGCTGACCATCAATCAGCTAAATAAAGCTTCTATCGATGCCGCCAAGGACATCGAGGATCTGTCCGGCAAGATTCGCGGTGCCCAAAACAAGCTCACCGGCAACGCCCGGCCGCTGTGGGTGATCTCGAACGAAGGTTGGGAGGAGTATCGCACCAACCTCAAGGCCGACATCGACGGCATGCAGCAGCAGATCGATGCTCGTACTGAGTTGATCAAGAAGATCGACGAGCAGAAAAAGGCCGTTGCCGATAACGGCGGAAAACCTACCGGGAGCAGCGCTGCCGAGCCACCGCCAGTACTACTGCCGCCCACAGTCATCGACGACGGGAAGGCCGAGAAAGAGGCCGAGAAGGCCGCAAAGGCGCTGCGACAGAAGATCGACGACCTCCAACTGGAGGCCGATATGCTGGGCATGACCGCCACCGAGCAGGAGCTTTACAAGCTGCAGCTGGCTGGTGCGACTGACGAGCAAATCCGCTCGGCGGCTACATCTTTGGCGTTGATCGAGGCGTACAAGGCTCAGACCAAAGCAGCCGAAGACCTTGCCGATGCCGAGCAGAAGAAGCGCGACAAGTTCGGTGGCGATAGCAAAGAGGCGGCTAAGTACATCCAAGGCGATGTTGACCCTCTGTCCGGGGGTGAGTTCGACAACCAATACGCCCGCTATGAGGCAGAGGCCAAGGCTGAAAACGAGCGATATCAGGCCCAACTGGACCGCCTCAAGGTCGCGAAGGAAATGCGAATCGAGGTCCTCGGTGGTTATCAGGCCCTCGAAGAGCAGATGACCAAAGATCACGGCGACCGGATCGCTCAGATCGAAGCGGCCAAAAACTCGATGATCCTTACTAGTGCATCGTCGATGTTCGAATCGTTGGCTGGTGGGATCAAAGCCTTTGCCGGTGAGTCGAGCGGTGCCTACAAAGCGATGTTCATCACCGCTAAGGCTTTCGCAATCGCCGACGCTGGTCTCAAGCTTAGCAGTGCGGTGGCGCAGGCAATGGCCGACCCCACCGCCCTCACCCCGGCGCAGAAGTTCGCTAATATGGCCGCCGTGGCTGCTGCTGGGGCCAACGTCATCAGCCAGATTTCTTCGGTGGCCTTCGCAGGCCGGGCCAATGGCGGTCCGGTGCAGGCGGGCAACATGTACCGTATCAACGAGGGTGGCGCCCCCGAGGTGTTCAACGCGGCCAACGGCCAACAGTTCATGCTGCCGAACCAACGTGGTGAAGTGGTCAGCAACAAAGATGCGTCAGGCGGTGCGTCTAATATCAATTACATCACCATTTCCGTCGATAGTGGCGGCAACGTACAGACCAACGCAGGCGCCAGTACCACCCAGTCGGTCGCACTGGCGCAGGCCATCCGGGTGGTAGTGGTTGATGAGATCGAACGCCAAAGCCGACAGAACGGTATTCTGTGGAAGATGAACAATGGCCAATACTGAACGATTTACGTACAAGACACGGGCACCCCGCGCAGGCCAAACCGACTTCAAAGTGCTCGAAGCCCCCATGGGAGACGGCTATACGCAGCGGGCGGCAGACGGTATCAACGGCCGCGTGGACCGGTGGGACCTGACGGCGCGGGGCTTGTGGCTCGACGTCGAGCCCGGAGGCTGCCCGTTCGCCGGGCAGGATGTCAAAGGCATCCACGACTTCGTTTTGCGACACGAAGGTTACAAGGCGTTCGAGTGGACGGCGCCTGACGGCACCGATGCGTTGTGGATCTGCCGGGGCGTGGCCAAGGAATGGGAGACCGCCACTGTGGTTTCTCTGTCGATGACCTTTGAAAGGACCTACATCCCATGAGCCTGTCGGCAGATATCCAAACCTTAGAAGTCGGCTCGGTCGTCACCTTGTTTATTGTCGATGGCAGTGAGGTCGGCGCTGACACGTGGTACTTCCACGGCTATGGCCAAGGGCAGATTTTGTTTCAGGGCGTGGCCTACGACCCGTGGGGAGTCACGGCCTCCGGATTTGAGCGCTCTGGTAGTTCCAACCCATCGCCCAAGATTCGATTGGAGAACGTCGGTGGTTTCATTGGTGCCCTGTGCGAGGCGTACGACGACCTACGCGGCGCCAAAATCACCCGCAAGCAGACCCTGGCCAAGTATCTTGACGGACAGCCCGAGGCCGACCCAAACGAGGAATTCCCGCCAGAAATCTGGTACGTCGAGCAGAAGACCGCCGAAAACCCTGAGTATGTCGAGTTCGAATTATCCAGCGGCCTGTCGATGGAGGGGGTGCAACTGCCCCGTCGCCAGATCATCCAGAACTACTGCCCGTGGCGGTATCGGGGTGCTGAATGCGGGTATATGGGCGGCCCGGTGGCTGATGAGTATGACATCATCACCAGTGACGCCTCGAAGGACAAATGCGGCAAGCGTCTGCAGAGTTGCTTGATGCGCTTTGTACAGTATGACCCCAATCCCGAGTTGCCATTCGGCGGGTTCCCCGCAGCAGGTCTGACGCGATGACTATTGACACCCGCAATATCTCGGCGGCGGCGATCCGCCACGCTATCGAGCAATACCCGAAAGAGTCGTGTGGCCTGATCGTTGATGGCCGCTACGTGCCGTGTCGCAATGACGCCCCGGATAAGGCAGTGAGCCCGGTCAACAACAGCGAGAACCACTTCATCCTGAACCGGGAGGACTACCAGAGTGCGTTGGAGTCTGGCGAAGTTCAGGCGGTTATCCACAGCCACTGCGATTGGCCGTGCAAGGCCAGCGAGGCCGATCTGCAAATGTGTATCGAAAGCGACTTGCCGTGGGGCATCATCGAGATCCGTGGCGGCAACTACGCCGACCATGCGTGGTACTTCCCGGATCAGATCGACGAGGCTCCCCTGATTGGTCGGAGATTCTACCATGGGGTGCATGATTGCCTATCGATCATCCTCGACTACTACAAACGCGAAATGGGGGTCGATCTTGGCACCTACGACCGCGAAGATGGGTGGTGGGACCAAGGCAAAGATTACTACAGAGAATTGCTACCAAAAGCCGGTTTCGAGAAGGTTGACCCGGCAGTCGACGGATACAAAACCGGTGATGTGATCTTGATGCAAATCAGATCCCCCGTCCCAAATCACGCGGCGATTTTCCTCGAAGATGGAACACTTCGCTCAGAAACTTGCGCGGATACCGCCGCTTGTGTTATACTACACCACATGTACGGTCAGCTTTCGCGGCGGGACCTGTACGGTGGTTATTACCAGCAGAAGACGGTGAGTGTTTGGCGATGGCGCAGACCGCAAGCAAGACTATCCTCCTCGGCGGAAGCCTAGGCAGGAAATTCGGTAGAGTACACAAGCTGTTTGTGTCCTGCGCTGCAGAGGCCATTCGGGCCCTCACGGTGCTGTACCCCGAAATGATGCCCAAGCTCCGAGACGGCCATTATATAGTTTTCTCGGGCAAGGGCTCACTCACTCCCGAGCAGTTGCGCGACCCTAGTGGGCAGGATGTTATTCGTATCGTGCCCGTGATCGCTGGTCGCAAGAACGGCGGTCTCTTCACTGTTATTGTTGGGGTGGTGCTTATTGTCGCCGGTTTTTTCACGGGCGGTGCCACGTGGGGGCCCGCGATGATGATCGCAGGTGCTGGATTAGCGATATCCGGTGCGGTGATGATGCTCTCCCCCCAGACCGCCCTCACTGATCCCCTTGACAAGCCGGACAATCAGTCCAGCTATATGTTCAATGGCACCGTGAACACCGAAGCCCAAGGCAATCCAGTGCCGTTGCCATACGGCGAGATTATTTGCGGCAGTGCTGTTATCTCCGGTGGCGTTTACCCTGAGGACCGAGCATGAGAGCGATTGATGTAGCCACCAACGGGGCGAGCCTGCGCGGGTTCAAAGGCGGGTCCGGTGGCAGTCAACGCCAACCAGTAGAATCCCCCGATAGCCTGATCTCCATTGAGCAAGTGCGGATCCTTGATCTGATCGGCGAGGGGGATATTGTCGGGCTTGTGGATGGGGTGAACTCGATCTATCTCGACGAGGCGCCGGGGTCGTCGTACCCCAGTCTGCAGTGGGACTTCCGCCTAGGCACGCAGGATCAGACATTCATGCCGGGTTTCCCGGCCGTCGAATCCGAAATCAACGTCGGCGTCAATCTGCTGGCTACCTCTCCGTACGTCCGCGCAGTAACCAACCTTACCGTTTCTGCGCTTCGAATCAATTTCGCGCTCGGCCGGTTCGCTCAACAGAACCCATCGAACGGCGACACTACCGGCTGCCGAGTCGAGTTCGCTATCGATCTAGCGCAGGGTCTTGGTGAATTCCAAGAGATCAAACGGTCTGCATTCGACGGCAAGACCACCACCGGTTATTCCCGTGGCGTTCGGGTGGACCTTACCTACCCCGCCCCGGCAGGCGGCTGGCGTGTCCGCGTACGCCGAATCACCCCCGACTCGACCAGCAGCAACATTTCCGATGTCGTGACCATCCGGTCCGTGACCGAGATCATCGACTACAAGTTCCGATACCCAAATAGCGCACTGGTCGGGGTCAACTTCGACGCCGAGGCGTTCGGGGGCAAGATCCCGAAACGCTCGTACCACATCAAGGGCCGCATCGTTAGCGTGCCCACCAACTATGACCCGGTGGCCCGCACCTATACTGGTGTGTGGGATGGCTCGTTCAAGCCTGCATGGACCAACAACCCGGTATGGGTGTATTACGACCTGTTGCTGCACCCGCGGTATGGCTTAGGTGATCGCATCAACGCTAATCAGATCGACAAGTGGGGTCTGTATGAGATCTCGCAGTATTGCGACCAGCCGGTCGACGATGGCAAGGGCGGCAAGGAGCCCCGGTTCACCTGCAACATGTTCCTGCAGAAGCAGGCCGACGCCTTGCGGGTAATGCAAGACTTGGCCTCGATCTTCCGGGGCATCACGTATTGGGGTTTGGGGCAGGCGATCGTTTCGGCAGACATGCCACGCGACCCCGTGTACACTTACACTAACGCCAACGTCCGGGGCGGTCGCTTCGACCGGAAGGGTTCGAAGAAAAGCACCGTCTACAGCGTGATTCTGTCGGCGTGGAGCGACCCGGCCGATTTCTACCGCATCAAATACGAATATGTGCAGGATGACGCGCTGGTCGCCAAATACGGCGTCCGCTCGACTACATTGGCGAACATCGGGTGCACCTCGCAGGGTCAGGCCCACCGCGCAGGCAAGTGGGCCCTCCTGTCGAACAAGTACGAAACCAACACCGTCACTTTCAGCGTCGGGCTCGAAGGCATCAAGGCCATGCCGGGTCAGGTGATCCGGATCGTTGACCAACACCGCCAAGGGCGTCGTGTTGGGGGTCGCGTGCGGGACGGAAGCACGACTACCCGCATTCTGGTTGACCTGCTGCCCAACATCAACGTTGCTGTTGGCGACGCATTGGTGCTGAATATGCCGGATGGCACCTCGGCTGTCCGCACCGTGTCGGCGCTGGATCACGAGCAGAACGCGGTCACGGTTGATGCAGCGTTCCCAGCCCTGCCGGTCAGGGGTGCGGTGTGGGCCTATGAGGCAGAAGACCTCAAGAGCGAACTGTATCGGGTGGTGTCGGTCTCCGATGGCTCGACCCCGCTCGAATACACTATCACTGCCTTGACCTACACCGAGGGCAAGCACGAAGCTATTGACTTCGGCACGATTATTTCCTCCCGCCCAACTGTTGCCATTCCGGTAGCGATAGTACCGACCCCCGAAAACGTGCGCCTAAGCACCGACTACAAGCTCGACCAATACCAAGCCGTCACTACCATGACCATCGCATGGGATAAGGTGATCGGTGCCGTCCGCTACGACGTCGAGTGGCGCCGCGACAACGGCGATTGGATCTATGCCGGGCGGGTTGCGTCGACCGAGGTGGATGTTATCGGGATTTACGCGGGTGTGTACAGCGCCCGCGTCCGGGCAATCAACGCCGTTGGGATACTGTCGCAGTGGGCGGAGATTGGCCCTGTCGACTTGGAAGGCAAGACTGACCTACCTCCGGTCCCGGTCAACGTCACCACCACTTCGGAAATCTTTGCGATCCGGCTTGAGTGGGGCTTCCCGACAGGTGCTGAAGATACGGCGTTCACCCAGATCCAGATGGCCACTGGCGCTGGTGGCGAAAACGCCGTAGAAATGGGCCAGTTCTCCTACCCGACATCGATGTATCTGCATTCTGGCATGGCTGCTGGTGTGTATCGCTGGTTCCGCCTGCGTCTGATCGATAAGACGGGCAACGTGGGCGCTTGGACCGACTGGGTGGTGGGACAGTCCAGCGCCGAGGCGACCGAAATCTTGGATTACATCCAAGGGCAAATCACCGAAAGTGAGTTGGGGCAGGAGCTTCTCGGCCGCATCGACTTGATCGATGGTGACGGTCCGGGGTCGATCAACGATCGCCTTAGCGAGGTTAGGACCGATCTCCAAGGGCAGATCGACGACCTCGACATCGCCGTTGCTGAGACCAACACTAACCTTAACGCGATTAATGTTAGTCTGCAAGAACAAATCGACAACATTGCCGAGCTTGCGGACTCGATGCCATATAAGGCAGACAGTACCTACACAGCCGGACAGGCTGTGCTCGGAGCCAACGGTAAGCTATATCAGGCGAACCAAGATGTGCCGATCAACACGCCACCACCCAATGCTACCTATTGGGACGATATCGGTCAGGTGGTCACGCAGGCTGGCGCACTGGCCTCCCGTGTCACCACCGTCGAGACGGCAATCACCACGATCAACGGCGAATTGTCGGCCCAGTCCAGCCGCATCGACGGCCTTCAGACCCAAATCGACGGTAAGGCAAGCAACGCCGCTCTGACCTCCCTGACCTCCCGTGTGACCACGGCGGAGAACACAATCACTTCCCAAGGGCAGGCGCTGACCGCCGTTCAGGGTCAAGTGACGTCGCTCGATGGTCAAGTGACTGCGTTGGGTAGTTCGGTGAGTTCGCTGCAGACGCGGGTAACCGCTGCCGAAGGTAATATCTCGTCGAATAGCACCGCGATCACCGGCCTGCAGAACAGTCTGGTGGGCAAGGCCGACGCGTCTACAGTTACCTCTCTGAGCAACACGGTAACTCAGCAGGGTGCCACGCTGACCGCCCAAGGCAGCCAACTGACCAGCATTCAGACCTCGCTGAACAACATCGGCGGCAACGGCACCAACATGTTGCCCAGCGAGTACAGTTGGCTAGGCGATACCCTGCCGACAATGCTGTCTGCGTTGGTTACGCGCTCGGCCGTGGCCGTTCCTGAGTCTGACTCGGGCTACGGCTACCGCCTCGTGGCCACCGATACGAATATTTTCTCGTATGCGATTTTGGCGCCGGGCAATACACAAGCAAGTTTCAACCTGCGACTGGAGCCGGGTACGTATTTGGTGTCGATGTACATCAAAGGCGATACTAACGGACAGGCTATGGTCAACCTGTACGACGCGGTCACCTCCCGCACGGCGACCATGAGCTACACAACCACCCGGACCCGCGTGACCTTCGTAATCGCTGTGTCGGCGGCGACCAAGGCGGCCATCTACGTCTACCCGAACCGACAAGGCGCAAGTGGTGCCGCCATAACTTTCGATTCTGTGATGATCGAAAGGCGCATCGGCGAGAGCAACACCCCGTCGTCGTTCACCCCCGGCCCGACTGCTACTGCCGCTGCTGCGCTGGCGTCGGCCAACCAGTCGCTGGCTGCGCGAGTCACTGCTGCTGAGGGGACCATTACCTCTCAAGGCAACTCGATAACCTCGCTGCAGAACAGTGTCACCAGTTTAACCTCAACCAAGGCCGATGCCTCTGCCGTAACCGCCCTGAGCAATAGGGTCACGGCGACCGAGGCGTCAATCGCCTCGCAAGCTACGTCGATCACCGAACTGACATCGGTGATTGGCCAGCAGCCAGACAACTTGATTCTTAAGGGTACGTTCGAAGACGGCACCGTTGGTCCGTGGACTGCTGATCCGGTGATCAGCAACGTGTCCGCGCACCCATCATATAGCAAAGCGATCACATTCTACGGTAGTAGTTTCTGCGGGACCACCCGCAACATCACCACTCGCGGCGGTGAAGAATTCGACTGTTCGGCCGATATCTGGAACAACTATATGTCGGCTGGCCAGACCACCCGGTTGCAGATCCAGTTCTACGATAAGAACGTGACCAACCTCGGCTACTTTACGGCGTTCACTGTGGCGGCTGGCACCAACGGGTTCCAGACCTACTCGGGCCGCATCACCGCCCCGGTCGGTGCTGTCACAGCACGCTTTGTGATCCGACACGAGACCAGTGATGGCGTTGGTCGCTCGCTGTGGTGCAACATCGTGGCCCGCAGGGTTACCGCTGCCGACGCGTCCAACGCCAGTGCAACCAGCGCCCTGACCACGCGAGTGACCGCCGCCGAGGGCACGCTTACCTCGCAAAGTTCTGCTGTCACCGCGCTGCAGAGCACTGTCGGCAGTATCGCTGGTAACGGCAGCAACCTGTTGGAAGATACGTACAGCTGGCTGACCAGCACGACCCTACCAACGACGATAAGTTCGTCAGGCGTCACCAAAGCAGGCGTAGCTGTCTCTGATGCCGACTCTGGCTATGGCATCAGCCTCGGCGGTCTGGCCACTTCGGGCAGCTTCCTGATGCTGAGCCCAACCAACAGCACGGCTGGTCGCAATATCAGGATCACCAACGGCACGTATTTGGTGTCGATGTATATTATCGGCAGCGCAGCTGGTTCGATCGCAGCCTCCCTGTTCGGTCCCGGCGGTCGCATATCGGCTAACATCCCGTTCACTACCAGCCGCACTCGCATCACCTTGCCGATCACGGTGACCGATATTGTTGCCGCCGAGGGCGTTCCGGTGTCTCTGACGCTGTATCCGAACCGGACTCAGGTCAGCGGTCTTACTGTAACCATCGACTCGATCATGGTCGAGAAGCGGATTGGCGAAAACAACACCCCGTCGCCTTTTGTAGCGGGCCCATCGGCACGGGCTCTTACCGCTCAGGCTACTGCACTCAACAGCCTGACAACCACCGTTACCCAGCAGGGTAACACCCTGACCGCCCAAGCCCAGTCCATTAGCGGGCTGCAGACCAGTCTGGGGAACACCAACGCACAAGTGTCGACTATGAACACGACGCTTACTACCCTGTCCGGGCAGGCGTCGGCAACCAATACCGTGCGGGTGGGCATAGCGTCGAACGGCACCCGTTACACTGCGGGCTATGGCGTTGGTATTGATAACAATAACGGCGTGGTCCAGTCCACCTTTGCTGTGCTTGCCGATCAGTTCTCGATCATGCATAGCACTAGCGGTGTGATCACCACACCATTCGCGGTCGTAGGCGGCCAAGTCTTCATCAAGGACGCCCTGATCTCTAGCTTGGCCGTCACTAACGCACTGGTCGGCCAGAGCATTTCGTCGCAGAACGTGGCAAGCTGGGCTGGGCTGCCCACCACCGTATTGACCTTCGCTGGTGCTGGTGCTCTGGTATTCCGCCATCCGACTCGGGCGAACACCTATACCACGTATACGACTGACGGCATCGCTTTGGTGGTCGATGGCGTCCTCCGGGTCAGAATGGGGATTTGGTGATTTATGCCTACCGGACTTGAGACCTACGATGCTTCAGGTAATGTGGTCTTCTCTGCCACCGAAAAGTACACTCGGGTGCTGGGCATCATCACCGTGACATCGGCGGGCTCCCTCAGCAACGCTATGCTAGCGACCGGCGTGCCATTCGCGTGCGTAACGATAGTTGGAACTGCAGGTTACAATGGAGTGGCGTTCAATGTCTCGTTCAGCGGCACAACCATGACTTGGAGCGTGCCCAGCAGCCCCCATCCGGGGCAGGTTGTTATGCAGACTACCATCGTCTACGGGGTTAACTGATGCCTACAGGTTTTCAATTGTTCGGGCCGTCCGGGGACCTGTGGGCAGATAGCAACCTCATGCCCGCCGCCCTGATCAAGTCCGGGTATTTGCAGCCCGGACAGAACAGTATATCCGTTTCAGCTTACTCTCCTGTCGTATTTTTTAGGACCGTGGGCGGTAATGCACCATCGATCCCAGGACACTACTACAACCCGGATAATGCCGTTAGACTTGAGAGCCTGACGGTATCCGGCAGCACATGGACCTTCCTTATGGAAGCCAGAGTCAACGCCGCTGCCGGTGGTCAGGTGATTTACTATATCTTCGATTCCAGAGTCACCAATTACGGCAACGCCGGACTCCAAGTATGGGATGAAAGCGGCCGTCTGACCTTCAACAGTAACCATTCTCCGCTGAGGGTAGTCAGTTCGATCAGATCCGTGAACGAGTGGACTGACCCGTACATAGTTGGGTCGTTCACATCAATAGCCCTGCCAAGCGTTGCGGCGTTTTCCCTCGCAACATACCGAAGGGGATTTGTATACCAGAATGACGGCGGCGGTGGCTTCACTGTAGCGTATTTCTATAAAAGCTACGCCGGTATCCCATCGACGGTCAACGGGGTATTCGTGACCGGGGTCTATATCAACGAGGTGGGCGCTGTTGGTAGCGCCGCCGAAGATTCTTTCAGTCATCAGGGCATCCCGATGCTGACGATTGCTGACGTCAGCCGATGTCCCGTGCCATTCGGGTAAATGTGATATGCGCGTTTCAGTCATGACAAAAGGGGAACCAACCATGCCGTACATCGTTATCAACACCAGCAACGACTTCGAACCGACCAAAGGCGTGCGATACGCAACCATCGAACAGGCTGATGCCGTGGCCCGTGAGATCATCAATCGCTCGCCGGGTTCGGTGGTGTTCACCGCTCAGGTGATTGCCGATTATCGGGGTGAGGTCAGCATCACTGTCGAGGAGCCTGCCCCCGTGACCGAGGAGCCTGCTCCCGAGGAACCGCAGGCATGAAAACCCTAAGACAGATCGTTGACGAGGATATCGCTAAGGGGCTGGCCCTCCTACCTTTGGCGATGAGTCGTAACCTTCCTCAGGTGCAGATCCAACTGATCACCACTCACCTACAGGAATCGCCGGGGCAGGATCAGTGCCAGATCACGAACAGCAAAGTGCCCGGCGCGTGTGGTCCGGCGCGGGGTATCTTCCAGTTCGAGAAAGGCGGTGGGGTGGTTGGTGTGCTGACCCACCCGTCGACCAAGGTGGCTGCCGCCGAAGTCTGTCGCCAACTGGGTATCCCGGCCACCGCCGACGCAGTGTATGAGGCACTGCGCACCACCGACGACCAACTCGATGTGGCGTTCGCCCGGATGCTGTATTGGACCGACAAAGACCCGTTGCCGAAATTCGGTGATGTGACCAAGTCGTGGGAATACTACATCCGCAATTGGCGGCCGGGTGCCTTCTCCAACGGCACGCCTGCGGCTCGCACGGCGCTCCGGAAGAAATGGTCGACCAACTACGCAACCGCCCTTGAGGTGCTGCGTTGAACGGAGGATGGGCCGCGTTTGCGGTCCTCCTTTTCGGGGCGGCATGCGCCAGTGGGGGCTATGTGGTGGGGAAGACGGACGCCACCACAGCCCTCCTTGGGGAGCAGGCTAGCGAAAAGGTGGTCGACCTCGGCAAGGTCATCGAGAAACAGACTGAGTTCAGGCAGGAGGAGATGCGCCGTGGTGATGTGGTCGAGAGCGTTTCACGCGAAGCAGATGATCGCGTGGCTGATACGGCTGCTAGTAGCGCTAGTAGCGATTTGGTGGCTGAGCGGCTGCAGCGGGAACTCGACGCAGCTGAGCGCAAGTTTATCGGCTCTCTCGCCACCTGCGATGCCCGCATTGCCGAGCAGGGCAAGGCAGCCGCCGAGGAGTATCGCTTGCTTGCCAACCTGTATCGAGAATCTGACGCAGCAGCGGGAATCCGCGCTAAGGAGGCTGAAGACTACAGAATAGCGGGCGAAGCCTGCGAAGCAATATACGACGGGGTGCGCAACAGCCCCCGCTGACATAGGAGAAACATCGTGGCACAGCCTGACTATGGAGTTGCAGCACCGCTATTGGGCTGGACCGGTATGGGGATCACAATCTCCCCTGACGCTGCTGTCGGTGCAGTATTTGGTGGCTGTTTGTTTTGGGCCATGAACCCGGAAATCAAGGCCACTACTAAAGTGCCCTTGCTGATCGGCTCGTTCGGTGCCGGGTATGCCTTGGGGCTCCCGATGGGAGACGGGGGATGGGCGATGGCCTTCTCACTGGCGGGGGCGACCTTGGGCTACGCGGCCCTTGAGAGCATCCGCTATACCATGAAACCGGGGGTCGAAGTCCCGCCGTGGTTGAACTGGGCGCGGGACGTACTATCCAGCCTCACCCCGTGGCGTGGAGGGTCGAACAAGTGATCGAAACTACACAAATGGCGGCACTGCTTCTGGCGGCCGCAATCCTGATGGGCTACCGGTCTCAAGGGTCCCGCTATCGCGGCGGTGTCTCTTTGGTGTCCGGTGTGGTGACAGGAAGTCTGGCCGCTTGGTTCATGATGCTGTACATCGGCATGGCCAAGCCAGATCCAGTGGGGATGGTCGTAGCTCTTGCGTTCCTAGCTCTTGTGGCATATTGCCGGGGTAACGTTGCGAAGATGCTGGACCTACTCAAGGAGGCGCGGGTCTGGCGACGCTGACAGTCGCGGGTGGCGGCGCTCTCCGGAGTGCCGCTCCGTGCCCGTGGAACGTACCTCCGAGCCCGTGGAACATTCGCCGGGCACAGACGCCCGGACCTAGGTCTCGCGCCTCTCCCGTGGCCTCGTCTTAGATAAACTCCGTATAAGTGAAGGCCCGGATTGACCGGGCCTCGTCGTAGTTAGCGGCAGGATGGGCAGTTGCAGAGTGGATCATCGAGGTCGTGGCTGATGTGCTCGCCATTGGCGTTGAAGCCTGTTACCAAACAGTAGCCGTTAGCGTCGATGCCGTTGGCGCCCCAACCCAAAGGCGGGGCGATACCGTGATACTCAGGCTCGCCGGTCGAAGTCGCATCAACCACCCGCGCCGGGCGTAATTCGCTCAGCATCAGAGCATTCGACACGATGGCGTCCCAATGGGTGGCGCCGTGCTCGCTGTCTGGCACAAACACCTCGCCGTCTTGCAATGCCTGCACGTGGCGCAGCAGGCTGTCGATAATCTCGCCTTGCGGCATGCCCTTCTTGAAATTACCCCGGCCGTACTTCTTATTGCCGTCGCGCATCGCCAGAGTGACCCCGGCCAGTGCCCTCGGGTAGTCGAAGATCAAACTCAATTGGGGCTTGCCGGATCCGTTTCCGTCCCGGCGAGCACGAGGCGCATCCAGATCTCCCAGTCCACCTTGCCCTGCCAAGTCCACGCCGCTTGCTTGTGCCATGCTTCAAAACTCCGTTCGTGAATAAGAGCCCGGCTACGATTGCCGGGGATCAAAAGATAGATGGGACCGTCCACGCTGTCGAATCGGGCGAAAATCCAACAGTTGCCCTTGGCCTTGATCCGCTGCTGCATCCACGCGTTCTGGTTGGCGCGGAGGATGAACCCACCCCGTTTAGGGTCGTAGATCTTCAACTCGATATCAGCGACCACGCCTTCTAGACACCAATTGACGTCCGGGCGGCCCTGCGAAGTGGCGTGGGACTCGATACGATCCCAATGTCCGATGTGACCCACGGCCTCGCGGGTGGTGCGCCAGAGCTTAGCTTCACTCATATCTCATATTCCGCATTGCGTATTTCGTGGTACAACTGGGCTGCGTGGCTGCCGACATCGCCCTGCTCGCTGAAGTAGCGGTTGGCGCAGTTCCAGATGTCTTGGAACACCGCATCAGCGTGGCGCCCTACCCGATTCTCGTCAAGGAACAGTAGAGAATCGAGGTAGTCAGCGCACTTGAGAATCACCACCACTGTCGGCGGCAAGCCCAACAGCTGTGGGATCGGATCGTACTTGGCCAGCAGCGCCTCAAACGACGGCCCGAAGTGGTGGCGCAGTTCTTTTTTAAACGGCGTAGGAATATCGCCTGTCTTGCACTCTCCGGCGTCGTGCACCAGAGCGGCGGCCATCACTCGCAGGGAGATATCCTCAGGCAGGCCCATCCGACGACAGATCTCTTGCGTCAAGATCGCTACATTGTGTTGATGCTCGGCGTTGGTCTGCTGCCGGGCCGTGTTCACGATGTGCCACCGCTTGATCGTCCCCGCCCTCAGGATGTCTTGCAATTTTAACATGTTTAAGCAACCCCTGTGCGTTGACTTCCCATTTACGGTGATTCTTGTTGATGTCCATCTTATGGGCGATGATCCTTGCTAGATCGAAGCCCAACTCATGCGTAAGGTCTACTAGGAGGATGGCCAGATCGGCCATTTCCCAAGCGTCGAGCGGGCGATCCATCAACTCACGAAACTCTTCCCCGAGCTTCGCAAGTATCTGGTCACGGGTGCGAGTCGGGTATACCTCATCGCACCACTCGACGACGCCTTTCGTGATCTCTCGGAGATCGTACTTGACGTCAATGCCCATATCAGCCCCGTACGCAGGCGCGCTTGAAGGTGCAAACATCTTCGAACGCCGGACCCTGACCGATATAGGTCACGGGAACCCCGGTGTGGGTTTCGATCTGGCTGGCCAGCCCCATCCAGTCCGGGTCGGTCATGTAGTTGGTGAAGTTAAGGAAGATCTCGTCAGGGCAGCACCAGAACGCCGCCTCTTGGATCTGCTGCATCGAGAAGGTGAACACCCGGCGCTTGCGGCCAGTCACGGTAGTGAACTCATCGGCCTGACCGATAGCCTCGAACGAGGTCTCGACTTGATCTGGGTAATGGCCGCCGCTGAACCCATCAGGCGTGTTGCCGACACGGATTGGATAGGTGCGGGCGGTGCCGATGACGCGGGCCAGCATGCCGACCGGAATACCCATGTCGGACAGGAAGCGGGATGGGCTGCAGTCACGGCTGGTGCAGTACGGGTAGAAACCGGCGTTGATGCCGAGACTGTGGCCTTGACTGCCTTCGGCCAGAACCTTTTTCGACCAGCGCAGGATCTTTTCCCACTCGCCCGGCTCGGCGATGGCAGAGCGGAACCACTCGGGCAGTGGGGCCCCATCCTCGTCAGCGCCTTGTGCTGCGATGTTGGCAGCGGTGCTGGCGTCGGCAGTACGCATCATCTTCTCGATGGTCGCGGCCGCGCTGCCTTGCATGGTACTGGAGATCCCCGACAGCGATGCCTGTTCGGTGGCCTTGTGGCTCTCACGCAACACCATAGCCTGCGGGTGGATCACGATCTCGGCCTCTTTGAGGTAGCCGAACGACAGCGCAAGGTCGATCTCTTCCTGCAGACGTTCGAGGCTGAACACCGAGCCCGGCCCGATCAGTACATACTTGAGACCCGGCGACACGATGCCATTCGGCAGCACCTTGAAGATCATCTTGTTGCCACGGCTGTCGATGTAGGTATGCCCTGCGTTCGGCATGTTGCAATTCACCACCACATCGGGGCTGTTCTGCTCGGCCCAGTAGCCGGTGATCAGACCTTTACCGGTGGAACCGAACTGCATGTCTACTACCATGGTGACGTTCTTGTTCATCTTACATATCCTCGTGTTGGTCGTTGTCTTGCGTGGCGATATTAGATTGGATGGCCATTTCTTCGCGTGCGACTTTGGCCAGTTCTTTCAGCGTTGGTACAGTAAGGGTGCGAACCCGGCCAGTGCCACGACGGGCCCTGATACCATCGTCGAACCCAAGAGCCTTGATCTTCGGATAGAACACGTTGGTGGACACCACCGGGGCCTTCGGCTTGTATTTGCGGGTCCAGTCAGCATATGCCTCCCACAGAGCAGCCTTGTCGACGAGACGGGGCCACGCGATGTCCTCCGCCATTGGGTCCTTATCTTTGTCCTCCGCCATTTCGTCGACGCCGAGGCGCCCGGTGTCGAGGATGTAGGCGATCCAGCCCGGCAAAGAGTCGTAGACACTATGGACCTGCATCATGGCGCGCTGCTTGAGCAATTCGTCGGTGACAGGGGCGAAACGCAGGTTTTTGGTAATAACCCGCTCAAGTAGCTCGTGAAGCATAGCCTCGTAGCCGCCGTTCTGCATCTGCTTGCCCAGCGCCCCGAAGTATTCCTGCTCGTTGGCCACTGCCGAATCCACTTGTAGGATGAACCAACGGCGTGAGTCAGGCCCGGCCGCGACCTTCCAGTCGTTGTTGGTGGCCATCATCAGGTGGACGAACTGATCAACCTTCTCTTTGGCTCCGAATTTGGCTTCACGGGTGGCCTTTTTCTCGGTGACCAGAGCCTTGAGCATCTGCGCGGTTTCGTTGTTGCCCGCGTAGATCACCTCGTCGGCAAACACGAAGACCGAGTCCATCAACATGTCGTTGAAGTTGGACGTCAGGTGCTTGGAGTTAGCGAAAATCGCCGCGTGGGTGCCGAAAATGTGGGCAATGGCATTGGCCAGTGTACCCTTACCGGCACCCTCCTTGCCGCCCAAGATAACAGCGCAGCCTTTGGGGTTATGCGGCTCTTGGAACATATCCGCCATCCAGTCCATCAGCCACTCGAAGTGCTCGCGGTTGCCGCAGCACAGGCTGTTTAGGATGTGGTTTTTCATCAAGCTCCAATCGCCCGGCTCTGGTTGAACCGCAAAGCCTGCCCACGTATTGAGGAAGCGATAACCGAACTGGTCCTCGACTACCTTTGGCTTGCCCGGATGCATGAGCATACCGTCGAAAGTGCGGCGGCTGGGACTGCCCAGCCAGATATCGACCTTGCGTACCGGCTTCATGTTGCCCTTGCCATCATCTACTAGGATGATGTCGTTCTGCTTGAACGTCCGGAAGGCGTCGATAGCGTAAGTCTTGTAGCGGATCTGGATAGAGTCCGGCACCTGCTCTTTGCGGATGATCTTGACGTTCTCACCAACCAACGTCAGAGCATAGCGGCGGTTGTATTCGTCCAGCCAGTCCATAGCGTGGCCGTCTTCGGTTCCGCCGTGCTCAGGATCAACCTTGCTTGGCTCGCCGAAAGTCTGGACGTAATACATCAGGGTTGCCATGCGCACCGGACCATGTGCACTAAAGCCCGGCCAGCGTTCGTGGCATTCACCCGGCTGATAGCGACTGCCGCGCTGCGACCACAGGTCCCACATGTCAAGGGCGTCACGCCCTTGGTGTTGGGAGTGGATCGCTTGGCCGACCTTAACCCACTGGGTGTAATCGAGGTCATCTGGGTTCAGGGCGTCGAGCAGTGTCTGCACCCGTTCGAGGGTGATCTGCTGCTCGATGTCTGCCTCAGCTACGTTTTCGTTGCCTCGGCCCGACCCTTTAGCGGATGGCTTCGCCTTCCACGATACGCCCATCGACTCGACCAGCCATTGAGGCGCGTCCAGCAGATCGCCACCCGCTTCCCAAGTGTAGCGCTGACCATTGATCTCGGACGGCCAAACGGCGATGTGACTGGAGATCTTGCCTTCGTGGCCGCCTCTGGTGTCGATTGCGAGCCCCAAACGATTCTGGCTCGGCACCAGATTAGGCTGCCACGCGGTCAGCAGATGGATGCCACCACTCGGAGTGCGACTGACCGGGCCTTCCAGTTCACCGTTCTCGTCGACAATCTGCGCCCAAGCGGCCGGGCCCCAAACCGCATCGCCGTACTTGTCTTCGTACTTGGTGTCAACATCAACCGCGAATACCCCGCCCTTGCCGTGGTAATCGCCGCAGCCGATAGCGATATTGCCGCCGCGATACGGACCGGTTTCCGGGTCGAACCACTGCTTGACTTTGGCCACGCGGGCAGAGCAGCGGCCGGTATATAGGGTCTTGTCGTTTGCCTTCTTTTCATTGATGTTCAGGGGAATAACCGGCATCCCCTGACTTGCGTAGTAGAGAGCGGCCTGCAGGACCTTCTCGTTGCGATCTTCAATCGCATCGATCTCTCTGATTTTTTCGAGGTCGATTCTCACTTTTTGTCCTTCGGTCTGATGGCGTCCCACCAATGCGCCCCGAAGCCGTTCAAGTCCAGCAACAGCGGGACTCGCGACGGTAGCGCCCTAGCTACTTCCTGCATGGCCTTGTATGCGGTCATTGGGTCATCCACGCTCGCGTCAAACGAGTCGTGGGTATTCAAAATGAGAGATCCACCGAGTTCGGCCAGCGGCTCTTCGGTGCCGATCCACATCGACTTGTTGAAGTCGGCAGAGGTCGATTGAATCAGCAGACCAGACTGCTTGTAAGACTTGTAGCCCCGGATACAACGCAGGCGTCGGCCCGTGAAAGTCTTGATATAGCCACGAGACTCACTGATCGACTTGGCGCGGTCGGCCAGCACTTTAACGCCCGGCACGTTGCGGTGGTATTCGTCGATCATGGCAATGGCCTGAGGGCCCGCCTTCTTGTAGCGGACGGTCTTTTCCACGCCGTATTCGATGGTGTCGAACTCTTCCCACTCCCACGGCATGCCGACTTCCTCGGCAATAGCGCCCTTGCCCGAGTTGAAGATCATCGCAAGGTTCAACTGTTTGGCGTTCGCCTGACCGGCCCGGACCGGGTTGCGAGGCACGCCCATCAGGTCGGCTACATACTGGTGGAAGTCGGTTTTTGGGTTGGCCTTGTAGATCTCCAACAGAGCCGGGTTGTAGAGCGACACGAGGTGGGCGAAAACCCGTACCTCAAATGAGTTCATGTCCGTCGACAGCCATGTCTGGCCGTGCTCGGGCAAGAAACATTCCTTGACGATCTCGGCGATCTTCTTGTTGCGGTTCGGGATCTGCTGGAGGGCTGGTTCTTGATAACTGAGCCGCCCGGTGCTGGTGCCCCCATCCTCGCCTTTGGATTGGTTGATCGTTGGATAGACTCGGTCACCCACCATATGCCCGAGAATATGCCCGGCGAGGAAGGTGTCACGCGTCTTGATGGCGGACCGCAGTTCAACGATGTCCTTCGCCAAGGGGTCGGTCATCGCGTGCAAGACTTTGGCATCCAGCGACGGACCACCGCTTTTGGCCGTCGCCAACGGGGCGCCAGTGCGGCCGCTGATCCATGTGCCATTGGGCTGCTGCACCGGGTCGAATAGCTTTTTGACCTGCGGCGCCGAGTTCACGTTGAACCCCGGAATGCCGATCTTGTGCTCAAACGCCGCTTGCTGCTCGTTGATCACCATAGTGAGCTTGTCGATAGCCCGCTCAGCCGTCGCCGCGCAGACCCTGACGCCCGCCATCGCCCGGCGAGCCAGTACCGGGAAGGCACGGCGCTCAAATGCGATGATATCGTGTAGACCCTGCTTGTTGATCTCTTCTTCCTGCCAGAGCCACAGACGCAGGGCTAGCAGGGCATCTTTGTCTTGGTAGCGGCGCAGCAATTCGCGTGGTGCTCGCTGCAGGTTAAGGATCTGCGCTGCCTTGGTTGGCTTGCCGCCGAACATGTCGGCCAACTCTTGCCAAGGGTCTTCCTTCTTCTCGCCGAGATACTTCCAGCCGAGGTCGTCGAGGCTGTAGCTGCCTGCCTTGCCACGAGTCCACGGGAACACGGTACCTTCGTGTTCGTTGATCTGACATGCACGAATAACAGTACAGTCGGCCTTATCCAACGGCATGATCAGGCCAGCCGACTTGAGCATCTTGCAGTCGAACTGGGCGTTATGGAAGACGAAAGTACCCTGATAGCGGTTGAAATCCCGCTGCAGGGCCGGGATCAGATGGCGGTCAGTCCGCAGGTCCACAAAGAAGGTGTCACCGGTCGGGGCGGCGAAGGATATCGAGTAGGCGCGGTCGCGTGGGTATACGAGGCCGGTGGTCTCGGTATCGGACCCTAGTTGGGGGAATTTAAGGAGTTGTGACAGGTCCATCAGACTTCGTGCTCCTTGCGATGGCACTTGGCGCACATCCACTCGACATCAAGCGGCTTAGTGTAGTCGTGGTGGTGACCGAGAATTCGGGTCTCCCGGTCGCAGCGTGGGCATTGTTTAGGTTTCATGATTCTGCCATCCCTAACTGCGTTATTAAGGGCGACATGAGCCGCCCTCTTTTCCGGATTCCTTTCGATCCACGCCTTCTTCGTGTGGTTAAACTGGCCCGCTCTCTGCTTGGCCTTCACGATCTCAGTGCGCTTCTCGTAGGACTCTTGACTGCGACAATCTTTGTCGGCCATCTTCAGAAGGGTATGTCATCGTCAAATGAGTCGAAGTCTTGGGCCGGTTGCGGCTGGCCGGGGCGCTGTGGGGCGCCTGCCATGTCACCACGAGAATCACGGGCCTGCTGGCGATGGTCGTTGATCTTCGCGGCGTTTTGCGTCAGGAAATCGTCCTGATCGCGGCTACGGCCGCTGGATTGTTGGGGCTGGTCGTCCTTGCGGGTGAACGCCAAAGACAAGAACTTGCCCTTGCGGCCGTCCTTGATCCAAGCTGACACCCAAAACTCTTCGTTGTTCTCGTTGGTGTACGAGCCGCGATAGTCGGGATGATTGGGCTTGGTCTTGTTCTCGTTTTTGAACAGGGCGCCGCTGTTGCGGTTGTCGTATTGTTGGTTGCTCATGATCTCTCCGGCGACTGGAGGTTAGGGGAGAGGGACCCCGAAGGGTCCCGGTTGGCTTACATATCGTTCGGATCGTGACGCTCGGCAGTCGGGCGGTCGTCCTGACGGGATACGTCGCGGGCGCCGGACTTCACCGCCTCGTAGACGGTTTCACCACGGTCGTAGATCTCTTTCGGCACGAAGCCCAGCGGGGTGACCGACCAGTTGTAGAACTCGCCCTTCTCGCTGCGGTCAGCCACGGCAGACAGCTTGTACGCACGGCAGAAGCGATCACCACCGGCCTGCTGGATGGTGGTGTTCCACTTGCGGGAAGGTTTCAGCTGCGACTTGGACATCGAAATCACGACATCCTGCAGCTTCGGATTCTCGGCGGTATGGCCGGGGCAGACCATGACGCAGAAGTGTTGGTGGGTGTAGTTGACATCCCACGCGGCCGGGTTTTCCTGCTGCTGGATGAACTCCTGCGCTGCCGCCTCGGTGTCGAATGCGCCACCAAAGCCACCGCCCTGATCGCGGTCCTTCCACACGGTGTATTCAGCGCGGAAGAAGGCCGGTACTACGATCACACTGCCGTTGGAGTAAAGCTCACCGGTAGCAGTGTTGAAGATCATGCCCTCGGTGGCGCCCTCGATATATTCAGCCTTATCGCGCTTACGCTGGGGCGACAGGTCTTGGATGATCGAGAGTCGCGGCAGAGACAGGTCGTTGGTGGTGACCCCCTCGCTACCACGCGAAGAGTCTTGCACCCAATCCGGGCGGTCGCCGCCGAACAGTGCCAGTTCTTGGTTCTCGTCTTTTGCCGCTACTTGGTTCTTGGCCATGCTATTCTACTCTCTAAGGTCTATGTTTCGGCATCCGCCGTGGTTTGTTGCTCGGTAGGTCAGCCTTTGGTTACGCTGGCCTTGTAGAAAGGTGTGAAGTTGACGAACTGCTGGATCTTATCAAATTCGGTTTGCTCTGGCTCGGCGCCTTCGAGCGCCGCTTCGAGATCGACCTCACCAACCTGCTCGGTTGCCTCGGCAGCCATGCCCTTGACGAGCGACTTGAGCGTGCTGGGGTTGATATCTTCTTTGACCAGTTCGGCCAACTCAGGGTCCTGCTTGAGGAAGCTGATCAGGTCCTCCTTGCGCCCCGGAATTACAGTGCACCACGCATCGAGGGAGATACCCAAACGGCCGATGCCTTTGAGGCGGATCGAGGTCTGTTCGTCTTTGAGCATGCGCTCAGGGACTACGCGCTGAGAGATCACCTCGAATTCAGCCTTGCGGGCCTTCATGGTGGTCTCGGCCTCGCTGGCCTCTTTCTTGAGTTCGACCATGCGACGGGCGAGGTCGGCGTACGACATTTCTGCGTACTGCTCGTACCATTGCTGCTTGAGATCTTTGGGTTCTTGCGGGTCGAGGTCGTCGACTTCGAGGGCATCCTGATTAGGCTGGCCCGGCTGTGCTGGTTGGTTCATTGAAGCCTCGGCGATTGAGGTTGGAGTACCCCGACGTTATCCGCCGGGAGAATGACCAGTATACCACGACTCGACCTCCGTGTCAAGTCCGATTTACCGCTAGAGCAGCTTAGAAGCCGCGTCGTGACGGGCCTTGAGCCGCTGGATCTTTTTCAGCAGGTTAAACACGCCGCGCTCGTTTCGGTTGTGTTTACGATCGATCCAAGTACCAGTGCCGGGCCAGAAGTCGATCACGCGGTCTTTGAGGCGAATGACCAGATGTCTGCCGCCGTCCTTCGATTCGAATTCGACCTTGTTTAACTTGAGGATCTCGGCCGACGACACGCGATTCTTTTCGCGGCGTTCGCGGGATTCTTGGTCAAAGCCGACCTGTGCTGCTCTGTTGAAGTCTCTCACTCGTAACCCTCCATATCCGCGTCACGGTCTTGGCCGCGCTGCATCGATGCCTTAACGTATTCCGACAAGTCTTGCTTGAGCGCCAGCGCTCTTGTGATCATCCGGTCTTCTTTGACCATGGCTTCGAAGTCCACGTAAACGCAGTGGTTGGTCTGACCGGTCCGATGGTTGCGGTTCTCCATCTGAATTCGATCCTCGGCCGAGAATGTGTTGGAGTAATTCAGCGCGGTGGTGGCGGCGGTCAGGGTGAGACCGATACCGGCCACGGCTTGGTTGCCCACGAAGAACAGGCATTTCGGGTCGTTCTGCAGACGCCACACCGCTTGCTTGCGCAGTTCTTCGTCCTTGACTTCACCGTCGAAGCGAACCACCGATTCAGGTCCGTATTTCTCAGACAGCGCCGCGCAAATGCGATCGCGCTCGGGAGTGAATCGGGCCCATACGAGATACTTATGGCCCTCGGCCCCGTTCTCGATGTAGTCCAGCATCGCTTCGAGTTTGGGGATCTTGCCTTGGAGCGGGATGGTCTTGTATTTGCCCGACTCCTCGTCCCACATCGGGATGCTGCCACCCACGATCTGCTGGATGCGAGTCATGCGCTCAAGGGCCATTTCGACATACAACTCGGTGCCGAGGTTCTCAAGAACCAAAGTACCCTCGTCTTTAAGCTGACGGATGTAGCCGCGCTGCTCGTCAGATAGTTGAACGGGGATCTTCTGATAGATCTTGTGCGGGATGTCGACGCAATCCTGCAGTCGGACCATCTGTGCATAAGGCTTGATGCGGTTGATCAGATCATCGATATTGTGGTGGCCGATGATCTGGCGATTTTCGAAGCCACCGATGATGCAGTATCTGGCCTTGAACGCGGCCCATTTGGTAATGCCGATGATCTCGGGGTTCAGGAAACGGAATTGGGCGAACAGGTCATGCGGCCCCTGCAACACCGGGGTGCCGGTCAAGATCAGGCGGTACCACGCACTCCAAGCAATGTTGGTGGCGTTCTTGGTGCGGATCGAGGCGGGGTTTTTGATCCGGCTGGACTCGTCGCACACCACCATAGCACGACGGCCTTTGAGGTAGGCCATGATCTTGTTATAAGTGCCGCCCTGCGACAGCGACTCAATAGCGATCACCACCACTTCGAGGGTGTCTTGGTTGGGGCGTTTTAGGGCATCTTTGGTCTTAGGCAGCTTGACCTCGACCTGCGTGTCGGGGGCCCATTTGGCGAATTCGGCTGGCCACACTTGCTTGATGGAGTTGGGGCAGATCACGATCACCAAGTCTAGCTGGCCCATCCGGAAACGAGTCTTGGCCACGTGCACCACACCGTAGGTCTTGCCTGCGCCGGGCTCCCATAGGAAAGCAAATTCGTTCTTTTCTAGGGCGCGCTCGACACCGAAGACTTGATGCGCACCGGGGGTGCCAATCCAATTGATCGGGAAGTTAGACACTGGTAGGTTCATCGGGGATCTCCTGAGATTTACGGGCGTCGTAGGCGCGGACGCGGGCAATGATCTTGCGCAGGGAATCGACACTCAGGTCGTGCCCGCACCACTCATCTTCGCGTGAGTGTTCGTAGATCTCATCGATCAAGTCATCATCCATATTTATCGGACTCCGAATAAGAGTGAGGCCACCGGTTAGGGTGGCCTCAAGGGGTGAGGATCGGTCACTGGCCAGCTAGCCCGTGTTCGCCACCGATCCTCAGGAAGCCCCGTGGAGGGGGCATGCCAACAGTCGGTTACTTCGGTTGTTGCGGGGCGCCCGGACCTTTGGCCTGAGGCGCGGCAGCGGCAGGCTTGGCTGCGGCCGGGGCAGCGGCAGGCTTGGTGTCAGCAGGCTTGGTCTTGGCGGCGTCAGCAGCTTCCTGCTTGGCCTTGGCAGCGGCTTCACGGGCAGCCTTGTCGTCAGCCTTCTGTTTGTCCTTGGCGGCCTTTGCGTCAGCCTTGGCCTTCTCTTTGGCCGCCTTGGCTTCGTCGCGGGCCTTCTGCTCTTCGGCCATGCGGTCGTCGATCACCTTGCGGAATTCCGGCAGTTCTTTGGCGAACGCCTCGGCCACGCGGGCCTTTTTGGCCTCGTCCTTGGTCTGCTGGGCGCCACGGATCAGGTTGCCCAGGAACATGCGCTGCTGGCCGAGATTCTTATCGCCGTACTTGGCACGCAGGTCGGATTCCGGGGTCGCAACTACCTTGGACACGAAGCCGTAAGCCTCGTCCAGAGTGGCGCCCAGCAGGGCCAGCGAAACTTCGTCACCGCAGATCTTGGTGGACGAACCACCGGGGGTCTTGGCGGTCTGGTAGGCCGAAACGTTCGGACGGATGCGGGTACCGGAATCGGTGGCCGGGGCAGCGGGTGCGGCATCGGAAGCCGGGGTGGCAGCACCGCCCGCAGGCGAGCCGGTTTCGGCGGCGGACATCAGGGTCATATGAGCAAGGGCGGTGCCGAGCAGGATGCGTTTCATGCTAAATTCTCCGGGGCTGGTCTTGAAAGCTGTGGGGCCGTCTGGCCCCGAGATTGTCATTGTACCACGCGGGGCTGGCGGGATCAACCGAGCGAGGTGTCGGGCGGACTATCGGACGGTCGGCCCACCGTGCTAGTCGTGAGTTTCCGCTGCCATGCGCTCTCGGCCAACGTGTTCCACGCCGCGATTGCTTCGGGGCGGCTCGGTTTGGCGCCCATCATGCGGCAGCAGAAGATCATCGTCAGGCCAGTGAGGCCGTAACAGCTCTCGCTGGGTCGACCGCCGCACTTCGGGCACTTATAGGTCAGACGATACTTCATTGCGGCAGCCACCCAGCGACTGACGCCACAAACAAGCCCCAACCGAGCAGGGACAGGGCCATGTAGTTCATTCGGCTAAAGCGCAGCTGTCCATTCTGTTCGCGCAATTTGGCGTTGCGGCGGCCGAACTCGATGCACTGCTCACGGGTGAACTCTTTCTCGGACATATTAACCTCGATGGGCGCGATCAGAAATTGTGGGTTGTGCCACCCTACCGAGGACATAGTCGGGGCGGCGAGATTCTTGAGGGCAGACAGCCACTAGGCGCCACCCTTCGTTCAGATGTGTTTGCAGAGCGTCGGTGCAGCAGTCCTCGCACAGCATCAGTTCGTTGAACGAGTGCAACACCGGGCCAGACATGGGCGATTGGGTCTTTGCGTTCCACCCGGCATCGGCCTCTAGGCCATCATCACAGGCAATCACGTGCTGCGCTTCTAGTCGGGCAGCGGCCACCTGCATACGGGTCAGGACTAGATCGAGATCGGCCACGCGGGCAGTGATCTTGTCGGCGATCTGGCTGTCGATATTGATGACGGCTACCTTTTCCATTGAGTGGATGTAGGGCTCGCCCTCTTCGCGCTTCCAGCCCACACCCATCGTCCCGACAGCGTGGGCCAGCTGGTCCGGGGTTAACAGTAGATCAGTATAGCCGTGCTTGTAGTCCGGCACCTCGACCAGATCGCCCATGTACTCGATGACTTTGGGGTGGATATCTTCGGGGGCGCAGATCGTGATTTTGGTGATGATCATGCTATTCCCTCCAGTGCTTAATCAGACGGCAGAGGAAGCCCTTGTAGTCAGGATCGGCCATACACTCATCAGTCTCTTTAACGTAGACGTCATAAGTGCCGTTAGTAACTGCGGCGGGCGCCACCTCGCTCTGGTTCAAGGCAGCGAGCAGCAACAGCTCTTGATCTTCGACGTAACGGCCGATCGGTGCATCGAACGTGGATTTGAAGCCATAGGCCCATTTGCCGCTTGGCTTGAACAGGTCTACTTGAACGGTCACTTTGTTGGTCATGGTGGTTCTCCGGCGACAGGAGGGGGCCCGTAGGCCCCGGTTTGGTCACATTGCCTTGTCGGACTCGATCACTTCCTGCAGGATCTTCTCTGCCTTCTGCAGGGTGTAGATCAGGCGGTCATAGTTGTGGGTCGAGTTCGGGATGCTGGGGGCGTAGTGCTCGTACAGCACATCTACCACACCCGCCGCTGGCAGGTAGGCCGGCACTGGGTCGAGGCCGAACACCAACCATGCCCACTCTTCGACCTTGCAGCCATCGTATGGCAGGCGGTCCGGGTCGAGGTGGTTCAGGCGCTCCATCAGCGTCATGGCGAGGATCTTGGGTACCATGCTGGCCGGGGTGATGCGGGGTGGGGCAGCCGGGGCAGCTGGGCCCTTAGCCTGAGCAGGCGCAGCGGGTGCTGGGGTGGCCTTCGGAGGCTCTTCGGGGCCGCTCTCGTGCGCGCGCTCCTCGTCGGTGGCCCGAAGGTCGTCCAGCATGGTCCCGCCTTCGGGAGACGCATCGTCGGGGCTCTCCGGGGCATTCTCGGCGCGGGACATGCCGCGGATCTCGTCACGGGTCGGCTGTACGCCCTGTTCGAGCAGCCCGGCGACCTCACCCAGCACATTGTCCGGCGCGGTCAGAAGTTCCTTGAGGTTCGACAGTGGCAGCTTGGCCACCATTTCGCCAGTGATGCGGCCATCGCCGACTTGCTTGGCGAGGTTCATCAGCTTGTTGGCTGTCGATTTGTTGGTGATCGGGGTATTCTGTGCACGCCACTGGCCGAATTGCTGGTCGCCGGGGATGTGCACGCGGGCCTCGTTCAGCAGGCGGCCGATCTGGATCTGCATTTTCACGTGATTGCGCAGACCTTGGTCGAAAGCTTCGTTGATCTCGCTGGAGATCCGGCCCAGCTGGGCGATGCCGTCAGCGTTCACGCCGTGGTTCCACTTGGAGCCGTCCTGCGTACTATCCAGCGGTTGCAGGCTGCCTGCCGGTGCTGCGCCCAGTTCGGTCTTGTAGCCGTCTTTGTAGCTCATACTGCCTCCTGTTGGTCTAGGGTGGCCATTCTATCATACGACCTGTATCGGCGCAAGATATAACGCGTCTTCTAGCCCGTGGTCATCGATTAGTTGCTTGGCGGTGGACATTAGGATGTCGAGTTCGGTGGAGCGAAGTTTGGCCTTGGCCAAAAGGTAGTTTGTCAGAGAGATCGCCGCATCCCGTGGGTTGCGGAAAACGTTATGTTCTTCGAGGTAGACCATCTTACCATGTTCAGTTCGGAAAGCCTTGAAACGGTCCATATCGTTGAAGTTGTTGGCACGCTCCATGCGCTCAATCCGGGCCTGCTCCCGGTTGGCGCGCCAATACCCATCGATCATGCGGCCTCCCAGTGGGCTGCGCAATGCTCGCCCTCGAACTGCGAAATCATCACGTAGCGGCCGTGATGCTTCCCTAGTCGGAAATAATTCGTGGCCGGGGAAGATTTGAACATACTGATCTTAGTGCCGTGCCATGGGCCGCCCTCGCACAAGCAGCTGAACGGCTTCTCAGGGATCGGCTTCTGCCGGTAGTTAAACCCTACCGGGCTCTTCGGCAAGCGCGGTGCTTTGGGCGGCATGGCGGGGTTCTTTCGTAGCGGCTGATTCTTGGCCATCAATATTCTCCCCATGGTTGGCGGGCCCAGCCTTCAAACCGGGCCTTGGTTGTGTTGATGACAGCGTGATCGGTGTTTGTGGCCACGACCTTGCCGTCATTGCGGACTAGCTGAAAGAGTTCGTGGTAGTAGCCCCTTCTGTGTCGCACGCGACTCTGAGCGATGCGGTACGCCCACGCAGCCCTCACAACGGGCCGACCTCATAGTGGAAAGTACCGTCGCCCAAAGGCGTCGAGCGCGACCACACCGGCAAACCCTGCCTTTTCATGGACAAACGCCAGAACTCGGCCTCGGCTGCGTTGGTGGTGCAGTAGGCCAGCCCGGTCTTGGCCGGGTGTGCTTTGGGGCGCGGCCATGCCCTCTGGCTAGTCCAGTCGTGTAATGCGACAGAGGCCACACTGTAGTTGGTCAGGGCCATCAGCGGATGGGCGATGCCGTCGTGCAAGATTGCCCACAGCCAATTCTCCTTCTCGTTAGCGCATGCCTTGCGTGGGTCAGTACGCATAGACTTGCCCCTTGCCCCGGCACGTTTTGCAATTACCCGCATCCGGGAACTGGGCGGCTCCGCTACCGTTGCATGGTTCACATGGATGTTTGCGCCCCGGCAGCGCGTCTTTCATCAGGCCGATAGCCTTTTCGAGGGCGCCGTGCTGGGCCTGCATGAGATCACGCTTGATCTGGCACATGTTGCGAGTGCTGGGCGCAGTGCGCAGGCTCATGATCTTGCTGTGATTGTCTTCGATAGCGGTGCTCAGGGCCGTCTGCATCGCCGAGAGGATTTGGATGTCGCGCTCAGTTGGTGCCATTGGACTTCTCCTGCTCAAGGCGGGCCCACAGCAACAGGCGCATGGCGATTTCGACTGCTTGATCGGTCGAGCGAATCTTGATCATCGAGTCATCTTGGTTAATCCACATGGCGTCATCGGCACCGTCGAATTCGACGCGTACCGGGGCCACATCGATATCACCGACTCGACAGGCCTCTTCTAGGACCAGATCCACGGATAGATCCTTAGGCTGCGGACCGATGACGACCATGGCAACCGGGTGGTCGGGGGACGGATGGTCCCACACGCGGGTCACGGTGCCCATTTCGCGGTCGTCTTGGTGGACGTTGGCCATATACGGCGGCAAGTGGCGGGTAGTGAACAGGAATTGCAGCTTACTCATCTTCAAGCTCCTTGAGGAAAGCGGTCAGGCGTTCGAGTTCGGCCAGCCCGAGGGCGAGGCCCTTGGTCAGGTCTTTGATACGGGCTTTGATCTGTGGGTGATTGCCCGGCTGGTCATCGACCTTGGCTGGTTTGAAGGTAGCCGCCGTCCATGGCCAATAGCTCAGACGGCCGGTGTGCCCAAACGAGGGGATGATGTAGCAGGCAGAGGCAAACGCCAACTCTTCGTGGCGGTAAGCGCGATCAAGGCCTTGGGTGTGGCGATGCTTTTCGATCTGCTCACGGCGCTCGTTAACGACCATCATCAGGGCCGGTGACATGGAAGCCACGTGGATCAGGTCTTGGTTGGTGAGCTTCACATCGCCCAGCACTACACGGACCTTGTCAGGGCCGAACTCAGGACCCAAATCACCGCCTACGCTATCGCAAATAGAAGGCCACGACGAGCGAGGTACTGGCGGCGGGGCGGGCGGTGCCGGTGGGCGGGGCAATACGATGCCTGCCTCTTCCATCTGCTCGCGGGTCGGGTTGACGTTGTACGGTAGGTTAAGCTTCTTGCGTAGTTCGTGCAGTTTCTTTTCGAACTCGGTCGGCCGGGGCTGGTAGCCGCTAGACATAGTCTTCTTTCCTTTTGAACAGGACGGCCTCACCGCGCAGAGTGTTGGTGCGGTTGGTGACCGGCTCTAGGTGGTTTGGGTTGCAGCACAGGCGATTGCGGCAACGGTGGTCAAGCAGGGTATAGGACGGGATCGACCCACGCAGGATGAACCAGATCAGGCGATGGGTGACCGGCTCCCGGCCCTCCCAGCGAGTGCGACCGTAACCGTTCCTGTTTTGGCGGCCAGTCCACTGCCAGCACCACGGGAAGTCGACGCGCAGCTGTTCGGGGACCAGCGGGTCGTTCGGGATCTTGGCGAAGGCGATCTGGTTACCCAGTTTGTAGGGTAACTTGGCGATGGCGACCATTCGGCGCTCGGGGCAGCACGACATGGCACCCTGCGCTTGGATTACAGATAGATTGAGTTTCGGGTCGAAAGCGGTGGCCCCGCATCCGGCGCACACGTGAATTGTTAGTGTTGACATCCTTGCGTCCTGATGGCGAAAACAGGTCGGCCCGCTCGATAGGCGGGCCTTGGTTGGATTTAGATTTGAGCGCCGGGCTCGGGCGGCACCGGTACTTGGCTTGGATCGGCGTCCACGAATTGGTTGGTTTCGGTGTCGAACGCTTGGTCGGCCACCTGATGGCCACGCGCACGCGCTTCCTCGACCAGCATGGCTTGGGCCGCCGCGTTGTGGGCGTTCAGCTGGCGGATACCCGGCCCGGCCAACACGAGATACTGCGCGGCGTTGATGTGGAACAGGAAGTCTCGGCGGCCGTCATCACTGCGCTGCAGTTTCGCGAATTTCTGCCACGCTAGTGACAGCAGGTTGGCAATCTCGGCTTCCGCCGCCGCCAATTCGCTGTGTTCCGTTGCTGCTACCATCGTCATGCTTGCTCTCCTTGGGGTTGCTGGCCGCATGCGCAGCGGCCATTTCTGTGAGTGTCATTTACGGTCGTCTCTCGGGGTCAGGTCGATACCTGCTTCATCGAGCACACGAGAAATCTCGCCGATCAGTTCGAGCGGGGTGAGCGCAGCCAACTGACGGTTGATATAAGTGTCGCGACCGGAGCGGATGACCTCGAATTGGTCAGCGCCAGCAAGAGCCGCGTCCGAGAGGATTTCGAGCAGTGTCACCGGTCCTGCTCCCGTTGGTGGTGGTTCAGGAGTTCGGCAGCGCGCATCTTGTCGATCAGGCACTGCAGTTCTTCGATATGGTGGTACAGGAAGGTGGTGAGGTCTTCGATGCGCTCAGCGGTGTTGGGGCGCCCAGCCGGAACAAGCATCTTAACTTTGTCGAAGATCGCCTTGCGGCGATTGACGCCCAGTTGGTGGGCCTCGGCCGACTTCTGGTCGTCGAATTTCTTGCCGTCAGTAGTGACAAAGACGGTGGCGGTGCTAACACCTACGGATTTGGGGGTCATGGCAGTAGTCCTCAGACTATTTTACGCGGGTGATGACGAGAGCCACGACATGGTCGCGGCACACATAGTTGAACGTCTTCTTGCCAGCGCCAGCGCCGGTGGCCAACTTGCCTACCGGACGGCAAGCGGACCAGTCAACTGTGCTAGGATTCGCCGCCACTGGGTGACTGGAGCAACCGACCAGACTGCCTAGCAGGCAGACAGCGACGAATAGTGCGAAAGCGTGGGTCTTCCAATTCATGGTCTTGCCTCCTGCTGCTTACTGTTTTTGATGCGCTGGCGGTGCGAGAACGTACTGCTGTAGTATCGGCTGAGCTTAGCGCGGTGCTCACGCGATGCGTTGGTGCCACTGACGGCCGATGGCTGGCGGGGCTTGAACATGGCGTCGTAGAGCGACCAGCCCTTACGCAGGCGCGACCCGACCGTGGAATAGCTAACGACCATATAATCGCACCATAGGTCGCACAATTCACGCAGGGTACCGCGCACGCCGCAGATGCTGTACTTGCGAGCGTTGTCGACCATGATCTTGCGGCCTTTGTCTAGGCCGGATTTCTGTTGCGGTGTTGCCGGACGCCCCCTGCGGCATTCGTTGCGCTTGACAGCCAGTTCATGACCAGTTGGCCACACCAAATCCGGCATGGCGTCGGTCAGTAGGCGGAATCGGTAGTTGCTGATGCGCAGGGTGGTCTGAGCTTGCGTCTTGGTCATGCCCTTCGCCGAGCACTGGCGGATCAGCGTTTCCATGTCCTCGTGCTGGTCACGGATGGCGCGGATGGCCAGATTGACTTTACGCAGGGCGGTGGTCAATGGGTGACCCAGCGGGTGGCCAAGGCCGGTGAGGGCGGCAGAGACGTCATCGAGATCGAGCAGGACGCGGGCCATCAATTCCTTTTTCATACGTCTTCCACCTCGAAGACGACCGGGCCGGTGGCGGCTACCGAAATCAGCTGCCAATTGTCGGAGCCGACCGGGAGGGTGCGCTTGTACCCGTCGCCGATGTAGCCCTCAAGGCGCTCGACATAGATCTGATCGGGCGATGCCCTGAATTGTAGCGTCAACTTAGCCCCGCGCTGGGGCGTGCCCAGCTGCGTGATCTTAATCACTTTGTGCGTTGTAACTGCCATGTTAGCTTCTCCGGCGACTGGAGATTATAGTATAGCACATCCGGGGCTCCCCGTCAAGCAGGATTGCCCCGGACAGACCAGATTACTCGATGATCGGGTGCGCGTGTTTCTCGACCCATTCAGCGCTCACCGCAGCGGGGCGCCATTCGTAGCGGGTCAGCTCCTCGGTCTTGGCGAAGATGACGTACTGATCAACCGCTGCGCCGCTGACCCGGTAGATTGCGCCGGGCAGGCCGTGAAGCTCGCAGGGCATCATCACGTGGGTGGCGTCACCGCCGACGACGTCAAGGCCAAAGACCATGCCGTAACCGCACGCCTGCTGGCGGGTCAGTGGCTTGCGCTCGCGGGGGAAGTCGCCGATGATCAGATTGGTGATAGTACCGCCCTGATAGGTGACGGTGGTCTTGGGCTCCGAGACGGCTGTGGTGTCGCAGTCGAGCCGGCGGATGTGCGCTTCGAGGTAATCGGCACTCAGGTCGGTCGGGTACCACGCATTGGCGTTGGCGTGGTAGTAGTGCCAGCCGGTCACCGGGTCGAGGTGGTAATAGCGGAACTTGCCGCCCGAGCAGACGCGGTAGTGTGTGGCGCCCTCAGGGCAGTTGGTTTCCGGCTCGGCTGGGCTCCCGTTGTCGTACGCGTAGACATCCTGCGCGTAGATGTGGCGCACTGCCCAGTTTTCCTCGCGACCGATGAAAGTGCCATCCCACTGACCATCGAACTCGGGCAGGGGTTTGGCGCCGAGGGCACTGGCGAACATCGCCGAGGTGTCGTCGTCCATATGCCACGAAATCTGATGGCCAGACGGCAGCTGGACGTAAACGACCGCGCGCCCGGTCTTGTCATCAAAACCGTAGCCTGCCCAGCTGCCTTTGCCCCGGCCCAATTCGTTCTGGCGCAGCAGGGTCAGGCGGGCGAGAGCAATCGCCAACTCGTTACGTTCGCGGTAGACGGCATTGATCTTACCCTGTAGGGCCTTGACCTCGATGTCCCAGTGCAGGTCGGTTTCCTTGGTGCCATCGCTCAGGCCCTTACGGTAGGAAGCTGCAGTCAGCGCCTCGACCTGACGGGGGTTCAGCAGGTGGTCGCCTGCCTCCAGCAGATGCGGCGAGCTGGTCTCAAGCTCTGCCCGGTGGCAATCCACGGTGGCACCGAGAGTCTTGGTCACGGTCTTGGAAATGACCTGAACGGGCGGGGCCATGTTAGGGCCGTTGTCTGCTGCGCGGGTGTGTTGCTGGGTCATGGGTGTTGCTCCTTGGTTTGACGTTCTACAAATTGGGTGATGGTGTCGCCGGGTTGGTGGGTGCTGTTGTAAATGGAGAACCACTGAGTGATCGTCATGCCGCCCCACTGCGCTAACGGTGCCCCAAGCACGCCGGGCGGCGGCTGGTTGTAGCTGATCACGCCCCGATACACGGCGTTCATCAAGGCTTCACGTAATTCGGTGTACTCAGCAGTGGTCATGGGAGAGGTGATCTTGGTCTGCCCGTCGATAACCAGAATCGCTGGACGGGTGCCGGACAGCTTGGGTTTCCGATCCGATGCGGCACGGGATACCAGATCGAGGATGATCGAATTTGCGCACATACACGAAGCATACGCCTGAGCAGCGACATACTCATCGCCCACCTTCGGGTTTACGCTGACTTTCATTAGAAGCCTCCCCGTGGCGATATCGGCGTGGCGCAATACGGCCGAAGATAGAGGGCTTAGCTGCGCAGGCTTGTGGGCGTCGCGATAAGGGGCGCTCACAATTTGCTTGCCTCTTGCAGGAAACGGTTAAGTTCAGCCATTTCCGCTTCGCCGTGCGGCTCTGGTTCCTGTTGCGTGATGACCTTGTGGCCCAGCTGGACTAACGCCGAGAGGCGCTCGATTTCGAGACGAAGGGCCTTGGTTTCACGTGAAACAATACCGTCGATGAACTCAGAAATTCCGGCCTCGGTTGCAGCACGGAAGCCCGCGATCTGTTTGATAATCCCACGGGCGTGCATGCGGCCGAGCATGTCCGGGTCAAAAACGTCTTCGAAAATCAGGCGGGCGTCCAAGAGCGACTGCTCGTTGGTGTAAGTTTTGCTCATGTTGGCTCTCCTTCCTAGGAGCGTGGGCGAAGATTCTAGTATAGCACAGCCTGGGCTCGGAGTCAAGCAGGATTTAGGGCGAACACCAACACCAAGGCACAGCAGACTGCTCGTCGGGTGGTCCATATGGTCCGGGCTCCCCTGCTTTAATATGGACCGGCCAGAGGCCGCGTCGTCCGGGGGCTGGTCCGGGTGGTCCGGGTGGTCCATATTCTCCGGGGGATTCGGAGAGACGACCCCTCCCCCTCCCCCCGGTCCGGCACCGCTTGACGCCGCCGACGCTGCTGGTGTGCCCCCGAAAAGGCCGGGGTGGGGGGAGGAGGGAGGGTGCGCCGGGAGCCGGGATATCGTCCGAAGCCCGGACCACCCGGACCATATGGACCAGCCCCCGGACGACGCGGCCTCTGGCCGGTCCAGATTGAAGGGGAGAGCCCGGACCAGAGCCCGGACCATGCGCAGTAATCCCCCCGAGGCGACACGGAAGATCGACACAGAAGAAAGAATCCTCCCCCGTAGGGGAGGACGGCCATCGCCGCTGGTGTGCGCCCTAGCGGGGAGGATTGTTGCGACCGGGGATCTCGTGCATCAGGCTAACCGCCCTCCCCATTTTGAGGTTCGGGCCTTCGAAGATTTGATAGAACTGAGCTGTGGGGCGACTGGCGGCGGCCGAAACGCAGTAGGCGTGCTGCTCGTGGCCCTCACCGTATGGTACGATGGCGAAATCGACGTTGATCGGGTCGCCGGTAATGAGGTCGGCGCGGTAGAAGTGAACAAAGATCATCAGGCGGCCCATTCCAAGGTCAGGTGGCTTTCGTTGCGGCGGTCGTCGTTGGTTGCGAAGTAAACCTTATAGCCGAGGCCGTCACGCTGCGAGAATACGAAACGCACGTTGTTGGCCTTGGCCCATTTGATGGTTGCTTGCTTGCCCATATCGAAATCTCCGGTCGGGGAGGCTTCATTGCCCCCATATGTTTATTGTAACATAGGAACCCATTGCACACAAGTATTTGCGCGCAATCCGGACGAGCGGTGTTGGCCCCGTTGCCGGGGCCGTTTGGTTCAGGCCAGCTTGCAGTTTTCGACGGCGATGGCGTTCCACTTGGACTTTTGGCCGACAAACTCAGGGCGGGCTGCCTCAAGGATCTCGATCTCGACGCGGCCTTGGGCGAGGCCCACGCGGGTGACGCGGAATTTGGTCACGGAAGTGTGCATGCTGCCGGGAACGACGTCGTAAACTTGACCTTTAACGAAAGTTGCCATTTGCCTCTCCTTGGGGGCCGATCCCCCGATCTATGTTTATTGTACCACAGCCACCCCCTGAACACAAGTATGCGCCGCCCAAACCCCCGAATGGACGACGCACGGTGTTTCACGTGAAACTAGCGCCTACTGCGACCGGATCGCACCTCCCTGAAATCAACGGCAGCAAACGGTCCATCAGGTCCCTCGTAGATCTGGACGCGGTAGCCGCCTAGGCCGCCGTAGTCGCTAGTGTTGGTCGGGTGAACCCAGCGATGGCGCCCGGCGCCGAAGGCCATGACGTTAACAACAAGACGGGGCAGTGGCATGGGGCCTCCTAGTAGTATTTCGGTGTGCGGGTGACGGTGTAGCCGTTGATGTCGCCGTAGGGCCCGACATGCACGGTCAGGTCGTATGGGATCGACTGCGATGCGCAGTAGTCCATCACGACCCACAGCGTAGAGCCCATGGCCGAGTGCCGGGAAACGCCGGTCTTAGCGAATTGTTCGGTGATGACCTTGGCCGTGCCCAACCGCACTGGCGTTGGCCCAGCCCCGAGGGCATTGGCCGGTGGCTCTTGGGTCTTGCGGCCGTCACCCAGCCAGTCGATGGTAGACTCAGGGATTCGCATGGTCAGATCCTTGGTCGAAGGTGATGAATCTTACGGGCGAATACACCGCGCCCTCTGAAGTTTGTTGCATGGTGCTATATAGGAACAGGAAGTTGAGTAGGCCGAGCTTGACGGTGTCCACCCAGTGAGGCTCACCGCCCTCGACTCTAACCAGCGCCATAGTCAAACCCCTGCGACGGGGCAGGCGATGCGGCTCAGGGTTGAATGGCTTCGGGGTCCGCCCGGTGGCTGTGCCGGTTGGGCTTAGCAGAAACTGCTCACGGAATTCGGCGTGGCCCATGATCCGCTGCTCCAAGTCGGCGAAATCCACGACTACGATTGGGCTGCCCGCACGCTCAAAGGCCCCGCAGTGGTTGCATTGCTTGACGCGCTCGTGCGCGGAAATAGACAGCATCGTAAACTGAGCCTCGGCCGGGGTCCGCAAGTAGCGGCAGTTCGAATGATGTTTCACGTGAAACTCCTTGGCCCCCTCTCGGGGGCCCTTGGTCGGATGTCTTAGACGTCGGCTTCGTCGTGGGTGATGTCCTTGCCTGCCACGGCGTCTTTCAGCTGCTCGATGGTCAGGTCGCCCCGGCGCACTGCGGCGCGGATGCGGTTGCCTGCGTTCATGCGGCGGCTGCCGGGGTTCAGGTGTTGGTACTTCTCCCAGTGGTGGAACTCGGCCTCACCGAATGCCTTGTCGGCCAGTGCGCACGCTTCCTGAGGGCTCATGCCGCGCATCAGTTCAGCCACTTGGTCGCCGTTGTCGAGGCTATGATTGCCGTTGTACGAGGTGGTCTTAGCGTAGCCCTGACGGTATTTGCGCAGGGTCTCCGACATCTTGCCTTCTTCCTCTTCCTCGTCGCCCTCTTCTTCCTCTTCGGCGTTCTCGTCAAGGTAGGCTTGACGCCATTCGGCGGCTTGGGCGCGGCTGATGTTGCGGTCGTCGTCCAGCTTCACCCAGCGGCCCTTGATGGCCACAACTTCCAGTTCGTTGCCTTCGTCATCCAGCAGCATGTCAGCGATGGCGACTTCGATTGCTTTGATTTCGGTGGTTACGTTGGTCATTGCGGCATCCTCGGGGGTTGGGGGTTCCGGGCTTCGTTGTTGCCCGATGTAGTTATTATATCAAAGGGAGGGGGCCCTGTCAACCACCTTCCATACTACCGTTCGTCGGATCCTTTCGGCCCGGCACGCTCACCCAGTCGGCGGGTGCGAGGGAGGGCGGTCTTTTCCGGGTCGGTGTTATAACCCGACTTCCGGGTCAGGCACCCGCAGTGGGTTGGGTGGCCCTGCGGCATTTGACATGCGCCCACGATTTGTGCGTCGACTGCGACACCAAGACGGGCATCGGCCAGATCGTAGCCCTTGCTGTGGAGTGGGGCAACCTGCCTGATTGCAGCGTCGAGTGTTTCCTCGAAATGACAGCTGAGGTAAGCCGTCCGGCTGCGGCAGGCTGGCTTCGTTTCCAGCACAAAGTCCACGGTCGCGCAGGCAAGATTGTTGGCGGCAGCCAGCGCGATACCCATTGGTAGCTCGCGGATGAATCGTTTATGGGTGCGGTGTTCCATTTGACGCTCCTTGTAGGTCAGGCGCCCAGTATACCACGCACAACGGGGTTTGGGCAAGTGTCGCCCATCGCAGAACCTGCGTCAACAGCTTGACGCTAAATCCCGAAACCCTGCGTCAAAAACTTGACGCGCAGCTTCCGCCGTGGTACAATTCGCGTATACCTCGGACGACCGGGGAGGAAACGAAGATGAGAACCTACCAACATGACCCAGCCCTCTTTGACGACTGCGACCCCCACCGCATCCCGTACGGCGAGCCGGGCTATGACCCGTTCCTCGACGTCGCCTTGCCCCGACTGCAAGCAAAAGACTTGCTCGACCCTGCGAACCTCGCTGTCCGTCAAGCAATCCTCGACGGACGAGTAAAAAGGCACCAGTATGGCAAACGACTCGACAATCTACGGGATGACAGCAGAAGAGTTAAGGCTGTTCTTATCCGAAGAGCGTGAGAACGGGTTCCAGCGCCTCGACCAAAAAAAGCGCGCGTTTGCCCTTGATTTCATTCAGACCGGCAGCGCCGCCAAATCGGCGGCAGCTGTTGATATCGCGGCCGAAACTGGCCGCCGTTGGCTGAAAGACCAACACGTTGCCGCGTTCATCCACTACCTGAACCAGCAGCAAGAGCACTACTCGCTGATCAACGCCAGTTTCATCGAAACTCAGTACCTGAACCTCCTCGGTAAGGTACTCGGCGAAGAGCCGGTGGCGATGGTCGATAAAGAGGGTGTGGCTTTCAGCGCGAAGAAGTTTGATGGTTCGGCCGCCGTAGCGTGCCTGCGGGATCTGGCGAAGATCTCCGGCCACTACAAGGACGAGGGCAACACGATCAACGTTCAGGTTACTACCCTGACCGAAGCACAGAAGAAATTCTTGGACGAGAAGCTCAATAGTGAATACTAATCTCGCCGTTAGCCATGTTGCAGAGGGGGTCGCGAAAGCCACCCCCCGTCTGCATTTGGTCGGTGAGATCAGCCCCGAGCAGTACATCACGTACCTCCGCAAGAAATGCGAGGACGACTTCTCCTTCTTCGTCCGGTATTTCTTCAAGGCCCGTAAGGGCACCAAATTCGTATTCAACCGCCATCACTACGTGATCTGCCGCGACCTCATGAAAGTCTATGAGGGCGAGTATGAGGGCTACATCTGCAACATGCCTCCTCGCTACGGCAAGACCGAGGTGATCGTGCTGATGTTCCCGCTGTGGTGCTATGTTAAAAACCCACGCTGCGAGTTCATCCACCTCTCATACGGCCTGCCACTGGCGCTGGAGAACTCCGACGCCATCCGCACCGTGATGAAATCGTTCGAATTCCAACAGCTGTGGCCTGAACTGCGGACCAAGGACACCAAAGACGCCAAACACGCGTGGGCAACCACTGCGGGCGGTACGTTCTTGGCTGCTCAGGCTGGCGGCTCGGTCACTGGGTTTGGTGCTGGGCGTCTTGACGAGTGGGATGCCAAGGAAGGCAAATTTACGTTCAGCGGTTGCATCCTGATCGACGACCCGCTCAAGCCAGACGACGCCCGCCACGACGTCAAGCGCAAGGCCGTGAACGACCGTTGGCAGTCGACCATCAAGTCGCGCCGCAACAGTCCTAAGACCCCGGTCATCTGCGTGATGCAGCGGCTGTCCGAAGACGATTTCACCGCCGAACTCCTGCTCGACACCGACATCAAATGGAAGCACCGCGTCATGCGTGCGCTCCAAGACGAGGACGGTCCGAACGAGGCTGCCCTGTGGGACGCCAAGCACGATGTCCCGATGCTCAAGAAGATGGCCCTGACCAACCGGTACGTCTTCGACTCTCAGTACCAGCAGCGCCCAACGCCGAAAGGCGGTGCGATGTTTGGCGAGTGGGAAAAAATCAAGGTAGTCCACGCCCTCCCCCGGATGATCAAGCTCATTCGCTACTGGGACAAGGCGGGCACGCAGGGCGCTGGCGCGTTCACTGCTGGCGTCCTGATGGGTTGGGGCGAAGATGGTCTGTACTATATCATCGATGTCGTCCGCGATCAGTGGTCGGCCACCAACCGCGAAGCAGCTATCCGTCAGACCGCCGAAATGGACGGCCTGCCCACCACCATCTGGATCGAGCAAGAACCGGGTTCGGGCGGTAAGGAATCGGCAGAGTCGACCATCAAGACCACCCTTGTTGGGTTCAGCTGCCACTCCGAGCGCCCAACCGGCGATAAGGTATTCCGTGCCGAGCCGCTGGCCGTGCAGGTGGCGGCGGGCAACGTCCGGATGCTCAAGGGCGACTGGAACAAAGTGTTCCTCGACGAACTCAAGAAATTCCCGGCATCGCGCTACAAGGACCAAGTAGACTCGGCCTCGGGTGCGTTCAACAAACTGGCCGTGCCGTCTGCACTGGGCGTCCTCATGAAAGGCAAGAAGCTGCCGGGAGAGAAACGATGAACGCGCTGTTTATCCTGACAGTCAAGACCACCAACCAGCAGGTCATCGTGCGGGCCCAATGCCTGTCGTGCGCCCGTAATAAGGCGGCCGAGGGTGCCGGTGGCGAAGGCCCGATGGTCTGGCGCGACCCCGAGCAGTCCACGGTCGAAGTGCTGCGCTCCGAAGGCAAGGCCGGGATCGTCATGCGGGGGGCTCTCCTGTGAGCAAGTCGATGACCGCCCCATCCAAAGACATGCAGATGGCCGTCAATTCGGCTCTCGATCAGTACCGTATGATCCGCGCCCGTGAGCAGATGCTCATGCCGAGCTTCATGGCCGGGGCGTTCGGTGCAGGCGGGATGTCGCCGGGTCTGGATGCCAAACGCCACCAATCGTGGGCCGAGTTCGGCTACCCAAGTGGCCTGTTCTTCATTGACTTCTTCAAACTGTATTCCCGAGGCGGCATCGCCGCTGGCGCTGTCAACAAACTGGCCGGGCGTTGCTGGAACACCAACCCGTGGCTGACCGAGGGCGACAAGGACGAGAAGGACGACGAGCCCACCGCTTGGGAAGAGTCGCTGAAACCGGTCCTGCGCCGGGGTCGCCTGTGGCGTGCGTTTGCCGAGGCCGACAAACGTCGCCTCGTTGGCCGCTATTCGGGCCTGATCCTGCGCATCCGTGACGATCAGCCGCTGAACATGCCGGTCAACCGCAGTGCCAAACGCGGCCTGCTTGAGGTCGTCCCGGCGTGGGCTGGCTCGCTGATTCCGGTCGAGTTCGACATGGAAGAGAAGAGCCCGACCTACGGCGAGCCCAAGATGTGGCGTTACCGCCAGCCGAATGTCGGCAGCAACGGGGCCAAGGACGTTGACGTCCACCCGGATCGCGTATTCATCCTCGGCAGTTGGCGCAGCGATTCCATCGGTTTCCTTGAGCCGGTGTTCAACAACTTCGTCAACCTCGAAAAGACCGAGGGTGGCTCGGGCGAATCGATCCTTAAGAACGCCGCCCGTACCATCCATGTCAATTTCGACGGTACCGTCGACCTGCGCAACCTCGCAGCGATGTACGGCGTTGGTATCGACGAATTGCAGGAACGCTTCAACGACGCGGCCCGCGAAGTCAACCAGGGTAACGACATCCTGTTCGTGACGCAAGGCGCCACAGCCAATCCGATGGTTGCCAACGTCCCGGACCCGAAACCGATCTACGAGGTCAACCTGCAGACCGTCGCGGCTGGTGTTGATATCCCGTCGAAGATCCTTGTTGGCAATCAAACCGGTGAGCGCGCTTCGACCGAGGACGAGGCGTACATGAACCGCCGCTGCCAGTCTCGCCAGAACAACGAACTGGTCTACGAGATCATCGATTTCTTCGAGAAGCTGATCTCTTTGGGTGTGATCGAACCGGCGCCGGGCGACGGCGAATTCCAAGTGTTGTTCCACGACCTGACCGAGCCAACCCTCGGTGACAAGCTGGACAACGCCAACAAGATGGCCGATATCAACCAGAAAGTCACCGCAAACGGTATGGGTGCCGAGGTATTCAGCCGTAAGCAGATCCTCGGTGTGACCGGCATGTCCGACGACGTTGAGGACCCTGAGGCACGCGAAAAGGAACTGGCCGATCGCCTAGACGACCAGCCAGACCCGGAAGAAGTTCCTGAGGAAGAAGAGGACCCGGCCGATGCCTAAGCCAGCGATCCTGCCGACCCGCCCTGCCGACCCTACGGGGGTTGATGCCCTTGAGCGTAAAGCCATGGGCGAAATGCGGGTGCGTCTGCGCAAGATCAAAAAGGCTTTCGTCGATGCCCTCGACCGAATCCCGGTGTCACTGGCGATCAACGCTAAATATGCGTATCGCCTTGATCCGACCATCCTGACCTCGATCTTGGGTAGCGCAGGCGACACAGTAGAGTCGCTCCTACTGGAGGGCGGTCGTGAGAACCTTTGGTTCTTCCAGCAGTACGTCAAGGTTGCATATGCTCGGGGCACCTCACAAGAGCACGCGAATCTCAAGAACCAATCGCCAGTGTATCAGGCGGCTCGCAAGACCGCTGCCGAAGTGATCGCCCAGCCAGCCTACCTCAACCGCATTGCCTTGATCGCAGCGCGTGAATATGAGGAAATGGAAGGTCTGGCCGCCACGGTCAAGAAAGAAAT
>Ga0209370_1000512_pt1 | contig 50244 bp, 46 predicted proteins | sample AgamicAtPrz_FD_187164 | JGI IMG/M metagenome (GOLD analysis project Ga0209370, IMG submission 187164) | Agave microbial communities from Guanajuato, Mexico - At.P.rz (SPAdes) (version 2) | ecosystem: Host-associated > Plants > Phyllosphere > Phylloplane/Leaf | place: Guanajuato, Mexico...
GCACCCAGGTCGGCACGCGGAAGTGATCCTGTGCCACCTTGTCCCGCCGTAGCACCAGTACCGCCAGGTTGGTGCTGATGAACACGAACAGCAACAGCAGCACTACGGTCTGCGCCAGAGTCGCCAGCGAACCGGTCAGCGTCAGCACGATGGCCACGAGTGTGGTCGCCACGATGGCCGCCGCCGGTGTGCGCCGCTCGGCCAGCACACCGCCCAGCACGCTCGGCAGCAGCCGCTGATGGGCCATGCCATAGGCCAGCCGGCTGGCCATGATCATCGTTAGCAAGGCACCGTTGGCCACGGCGATCAACGCGATAAAGGCGAACAGCTGCGCCGGGATGCCCAGGCCCGAAGCCTTCACCACCTCCAGCAGCGGCGCCGTGGAATGAGCCAGCTGCTGGACAGGCATCACCACCGCCGCACCAATGGATACCGCCATGTAGATCGCCCCGGCAATCAGCAAGGCGCCAAACAGCGCCCGTGGGTAAGTCTTGCGCACGTCACGAATTTCCTCAGCCAGATTGGCCGAGGTCTCGAACCCGACGAAGGAATAGAACGCCAGCAGCGCCGCACCCAGCACTGCATAAGCCGGGTTGACCCCGGCCTTGAACTCCACCACCCGACTGAAATCTCCCTCACCGCCACGCAGGAACCACGCAGCAGCAACGATCACCAGCAGCAGCCCGGACAGCTCGATGGTGGTCATTACCAGGTTGGCCGACAGCGACTCCTTGATGCCGCGCGCGTTAAGCAGACCGATCACCACCAAGAAAATCAGCGCAGCCACATGGGCGGGAATGTCGACGAACGCCGCCAAGTAATCACCTGCGAACGCCAGAGACAGCCCCGCCGCGCTGGTAACGGCCGCCGCCAGCATGCAAAAGCCCACCAGAAACGACACCAGCGGCGACTTGTACGCCCTGGCCGCAAACACCGCCGACGCGCCGGCGTGCGGGTACTTGGTAACCAGCTCGGCGTACGAACCCGCCGTAAGCAACGCAAAACCCAGCGCCACCAGCAAGGCCACCCAGACCGCGCCGCCCACCTCACCGGCAATCACGCCTGCCAACGCATACACCCCGGCGCCCAGTACATCGCCAAGAATGAACAACGTCAGCATCGAGCCGGTGATGGCGCGCTTCAAGGTGGGAGTTGGCGGGGTGTTTGCGGCGGGCATTGTTCACGTCCTGTCTATCTTTAAAGCTGCGGCCAAAGCCCCATGCAACCCGTCTTACCGGCCACAAGTGGCAGCAAGGCAGAATCACAATTTGCGGGACTCAAACGATCTGTGGGAGCGGGCGATGGGCGCGAAAAATGCCGGCACAACACGCTCCTAGAAGGAAGGCACCACCCTCAGCCACGCCACCTCACGGCAACGCAACCAACTCAGCGCCGAAAAATGATGGGCACCCCGTTAGCGCTCATCCGTCCGCGCCGTACCATTCTCACGCTCTTTCAGCGCATCCTGATCCGAACCCGGATTGCCCGCTGGCGGCGTCCAGTCCACACGATTCTTCTTGGCCTCGGCCTCGTTGCCGCCCTGTTTGGGCTCCGACTTCGCCTTCTCCAACCCCGAGCCATGCCCTGCCCCGGTATCCACGTCTTTGTCGATTGAGGACTCGAAGGCGGACTCTGATTCGCTATGTTCGACTGCCATGACCACACTCCCGTAACGACGCAGGACATCTGCGCATACAGATCTGAAAGGGGTAGATAGAGGGAGTGCAACGATTGCGACGAGCGGCATCAGCTAACTTAGCATTGGGCAAATTAGAACCTGTGCGCCGAATAGTTAGCTAATCCAAACACACGCGGCATTTGGCGTACTGCTTTGACATTCGAAGCCGCTAACATTGCGCAATATTAATCCTACGAAATTGTGGCTTGGCCACTAGTACACGTTTTCAATCGACACTTATATCCAAACGAATAACAGCGAGGTGTAACAGCCACGCACTAAAGCCAGCAGGTATGGGCTATTGCGCTTTGCACGGCACGCCGACTTACCCGTGAGTGCCGCTGCTCTCGTCTGTGCAGACTGCTTTTTTGAGCCAGCGGAGTGCCGGCCGCTTTTATCTTGCCCTCCACCTATTCTGCGCATTCTGGGCCGCTGGGTTGAATGGCTAATTAGAAAAAGTGGGGCTGCACCCTCACCGGACAGTGGTGAGAGAGCGTTCCAACGAACCTAGTTCGGCATGGCGTACTACATCTACACCCGCGATTTGAACCGCGCCATGCGCATCAGCAGAAATAGGTGTTTCGATCCTGCTGCTAGACTGAGCGATACATCAACAAACCGCGCAGCAGCAGGTCCAGAGCGCTGATTGCTCGTTTCGATCGCTTGGAGCTCTCTCGCTCGGCAATCCTAAACGCCGCCTCGGACAAACTGTCCATATATCAGCGATGCCAACGCCTCGGCGTCCGCTTCAGCAACTACTCAATCAGATTTTCGATCAGGCGCTGCATGGACTCGATGTAATGCTGCTTCCGAATTCATCGAGAAGACCTTGCAGCTGCAAATCAGCTACTCGCAACGCACCATCGAGGCCGTCCCCCGCGGCGCGGAAGACCTCAAGTACCTCGATCTGGACGATCAGAGTCACGTGATTGTCGTCAGCAACCAGCCCCAGTCCCGGCATACGCTCGACAAGTTTTACTTTTCGGATGTCGCGCGCAGGTAGAACTCCTGGAGGCTCCTTACGTCTCATGGAGCCCGCCTAGTCATGCTGCCTCGCCGTGACACGACCCTTCTCAAGCGGAAGGCGCACCACTGCCATCTCATCGACTCAACGATCAGATAAGCATTGACTTCTTATTTTTTTGGCTGTTGAATTCGCGCCCTTTTTTTAACCCCCTTCTCAAGTGGTGAACGAAGTGCCCTGCTCCAGCCAACAAGCCTGATACCGACGACGGTCCATCGTGCCTGATGGCTGCTTGCGCACTTGCGTGGCCGCTTCCCACATTTTGCCCGCCTGAACCCTTGTCGTCGGTTTTCCCAATTGCAATGGAGAAAACCCATGAACATGGATTTCCGCGCCTATGCGCAAAACCTCGAGCTACACAAATACCCACGCACGCCCCACCTGGAGAGCTCTCGCCTGCAGCCGGGCGATACCGATAGCGATCAGGTTCGTTATGCCTCGCTGAGCGGGCAGTGGCTGGTCGTGGAGGAAAAACTGGACGGTGCCAATGCCGGCATCAGTTTCTCCGCGGCCGGTGAACTGCTGCTGCAATCGCGTGGCCACTACCTGACCGGTGGCGGTCGGGAGCGTCAGTTCAACCTGTTCAAGCAGTGGGCCGTGGCACATGAGGACTGGTTGTTGAGCCGCCTTGAAGACCGCTACGTGCTGTTCGGCGAATGGATGCACAAGAAGCATTCGGTGTTCTATGACCGCCTGCCGCACTTCTTCTGCGAGTTCGATATCTGGGATCGGGCCCATGGTCTGTTCCTGTCGACCACCGCTCGCCGCCAGTTGCTGCGCGACGGCCCAGTGCTGTCGGTGCCGGTACTTCATGAAGGGCTGGCACCAGCGCGGCTCAAGGATCTGCTCGAGCTGGTCGGCGACTCGTTGGCCAAGTCGCCGGCATGGCGCAGCGCCTTCGAAGCCACGGTGAAGCGCGAAGGCCTGGACCTGGAACGGGCGTGGCGGCAGTGCGACAAGTCGGCGGCGATGGAAGGCCTGTACCTGAAGCTCGAAGACGAGAAACAAACCAACGGACGCCTCAAGTGGGTTCGCCAGGACTTCGTCCAGGCGATCCTCGATGCGGACCAGCATCATGCGAACCAGCCGTTCATTCCCAACCTGCTGGCCGACGGGGTAGACCTCTACGCCCCTCGCCTGTCGATGGACTGGAATGGCCAGCGGTCTGGTTACTGAAGGAGAACAACAAAATGGACATTCAACAATTGCAAAGCCTGGTTCCAAAACCTGGCCAGCGCTTCGACGCGCAGGCATGCCTGGAGGCGATTCCGGGCCTGCAACGTTTGGCCAGCACGCCGCAGGACCCGCACTACCACGCCGAGGGCGACGTATGGGTTCATACATGCATGGTGGTCGAGGCCTTGCTCGCGCAACTGTGCTATCAGCAGGCAACCGAGGAACAGCGCCTGGTGCTGTTCCTGGCAGCGCTGCTGCACGACATCTCGAAGCCGGACACCACGGTGATCGATACCGAAACCGGGCGCATCGGCCAGCCCGGCCACTCACGACGCGGCGCCGTGGATACTCGCCTACTGCTTTGGCGGGCAGGCATGTCCTTCAAGTTGCGCGAGCAGGTCTGCCGAATTATCTCAGTGCATCAACTGCCGTTCTTCGCGCTGTCGGGCAACCGCAGTGGGCAGAGCCCGGAGTTCATCCTGCACAAGCTGTCGTGGGAGCTGCCGGTATGGATGCTCTGCGCGGTCGCGGAAGCGGACATGCAGGGGCGCACCTACGTGGGCAAGCAGCCCGTGCTCGACGAGATCGAGCTGTTTCGCGAACTGGCCGCCGAGGAAGGCTGTCTGTACGGGCCACGGGCATTCGTCGATGACTACACCCGTATCCAGTACTTCCGGGGTGCCCGGGTGCATCCCGACTACCCGCTGCACGAGCCGGAAGGTTCGCACGTCGTCATGCTGTCCGGCATGCCGGCCAGTGGCAAGAACACCTGGGTGGCCAAACACCACCCGGATCTGCCGGTGATTTCCTTCGACGATGCCCGCGAGGCCCTGGGCCTGCGCCATGGTGAGAACGAAGGCGCCGCCGCGCACTTCGCCATCGACCGAGCCAAGTCGCTGCTGCGCGAGAAACAGCCCTTTGTCTGGAACTCCACGCACCTGTCGGCGCAGATGCGCAAGAAGACCCTCGACCTGCTGTACGCCTACCAGGCCAAGGTGCAGATCCAGTATTTGGAGATGCCCGAGAAAGAGGTCTACCGGCGTAACACCCGGCGCGACACCAGCCTGCGTAACGAGGATCTCCGACGCATGCTGTTCAAATGGGAGGTGCCGCTACCAAGCGAGGCACACCAGGTTCACTACAACGCCGAATCGAGCGCTCTGTAACTGATGTTATGGGCGCTGCACTTATTTGCATGCGCCTAAATGGCAATAACACGACCATGGCTCGTTTATGGTCCGCCACCCCTCTTAAATAGCCGATTTGCCAGCCTGAACGCGATACAGCATCCGGCCCCAGCCATACCCATCAGTAGGCTCATCGACGCGGCAGTGCCATCGTGGAGTGCTCCCGCCAATGCGCTGAAAACCATACCAAGACCGAATTGCATAGAAACAGCCAGTCCTGCCGCAGCACCTGCCTGCTGAGGAAAATGCTCCAGCAGGCTAGCGAGGCAATTAGCCCCGATCAGTCCAGTCATGCTGATGTAGAGCAGGATGCAGATCACTATGGCAGGTAACCCGCCCAAGCCAAGCCCGCCGACAACAGCGAGGGAAATCCCGGCCAGTGCAGCTACCGCGGTTCCCACCTCAAGCATCTGGTTTGCCCCGAACCGAGAGACCAGGCGGGCATTGAATACAGTGGCAACTATGACCCCGGCGATATTCAGTGCGAACAAGCCACCATACTGCTGCGATGAAACGCCGAAATACTCGATATAAACGAAGGGTGACGCGGTGATGAAAGCAAACATGCCAGCGAACGACAGGCCCATACACAAAATAAATCCCACAGCCGCCGGCGCACAAAGTATTTGCCCATAGGCGCGAAAGACCTGAATCAGCGATGTCCCACGCTGTTCTGGTGGATGACTCTCCGGAAGATTGAAAGTCACGAGGGCAAGACAGCTACTGGCAAACGCCAACAGCAGGAGAAATAGCGACCTCCAGCCTGCCAGCAGCATCAGGTAGCTACCCGCCAGAGGTGCCACTAAAGTGGCGAGCATGGTCACCAGATGCATTAGCGAAAACACCCTGGCCGCAGCAGTGACGGGAAACAGATCACGCACAACAGCTCTGGCCAGCACCGAGGCAGCCGCGCCGCCTAGTGCCTGAAGGAAACGCCACAGCAGCAGCGCCTCGACGCGATCAGCCAACGCACAGCCCAGGCTGGCAACAACGTAGAGGCTGATCCCGAAAAGCAACAGCGGGCGCCTGCCAAAACGGTCAGAAAGCGGCCCGTAGAGCAGCATGCCTAGGCAGAGACCAGCCAGAAAAACACTGATGCTCAGTTGCACGCTAGCTTGGTTGGCCTGTAGATCCGAAGCAATCAGGGGAAGACTAGGCAGATACAGATCGATGGAAAGCGGGCCAAAGGCCGTCAGTGCAGCGAGCAGTACAATCAGACAACGCGCATTGATGTTTACAGGCATGCATGATTACTCATGACTGGTCTGCGGCTGGCCAGGCTGCCAGAGATCGGCACCCATTGATCGGTTCGGTCTATGGGTGAGCGCACGCTTTTCGCGCCGGCCTAGCGCCCCGCCAGCACCTAGCAAGCGGGGCATTTTACGCAGAGCTTTAGAAAGGAACTGCAACGGTCAGCTGGCTGTAGACGTTGGTCCCGTTACTGCCACCCTGCGCCCCACCGTTATCTAGGCTTTTGTCCGGCTGATAGAGCCCCACCAACGGTGTGATGATCAGGTGGTCGTTGACAGCCCATTCGGCGTACAGATCCAGCTCACGTCCGCTGGTATCGGTCTTGCCTCGGGTTTGCAGCGTCTCGAAGTCGAAATACAGCGCGCCGAGCGTCAACCCCTCCATAGGTGTGGCTTTGAGGCCAACATGGTGAATCCGGGTATTGCTGTTGAACGGCCCCGCGTAGTTGGCTGCTACTTCGCCCTGGAACCAGGTGCCGTAACCGCGGCTGAAGCCGTTGAACATCGAATCCCAGTCCTCCGAATAGCGGCTGTAGCGATAGGTCAGGTTTGGCGACCAGGCCACGTTGGCCAAGGTATAACCCGCCTCGGCATACCAGGCCTTTTCGTCACCAGCTGCCTTGTCCTGCCATGCGTACTCGAAAGCGAAGTTGGCGTTTTCCACGCCAGCGTTGCCTGCGCCGCGCACGCTATAAATATCCATCCCGTCGCGCTCGCGCTGGAAGTCGCTGGCGTAACGCTTGTCGACACCGATGCCATGGAGGTAAGTAAACGCCAGCTCTCCCGGCTCAGTGGTATAAGCCAGCGTACCGGCCGCCAACTCGGTTTTCGCCTGGGCGCGGTTATCAGACTTCATCCACATCACGTCGCCGTGAAGGCCCTGCTTGCCACCAATACGCACCACCGCCGTCTGGTCGAAGGCATGACGGGCAGCGAGATACATCGCACCACCTCGATTGAGCTCCCCATCGGCAATCCCGTTGCCGAGGTTCAGCCCGTCATCATTGATGATGAAACCATCACCGATTTTCACGACCTGGCGACCAAAAGAGACATCCAGGCCGTCCTCTCCCAGCGCCGGAATCAGATTGCCCGATCGCCATCCCAGGTAAGCATCCTCGATCTTGGTGGTACGTTCACTGCCATCCGTAAAACCGGCTGCATCACCACTTCCCCAGGTGCCCGAACTGACCCAGTTGAGTGCACCGTAGGTCGTGCCGTTGCCCGCGAGGCCTTGTTCAAAGCTGACCCCGTACTTGATGAAACCTTCGCGCCAACTGCGCCCACCGGTGTTGCCGTCGTAGCTCTTGCGACTGTTGAACCAGCTGTACACGGCGAGCATGTCAGCGTTCAGCTTGGTCTCGCCCTGGTTGTAGAACTCGTAAGCCTGGACCGATTGAGCGGCGCCCAATATGCCAACGGAAAAGGCCACGGCTGCGGATAAGGATATGTAACGGCTCTGCTGCATGAGGTGCTCCCTTGTTCTTCTCGCTGAGCCGCCAGGTAAATCATGACGACCCTGGGTTTGCGTCCTGCCCAGCAAGACGCATCACCGCGTGAGCGCCGGTATCCTCCCTCGGTCTACCAGGCCGCCTCGATCAGCGGTGACCATTTATTAGGGATCGATTGCACAGCAGATGCTTGTCCTCACTTGCCAGGGAACTTGATCGCCCGCGCCAGCCGTGGCGCTGCACCAAATGGGTACGCGAGTAACGTTCCTGAGTGCATGAAGTCGAGCTGAGTTCTCCGGTGCGGGCCTGGAAGCCCGTTCCGACTTGCCTGCTGAGGCCTACAGGTATGTTCAAAAGAGGCTCCAGAGCACGGCACGAATCATGCTTAACATGTTAACAAAGCAAATTGCCTTCCGAATTAGTAACATATTAATAAAAAGGTGGTCGCTATGTATGCGCAGCAGTCCCGGCAAAGCACACTCGAGAACTGGCATAACTCCATGCAATCGATCTGCGGGAATTACGAGACACGTCTCGCCTTCAATAGCTCGTTGTTCATCGGCGACGCGCATGCCGAAGAGCACGGTGGGTTTACCTTCGCCCACCTGAAAACCAATGCGGGAGTCATTTCCCGAACGCTGAATTCAGACCGTGATGATGATCGCTACTGTTTTCTGGTCAGCCAACGCAGCGGCTGCTCTCGCATCGCTCATAACGGCTCGACACTGGATCTCGTTCCCGGAGACCTGGTCCTGATGGACTCGGTAGGGGCATGCGAAATTACTCCGCTGGGGCTGATAGAGCACACGTCTCTACACCTTCCCCGGGAGCAGGTACTCAAGTGTTTCGATAACGAACGACAGCTCTTCGGCAAGGTATCGTCGCGCAGCATCAGCGGCCGTATGCTGCGCATGCTGGTCGATGAACTCTGCAGCAGCGGGGAAAACACCTCAATGCCCGAGCAGGAGGCCCTGCTCAGTACCTTCACCAGCCTGTTGCGGGCAGCTCTCATGCAAGAGGGCAAAGAGGCTGAAGTTGCGGACGCCGTCGCGGGTAACAGCCTTAGACTGCAAGCGCAGCGGCTGATCGAGGAATCGCTGGGCCAGCCGAACCTGACTCCGCTGAACCTGGCCAGTCGCCTTCAAATATCGCTCCGGCAGCTATATCGCCTCTTCGAGGAGCAGGACGATAGCGTTTGTCGCTACATCCAGCGCACGCGCCTGCAGCGCAGCGCCAGCGACCTGGCCAACCCCAACATGCGCCGGGAGTCGATCACATCCATCGCCTATAAATGGGGTTTTACCGACTCGGCACACTTCAGTCGTGCCTTCAAGAAGCAGTTCGAGCAATCGCCCAAGGATTACCGCACTCATGCATTCGGAGCATGAGATAACTGCGAGCGTCAGGGATGACGTGTGCCCCACCAAACCCGCCGCGTCCACCGGCGGCATCTAGCGGTGCAAGGAAAGCAAGCCAATCGGAGCAACCTGCTCAGGCCTCCGGCAACGTAGCGCCACCATCGACAATGATGGTCTGCCCGGTGATATAGCCGGCAGCATCCGAGGCCAGGAACATCATGGCGGCGGCGATATCCTGCGGCTCGCCGAGCCGGCCCAACGGTACACCGCGTGCGATCTCCGAACCTAGTGCATCGTCACCAAGATTACTCATCGCCGGGGTACGGATCATGCCTGGCTCCACCCCATTGACACGAATGCCGCGCCCGGCCAACTCCAAGGCAGCGTTGCGAATGAAGCCATTGACCCCGGCCTTTGATGCCGCATAGTGCGTCAGCCCCGGATAAGCCACCCGCGGGCCGGTAACCGAGGAAGTCACCAGCACACATCCACCGCCCCGCCGCTCAAATAACGGCAGCGCGCCCTGGGTCAGCCAGAACAAGGCATTGAGATTTACTGCCAAGGTGCGCTGCAGAATTACCGGGGTTATATCGGCAAAATCCGTCAGCGGGAAATAGCCGGCGTTATGCACCAGCACGTCCAGCCGCTCGAGCCCTGCCAGCAACGCGGCGATCGCCGCCTCATCGGCCAGATCGATGCCCATCGCCTGTACGTCGCAACCTTGCGCCCTCAACTCGCTGGCCAGCGCTTGCGCTGGTGGAAATTGCAGATCAGCGATCAGCACCCGTGCCCCACTGCAGGCGAAGTGTTCGACAATGCTTCGGCCAATCCCCTGCGCGCCACCGGTTACCAAAACGGTCTGCCCGGTGAAATCGTAGGTCACACGCATCAGCTTCCCTCCAGTCGGTCATATACCAGTGTTGGCACATCGACGATGCTCGAACCGCCGTCTGCCACGATGCATGCTCCGGTGACGATGGACGCCTCCTCGCTGATCAGAAAGCGGCATACATTGGCGATTTCGCGGGCGCTGGCCGGACGCCGCAAGGGAACCTGCGCGGTAACCCGCGCATAGGCAGCATCCAGATCATCGCTGAAGTGCTCCATCAGCGGCTGCATTTCCTCATCCGCCATGGGCGTTCTAACCCATCCAGGGCAAACACAATTGACCCTGACACCCAACGGGCCGTAGTCCCGGGCCAGGGAGCGATTCAGCCCCACCAGCGCATGCTTGGCGGTGGTGTATCCGCACACCTGTGGCCCTGCCGCCAATGACGCGATGGATCCCAGCAGGACGATGCTGCCGCGGCTTTCGATCAGCAGCGGCAAGCATGCCCGCGCACTGTGGAAGGCACTATCCAGATTGCCGCGCATCGCCGCCTGCCATGCATCGTCCGAGGTGTCGGTAATCGAGCCCTGCCCTAACCCGCCAGCGCAGGCCAGCAGGGCATCGATCCCACCAAAGCGAGCACGAACCTGATCTATGAACCGGTTCCAGGAGGTGCTACTCGCTGCATCCCCGTCCAGCACAAGCCCACCGGTGCGGGCGGCAACCCGCTCCAGAGGCTCACGCCGACGCCCGATCAGCACCAGATTATGGCCCTCAGCGGCCAGGCGCTCGGCACATGCCTCACCGATGCCCGTCCCGGCACCGGTAATGACGATGGTTTTTACCTTATGCATCGGGGTACTCGATGCGATTGAGCACGCTGCAGTGGGATGCGACCGGGAAGTTGGACAGTTCCTCGAAACCACCGCCGGCATAGCCAAAGATTTTGCCGTCGCTACGGTGCTGGATCATGTCGATCATGACCAGACCCAGGGTCGGCACGATCTTCTCCCGCCAGACGAACAGATACAGCTGGTCGGCGATCTTGTAGTAGTGGCAGCGATCGGTATCGCACAGGCCTACCTCTCCGCCTTTCAGGCAGTGCCAGGTGTAATAGTCCTGATTCAGATAGATATGCTCGTACACCTCGGTCGGGCTGTAGCGATACAGGTTGCGTAACCCCACCAGCTCATCGGTAGGCGCATGCTGGCAGGCGCCCTCTTGCCAAGGTTTATCGAGAGAACCCTGCAGGAAATCGACCTCTACGCCCGTCAGGTTCTTGCCTGCCAAGGCGCGACCGTACAGTCCTTCCCGGGTGGTTTCGGCAGTAGGCATGCGCCCGATAACCGCGGTGAAAGAAGCACCTTCGATATCCAGAACCAGGCTGATGGACCAATCCTGGCCGCCCTCATTCTTGATGAAATCGACAAGGTAAATACCCGGGCGAATGGAGGTGGCGCGGTACGGGGCGGAGCCCTGCGAGTGACCGTCGGAGGCCTTCCACGTCAGGCGGTCAGCCTCGAACTGGTGAGCGATCTGCCAGCCGTTGGAGAAGTGCAGCGTAAAGTGCCTGCCAGCCAGATCAGCCAGGTTCGGTAGGATGAACGCCCCTGGTGCGAAGCTATCGGCCAAGTCGCCTACCGTGATCCACTCGATTTCAGTACTCATGAAGCAGTCTCCTCTTTGTTTTTTTGCATAGTGCGCCGAAGCCATTCGGGCGACTATCAACCGGATGGTTGAGGTGCATCTGTCAAAAAGGCGGCAGCTACCGGGGGCGTTTATGCCGAAAGGACGGGGAATTGCATGCAGCGTGATGAAGCGGCACAGCCTCACAGGGTTACAGAAAGAGCGCTGCTACCAGCTCCGTACGACTGCCGACTTCCAGCTTGCGAAACAGGTTGATCAGATGGGTCTTGACGGTCGGTAAGCCAACGTTGAGTTGGCGGGCGATTTCCTTGTTGCAGCAGCCATCTCGCAACAGCTCGGCCACTTGCCACTCCCTTGCGGTCAGGGATGCACACTCGCTGCGCGGCGGCCTTGGTGAAACTGCCAGTTCGAACATACCTTGCAGCGCCTGCAACTGCCTCAGTTCATGGGGCGCGAAAAGTCCGAGCTCCGGCCCCCTCAACAAGGAAATGCCGGCAATCGGGCGCCCCCGCTCGAACGCAAGCACCTCCACCACGTCGATTACCTCGTAATCGCGTAGAAACCCATCGTAACGCCGGTTGGCCAAATCATCCTGCGCGCGCATGCCGATCCGCAGCGGCACAACGCTTTGACCTGTCAATTGGCAATTTTTTGGCTGCAACGGATCAAGCTGGCGAAAATGCGCGAGATAACGCTCATGCATATCCGAGCGCATCTTTTGCAGAAGAAAGTCGTGCGGCTCCAGTTGCTCGGCGATGCGATAGAACACGCAACTGGAAACAGGCATCAACTGGGTGAAGGTATGTAGGCAGGACTGCCCCGCTTGCGTGGCATGCATGGGAAGGCACTCAGTATGCCCCTGCGGTGCACGAACCAGCAGGGGCGGGATAACAGTTACACAGCTGCCATGTAGTGCTTGGTGAAGCTGTCGCTAAGCACTTCCCAAAGCACGGGGGTGCCTTTGGTCACGAACCAACTGTCGCCTTCCTTGTAACGCTTGCTCTGGCCCGTGCCCTCATCGGTAAGGATGACTTCTCCGAACACCACCGTGGCCTGCTCGTTAAAGGGATATACCATGCGGAACTTGCTCTTGGTCACGGCGAAGTAGCCGGCGCTGAGTGCGTCGGTCGGCGCCCCGAAGGTCATCTTGCCGTAGATTTTGCCATCGCCGTCGAGAATCTCCGAGCCCAGATCGGCTACGGTACCCCACGCATCCAGCTCGGTAAAAGTGGTGCCCTGCTTGATAGGTGTCATGCGATATGTCCTCGTTGTGAAAATAAAGTGGATGTTGAATCAGCGGCGCCCGTTCCAGAAGCCGGAAAGCTGGTGCCAGCACTTGCCACCAGTCAGCAGCAAGGGGCGGATCTGGTCTTTGCCGATCACCTGGATACGTCGCACCGAACTGATCAGGTCATAGCGCGCCGAACCCTCGCTCATGCCTTCTGCCAGCACTTTGCAAATGATGTGGCTGGGAGTTACGCCGAAGCCCGAATAGCCCTGAACGTAAAACACGTTCGGGTGCTGCGATAGCGAGCCTACCTGCGGAAACAGGTTGGGACTGCAGGCCATTGGGCCGCCCCAGGCCAGGTCGATCTTCACGTCTTTGAGGTAGGGGAAGATCCTGAGCATCAGATTTCGGTTCCAGGCCTTCAGATCGCGAGGTATATGCTCGACGAAAGGTGTGGCGGAGCCGAACAGCAGACGATTTTCTCGGGTGACCCGGTAGTAATCGATCACCGGACGGATATCACTGTAAGCGCCACGAATTGGGCTGATGCGCTCGATCAGCTCATCGCTCAGCGGCTCGGTGACCATCTGGAAGGCGTATGTATTAATGGTGCTCTTGTGCAGCTCGGGCTCAAGTTTGTTCAGGAAGCTGTCGCAGGCCCAGAGCAGTTTGCTGGCCTTGACCGATCCTTTTGCGGTGCGCACGGTAACGCGCTCGCCGTATGTCACTTCAAGGGCCGGGCTGTACTCGAAGATCTTCGCCCCGTGACCGGCCAGCGCTTTGGCTTCGCCGAGCAGCAGGTTGAGTGAATGCACGTGGCCTGCCCCCATGTGCATGAGGCCGCACCGATAGGCATCCGACCCGATGATCTGTTTGAGTTCGGAGCCCACCAGCAACTGAATCTCCTGCTCGGGGTTCAGTGCCTTGAATTCTTTTTCCCAGGCAGCCAGGGTCTTTTCCTGCCGGGCATTGAAGCCCATGTAGCCATAGCCGTGGCAGAAGTCGGCATCGATCGCATACTTCTCGATGCGTTTCTTGATGATGCTGGCCCCTTGGTCGCTGATCTCGAGGATCGCTCGCAGACCGTCTTCCCCTACATCCTGGCGGATTTTTTCGAGATCATGGCCGATACCGGCCATGATCTGCCCACCGTTGCGACCAGTCCCACCGAACCCAAGATAACGGCCTTCCAGCAAGACGATATTGGTAATGCCTTTTTCGGCCAGCTCCAGCGCCGTGTTGATGCCGGAGAAGCCACCACCGATGACGACGACATCCGCTTCTATATCCGCTTCGAGCATCGGAAAGCTGAGGTCGTATTTTTTGGTAGCGGTGTAATAGGTAGGGGTTTCGATACTGATCATTTTCGGCGACCTTAAATTTCAAAGGAGCAATGCCTGCCGGGGTAGCGCAAGTATCCAGCACAGCACTCTGCTTGCCTCTATTTAGAACTCAGCCACACGCTCAGGTCTTGCCCGAGGCTGCCCGCCCCTTGACTGACAGTGCCACCATAATTTCACTCGCCTGCCAAAAGCCGCTCCACGCGGCGCACGGCCGGCTGGGCGCAACGCGCATCCAACTGCTCTGACGCGCCGGATACACCAATGCCAACTGCCACGCAGCCAGCGGCCAGCGGCCAGCGGCCAGGAACGGCTCGCCACCTCGGAAAAGTGCAAGCCTTTCCTGAGTGCTTCCAGAGCAATTCTTACAACAGGCCACTCATTGACCGAGTTCCTAGACCAACAGGGTCTGCAACCCTCCCGCGGGGCGACACGTCGTTTGGCTACAGGTGGCGGTCTGCGCCTGGACGGCGAGACGGTCGCCGATCCTGACCAGGCCTCGGCTGCCGACAGCGACGGCTGGCTGCTCAGCCTGGGCAAGAAGCGCCACTACCGAATTGTGGTACAAGACTGACCCTCACCACGCCATGTGGCCGCCCTTCCCTGAACGGCGACGAGCCTGGCGGCACTCAGGCAACATCCGTCCGGGGGCTGGATCGGCTATGGATCTTTTGCATCCATAGCCGATGTTCACATCCCTGTGGCTTCGTCGTCACAGTTGACGCCAAAGCATGCGGCTGAGCGCGGTGTTACTTCACGCCACCCTGCACCCCGCCGAGCATCGACTGAATCTCCTGAGTCGCCTGGCGCGTGCTCTGCGCCAGTTTCTTCACCTCATCGGCCACCACCGAAAACCCACGCCCCACCTCGCCCGCCCTGGCGGCTTCGATGGCGGCATTGAGCGCCAGCAGGTTAGTCTGTTCGGCAATGCCCTTGATTACGCCAACCACCTGAGCGATCTGCCCGTAGGTGTCCTGGTTGTGTCGCAGCATCTGCTCATGGGCGGTCTGGGCATTTCGCTCATCGGAAATGTCGCGCACCGCGCCGATTACCCGGTAAAGCCGTCCCTGTTCGTCACGCACCGAGCGCCCACGCTCGCGGCACCAGATATAGCCGCGCACCTTATGACGCATCAGGTACTCGATCACGTACTCTCCGCTACCTAAGGGATTAACGATCTCGCGCTCGAACAGGCTGGCGATGGTACCGAGATGATCCGGATGGATGAGACTGGCCTGACTGTCCAGGCCATCGGGCAATTCCTCACGGCTGTATCCCATCAACGCGCGAAACTGATTTGAAATACGCATGTTGCTTGATGGGTCATCAATGCGTCCGTTGGCCACCACGAAGTCCCAGTAACCTTCCGTCAGCGTCGATTCGGCGAGGCTCCAGATACGTGCTTCGAGCTCCCAGTTACTCAGGGCGCTTCGCTGCTCATCACAGGTGCGTGTCAGGATATCCAGCGCAGACTGCGCCTCGCGCAATGCCTCGCTTGAAGCCTTCTCGCGGAACATGGCCTGATCACGTTGTCGGGTCAGCTCCTGCATCTGTCCAAGAACCCCGGCCACCTCGCTTCGGCCCTGCTCGAGCGTCTGTGCAACCTGCTGCAGTGAGGCTGCAAGCTCCGGATAACGACCGGCAATAGCCGTATCGACAACGGCAGTACCGTTCGCTGCCACCTGGGCAATATGTTTGGCCAGCAGCATGGCGAATTCGAGCTCGCGTTGCTTGAAGAACATGATGCTACTGCGCTCCGTTAGAAGGATGCTGCCGTGCAAGAAAATGCTGTTTCATCACCGATCAATGCCGGAAGCAGTGCGCCGTATCTCGAATACCTCACCTAGGTCTGTCGAAATCTGTGAGCACCACTGCCTAAAGGCGCCTTTCAAGAGGCGCCCTGTCATATCCAGCTCAGCCCAGATCGGGTTCGAACAGTTTGCGCTTCATGTACAGCTTGACCCAGAGCGCGCCGATCACACTGATGACCAATAGAATCGCCCCCAAGATCTTGTAGACCGTGGCAGTCATCTCAGGTGATGGAGAGTTGTGCATGGCCACATACAGCATGGCGATGATGCCGATCACCTGAGGCAGCGGATAGAACGGTGTCTTGAATGGACGCGCCATGTTGGGCATGCGGCGACGCAGAACAATGACATCGATATGTGCCACGACGTAGGCCAGCAACCAACTGGTGGAGGCGGCGATCACCAGCGGGATCAGCGAATCGATGTCCATCAACAGGAACGGGATGGCGATGATCGATGCAACAAACAGGATGCCCACCCACGGTGTGCCATAACGTTTGCTGGTGATCTTAAGTTGCGGGAACGCCTGGCCGTTTTCCGCCATGCCCTGCAGCATGCGCGGCACTGCTGCCAATACGGTATTGATCGTACTGCAGGTGGCGGTCAGGGCCATTACGGCGGCGATGATCAAACCGCCCTTACCAAACACCGCATGGGCGTACTCCAGATAAGGCAGCGGTGCAGTGGTCAGGGTCTCGACGCTCAGGTAAAAACTCGCCCCACAGACGAACAGCAGGAAGATCGCCAGCATCGCACACAGCGACAGCATCATCGCGCGCGGGATGTTGCGCTGGGGATTATCGACCTCGTTGATCATCGGACAAATGAACTCGACGCCAACCATCAACCACATGGCCATTGCCACCAGCCCGATGAAACTGCCGTTGAGCACCGGCTCGAAACTCCAGCTCACCGGCGTTCCGGAAATTGCAACATGTGGCTCGATTGCCCCAGTGACAGCGCACAGCCCGATGAGAATCAGGGCCGTCACAAGCACGAAGGACAGCAGGTTCTGCACCTTGGCGAACAGATCGGCCCCCAGCAAGTTAGTCACGGCCAGAATGCAGAGGATCAACAAAGGCAACACCAGCGGAGGGAACATGCCCGGTAGCAACTCGCCCAGGATGGTTTCGACCAAAAACATCTCGACCGGTAACGCCAACATTGCCACCACCACGTACCCCGCGAACACCGCCACAATGGCCGGAAAATGGCCGATGGCTTTCTGTGTATAGGTAGCTAGGGTGCCCTCTTCGGGGAACATGAGGGAAAGTTCGGCGAAGCTCATCGCGTTGAACTGAGCCAGCACAAACGCGACGATCATTGCGGCGATGAATCCCATGCCGCCAATGCCGATGCCTTGCGTGGCACTGATCATCGACCCCTGGACGATAACCAGGCCGATGCAGATGCCCATCATGGTGAGAAATTTGAGTTTCTTGGGTTGCATGGAGGTGCTACTCCCCGCCTTGGAAGCCTGCATCGAGGCAATGTGAGGGGCTTTGGTGTCATTCATTCGATTATTCTCCCGCTCGGGCCATAGCCGGCCCAATGGTGCCCGTGGGTATGACGTCAGTTGGCTACCGCGTCGGATGTCACTTTGCGCCTGTGAACGGGGGGAAATCTTGCCTCTGGATGCCGCGGTCTTGCCCTGGCGTGTCAATGCCAGGAAACAAATCGATCTCCCGGGGCAGGAGGCTTTACGCCCAGGCCAAGCTGCCTGCGCCCAATCTGAGCCCAGGTCAAGGCGCCGGAATTCGGGTCATTTCTGCGGCACAACTCCCGTCCCACAGGCCGTCTTGCAGATACAAAAAAACCGGCCCCAAAGTTACCTGGGGCCGGCCTGAGAAAGGGTGTTGCAGCCGATCAGCCTTGGGCGATCACCGCCTTGAGCATGCCCTTGAAAGTCTCGATCTGCTCTGCGCTGAAGGCACTGAACACCTTGTCTTGCTGCTCGCCGGCGATGCGCCAGAGCGCTTCGGCCTGCTCCACTCCCGCAGCGGTCAACACATAGCGCTCCTCGGCGTCGGCAACCAGCCCCTTGCGCTTGAGGATGTCCACGGCCTGCTCGATTTCGCGCACCGGCATGGCCACCTCACGGAGCAATTCACCCATGCACAGGCCCGCATCGTTCTCCAGCACCATGAGCATGCGCGCTTCGCTGGTACGCAGGCCGGTGGAAAGCTGGCGTGGCTGATAGCTGCTCTGGTAGCTGCGCACGGCCTGGGTCATCAGGTAGTAAAGGTTGTGGCTCAGACGCCCCTGGAAATCACTGCTGGGCGACTGGCCTTCGCTCTTCTGGGTCATGCGCGTATGCGGCAGCACCATGGAATAGGCGCCCTGATGGTAGAGCAGCGGCGAACGGCCGAGGTCGTCGAAGGCCACCACCTTACCGATCAGAATCCAGTGGTCACCGCCATCCAGCTGCTGGTACATCTCGCACTGAAAGCGTGCTGCACAATCGGCCAGCAGCGGCGCTCCGCCCTCACCAACTTCGTACGCGATGCCTTCGAATTTGTCGTCACGGGGACGTGCGAACTGGTTGGACACATCAATCTGGTCGGCAGCCAGCACGTTGACCGCGTAATGGCTGGCGCGCTGAAACACCTCGTAGCTGGTGGAGCGCTTGTCGATGCTCCATAGCACCAGGGCTGGGTCGAGCGAGACCGAGTTGAAACTGTTGGCGGTCACGCCTACCTTCTGCCCATCGGCAGTGGCAGCGGTGATGACGGTGACACCTGTGGCGAAGTTGCCGAGGGCGCGGCGAAAGGCGCGCGAGTCGATGCAAGGGCTCATGGGAATCTCCCTGGCCACAACGGCATGCGTTGCGGCTTATTGTTCGAGTAGCGGGGCCTTATACGACCCCAGACGAAATATGGCTGCCGGTCAGACCATGCTCGGGTCCGGCTCCAGGCCCATCAACTCACGGCCGAGGATCTGCGCACAGACGTCGTAGTCGGTGTAGGCATGGGCACCGGTCATGTGCGAGTCACGGAACAGACGCTGCATTTCATTGCTCTCGAACCAGGCAGTACCACCGGCGGCTGCGAATAGGCGATCGACCGCCTCAATGCACATCTTTACTGCATAGGCCTGGTTGGTCCGCCAGAACGCCAACGTTTCTCGGCTCGGATACTGGTGAAGTTCTGAATGCTCGGCGTGTTCGGCCCAGGTCTTTTCCAGGAAGGCACGGGCAGCCGCGACCTGGTGGGTTGACTCTGCTAGGCGCATCAGCGCCGGCGTTGCGGTCCCCACATTGACGCCGGTATAGGCGCGAACGCGGTTCTTGGTCTTTTCCTTGTAGGCTTCCAGCATTCGCTCGGCCACGCCCAGGCTCACCGCAGCAAAGCCACTGGCAAAGTACGGGCGATAAGGCGCGTAGAAAACCTTGCTGTCCGGGTACAAACCGAAGCCGGCGGACTTGCCTTCCATCATGTCCTTGGCCTTCTGGATGCGATGGTTAGGTACGAACGCGTCCTTGATCACCAGCGTCTTGGTACCGCTGCCCTTCATCCCAGCCGCGAACCAGTCATCGCGGATCTCGTAATCGCTGCGAGGCAGCACGGCAAAACAATAATCCTGACCACCCTCGCCGTTCTGCCGGCGACAACCGACGATGGCCCACTCGGCGTGATCGCTGCCGCTGCTCCAGCCCATTTCACCGTTGAAGATGACGCCGCCCTCTACCTCCTCGACCTTGCCAAACGGCGCGATGCTGCTGCTCGCGGTAGCGTCGCGATTCTCGCCCCACACCTCGTCCTGCAACTGCTTGGGAAACAGCGCCATCTGGTGGCTGTGCGTGCACAGAAGACTGAAAGCCCAGGCCGTGCTGGCACAGGCGCCGGCCAGTGCAGCCACACAGTCGGCGAATTCCGGCAGGGAGATTTCCAGGCCGCCATAGGCTTTCGGCTGGAAGGCGCGATGCATGCCAATGCCCTTGAGCAGCGCGATGTTTTCCTCGGGAACCGTGCGCGCCTGTTCGGCACGCGATGCATTGGCAGCAATGGCAGGAAGGATGGCTTTGAGGTCTTCAAGCAGAGGATTTGGCTTTTTCATCTGAATACGAGCCTTGATTATTGTTAGCTGTAGATCGCCGCGGGCGACTCGTTCACAGCACAGGCAAGCTGCTCGTGCAGCCCGCCAGCCTGAGCATCCGAGTGGTCTGCCAAGCGAGGGACGGGCTCATTATGGGTACTGGAAAGCGGGCTAAAAATGCATCTTCCGAGGACTAAATTGCACTTTCCATGGGGATAAACGTGTAAGAAATGAAATGCCGACTCGCGGATTATGCTGCGAAATTCACAGCCCGGGCGCTTAGCATCCCTCGGTTCACTACCTGCGTATCATGCTCACCGCGTCGTCCTGACAGATGAATGCAATAAGAGGCTGCGCTGGCTGCCCGTGTGTTTAGGGAAAGGTTGTGCTACTTATATGTCACCTTTACTGTTACCTGATATGGCACAGAGGTGAGTAGGCCCAGATGAGTACTTTCATTGGCAAGCAAAAGGGATATCTTGAAGGCGCAAGACGAAATGTTCCCGGCCTGGACGGCCTTCACCGAATGACGGGATTACTTTTGGCCGAACGCATACCTGCCAATGGGCGTGTGCTGGTGATCGGCGCGGGCGGAGGGCTCGAATTGAAAGCGCTGGCGCAGCAGCAGCCAGGCTGGAGGTTCGATGGTGCTGATCCTTCACCAGACATGCTCGAGCTGGCCCGGGAAACGATTGAAAGCGTTGCCGAACGCATCACCCTTTATGAAGGCGACATTGCTGCAGCACCTGATGGCCCTTTCGACGGGGCAGTGTGTCTGCTGGTGTTCCACCACATTCCTTTAGAACAGAGGATGACCACACTCGAAGGCATTCACCGGCGCTTGAGGCCTGGCGCGCCACTTGTGTTGGCGCACGTCAGTTTCTCCCGCAGCGAACCATCCTACTCAACCTGGATAGAAAGGCATGTAGCGTTTGGCGCAGGCGCTGATATGGATAAGGAACGCCGCGAGGCAGCCCTGATCGGCATGAAAGAAAAGGCCTGCATAATGCCGCCTGAACAAGAGCTAAGGCTTTTGCAGGAGGCCCGGTACCTGGATATCACACAGTTTTACCAGGCCTTCAGTTTCCGGGGTTGGGTCGCTTATGCCTAAAGCGACAGACTGCCAATGAACGGCGCACAGTAACGTGAAAATCGGCAGCACGAGATCGGATAGATCCACTGCCACTGCTGACAAGCGGCGCTGCCGAATCATAAAAATTATTTCACCCGGACTCTCGATATGCCGCTCGGCTACTCCGCTGCACCCTTTACAATCCGATATTCGCCTGGCGTCATACCGGCATTACGCGTAAAGAATCGGCTGAAATAGGCAGGATCCTTGAAGCCAAGCTGGTAGCAGATTTCGTTTACCGAGTTGCCGGTGAATAGCAGGAGCCGCTTAGCTTCCTGCATGAGTCGGTCGAACACCAGGCGTTTGGATGGCAAGTCGGCGACGCGTCGACAGATGTCGTTGAGTCGCGCCTCTGTTACGCCCAATTGCCCGGCGTAAAGACTTAGGGGCCAGTGTTCCACGTAGTGCGCTTCGATCAGGGCGTTGAAGCGCTGAAAGATGTGCAGATCCTCACCACGAGCCGGCTGTGCCTGGATGGTGCGGGCGGACAGACGCAACAGGCTGACGAAAATCAACCGTGTCAGTGCTGCCAGGCTCAGCTCGCGGCCAGGACGATCGTCTGCGAATTCGTGGCGCAGTTCGTCGAACAGCAGGTTCAGCCGCGTCACTTCTCCGTCGTACTGCTCATCCAGCCCCCCGACTGCTACACACAAGGGCGCGATCTGCGGTCCTTGGGCTAGTCCCTGACGGCTCTCCAGCAACGGCCAGACCAGTTCCTGACGCACCGTCAGCACATGGCCGTCGCTGTCGGCATCGGTGACAAAAGCATGGGGAAAGGTCGGCGGGGTGAGGAAGAACATCGGCCCCTGCTGCTGGTAGCGCTGATCGTCCAGGTACACCCGCACCACGCCACTTTTGACGTAATGCACTTGGAAAAAACGGTCGTGGCGATGCACCGGCATGTTGCGACCGAAGAAATCGGCCAGCTTGCCGAGGGCTTCATAGTGCACATCCGCATCGGCATAACGCTGGTCATAGACCTGACCGATGTTGATATTGGGGATAGGTTGCGGGTCGTGCATGGCCTCCCCTTCAGGTCATCAGGCTCAGGGTTTGATCTGCTTGAGCTCGTTGAGCAGGCCAAGCAACTGCTGCAGCTTTTCTTCGCCGAACTGCTCCTGAATTCGCCGGTAGTTGCGCTCCATTCCGTCACTCATCGACAGGAAGCAGGCATGCCCTTTTTCGGTGAGATTGATGTGCACGCGGCGCTGGTCAGTCGAGGATTTGCGCCGTACGACGATGCCATCACGCTCTAGACGGCTCAGTACACCCGTCATGCTCGGCTTGAGAATGCAGGCCAACTCGGCCAGGCGAAAACTTTCCATTTCCCCCTGCTGACACAGGATGCGAATAACCCGCCATTGCTGCTCGGTCAGGCCGTGCTCGTTGAGCAGCGGCCGAAAGAAGCTCATGGCCGCTTCGCGGGCCTGCAGCAGGGTAAGCGTCAAGGACGGTCGTGGAGATGACATGGGGCGTTCACATTACGGAAATTGGTAAACATTTTAACGAGATAAAGCAGATGGCACACCGCGTCAATGGCGTGCGGGTGCTTGGCATGCACAGACATGGCCAGCGGCAGCCTCGATCAAGCCCATCCCCGACCTCGCTCGTATCCTGCAATCAACTGACTCTCGCCTAGGCCCGAGTCGGAAATTCATTTGCAGCAGGAGCTACACGCCCATGGCCACTTCACTCGTACCCACACTGTCCTCCGTCGAAGACTTTCTGAACAAGCGTCACCGCTCGTTCATTGATGGCAGCCAGGGCAGCCTGCAGCACGGCAGAACCATGGACATCTTCAACCCGGCCAATGGGCAAACTCTGTCTCAGGCTGAGCTGGCGGACGCAGCGCAAGTCGACGCCATCGTGACCTCAGCCCATCACGCCTTCACCTCCGGCTGCTGGAGCAAGCTGGCGCCTGCCGTACGTGAACGCACACTGCTGCGCTTCGCCGATCTGGTCGAAGCCCATGGTGAGGAGCTGGCCCAGCTGGAAACTCTTAACCAGGGCAAGTCGATCCACCTGTCTCGTGCCATCGAGGTCGGCGCCTCGCTCAATTACATGCGCTACATGGCTGGTTGGGCCACCAAGATCGAGGGGCAAACGCTCGACGTTTCCATACCTATGCCGGAGAACGCACGCTTCAATGCCTACACCCGCCGCGAACCGGCTGGCGTGGTGGCCGGTATCGTGCCGTGGAACTTCCCGATGATGATCGCCCTGTGGAAGGTCATGCCGGCGCTGGCATGCGGCTGCACCGTGATCATCAAGCCGGCGGACGAAACCCCGCTGACCGCCCTGCGCCTGGCCGAACTGGCAATCGAAGCAGGCATTCCGCCCGGTGTATTCAATGTTCTGATCGGCCGTGGCGCCGAAGTTGGCCCTGCGTTGGTGGCCCATCCGCTGGTGAACAAGGTGTCCTTCACAGGCTCCACCGCTGTAGGCAAACAGGTAGGTATAGCCGCCCTGGAGAACATGACGCGCTTCACCCTCGAGCTGGGCGGCAAGAACCCCATGCTCCTGCTGGAAGATGCCGATCTCGACAAGGCCGTGGCCGGTGCCATCGGCGGCGGGTTGCTCAACCAGGGGCAGGTCTGTGCCGCAGCCTCACGTATCTACGTACCGGCTCGCCAATACGACCGTTTCGTCGAGGCGCTCAGCGCTCAGGTCAGCGCATTGAGCCTGGGCGCCGGCATGGATGCCAATGCACAGGTAGGCCCGCTGGTTTCGAAGAAACAGCAAAGCAGCGTACTCAACTATCTGGAGATCGCTCGTCGCGAAGGCGCACGTTTCGCCGCCGGCGGGCAGCCTGTGGACCTGCCCGGCTACTTCGTCGCCCCGACCGTGCTGGCGGACATGCAGCAGCGCATGACCTGCGTTCAGGAAGAAGTCTTTGGCCCGGTACTTTCCGTGGTGCCTTACGACACCACAGAGCAGGCATTGCAGATGGTCAATGACAGCCGCTACGGGCTCACTGCCAGCCTCTGGAGCAACGACCTGGGACGGGTTATGGATCTCATCCCGCAGGTCGAAGCCGGCACGGTTTGGGTCAACAACCATGTCCCTGTCGACCCCAACCTGCCCTTCGGCGGCTACAAGCAATCCGGGATGGGCCGCGAGTTCGGGCGTAGCGCCATTGAGGGGTTCACCGAACTCAAGTCGGTGTGCATCACCTATTGATTCGGTGGATAGAGATAGGGGCGGACCTGCATGCGCATCGACGCCCCGCACCAGCAAAAGTGCAATTGATTCACCGAAACAGCCATTAAAGGCTGTGCTCGCCACCATCAATATCACCACGACACGATCAGACGATCTGTGGGCCAAGAATTTCGTTTACATATTAACTTTAAAGTTAATATATTAATGAAATGAGTTGCCAAATCGGCAGCACCGATGCCCCGAGTAGGAGAACAATTAATGAGCCGCCCCACCGAACAGGCCGCCAGCGGAACACTTTTCGGCGTTGCCTTGAATTACCAGGGCCTGCTGCGCAGCCGCCTGGCCGAATTCAATGAGCCACCTTATCAGCAGCCACCGCTCAAGCCGGTGCTGTTCATCAAGACGCCCAATACCCGCAATGCTGACGGTCAGCCAGTGGCCATGCCCGCGGGCGAGCGCTTGCAACCCGGCCCGGCCCTAGGCGTGGTGATCGGTAAGACGGCAAGCCGCGTTGCCGAGCACGATGTCCTCGCCCATGTGGCCGGCTACCTGATTGTCAACGAGTTCAGCCTGCCGGAAGAGAGCTACTACCGCCCGGCCGTAAAGGCCAAGTGCCGCGACGGTTTCTGCGCATTGAGCAGCAATGTCATCCAACTGCCCGACCCGCACGCTCTGAGCCTGAAGCTGCTGGTAAACGGCGAGGTTCGTCAGGAAAACACCACCGCCAACTTCGTGCGGAGCATCCCGCGCCTGATCGCCGAACTCAGCGAGTTCATGACCCTGCATGAAGGCGACGTGCTGATCACCGGCACGCCTGAAGGCCGCGTCGACGTGCAGCCAGGCGATGAGGTCGTCGTCGAGATCAGCGGTCTGGGTCGCCTGACCAACCACATCGTGGCGCAGTAAGGAGAGCAAGATGAAACACGCCCGTATCCGCTACGAGAACCAGATTCACGCCGTCACCGTCGAGGCGGACAACGCCGTACGTCTAGCCGATGGTCGCCTGCTCGCCGAAAGCGACGTCCAGTGGCTGCCGCCTGCCGAAGGCAGCATGTTCGCCCTCGGCCTGAACTACGCCGACCACGCCGCTGAACTGGCCTTCAAGGCGCCGACCGAGCCGCTGGCCTTCATCAAGTCGCCCGGCACCTACACCGGTCACAATCAGGTGACCTGGCGCCCGGACAACGTCAAGTACATGCACTACGAGTGCGAGCTGGTGGCGGTGATCGGCAAGGCCGCCAAGAACGTCAAGCGCGAAGATGCCCTCGAGTACCTGGCCGGCTACACGGTGTGCAACGACTACGCCATCCGCGACTACCTGGAAAACTACTACCGCCCCAACCTACGGGTGAAGAACCGCGACTGCACCACGCCGGTCGGCCCGTGGATGGTCGATGCGGCTGACGTGGCCGATCCGTCGAAGCTCAAGCTGCGCACCTGGATCAATGGCGAGTTGAAACAGGAAGGCAGCACGGCGGACATGATCTTCGACATCCCGTACCTGATCGAATACTTCTCCAGCTTCATGACCCTACAGCCGGGCGACATGATCGCCACCGGCACGCCCGAAGGCCTGGCCGATGTAGTGCCCGGCGATGAAGTGGTGGTGGAAGTGGAAGGCGTTGGCCGGCTGGTCAACCGCATCGTCAGTGAATCCGAATTCTTCGCCGCCCGCGGCTAACCAGACACAAGAGACCAATACCATGATCAAGCACTGGATCAACGGCCGGGAAGTCGAGAGCGCCGAAACCTTCACCAACTACAACCCGGCGACCACCGAAGCGATCGGCGAAGTTGCCAGCGGCACTGCCGAAGAAATCAACATGGCAGTCGCTGCGGCCAAGGAAGCCTTTCCGAAATGGTCGAATACCCCGGCCAAGGAACGCGCCAAGTTGATGCGCAAGCTGGGCGAGCTGATCGATCAGAACGTGCCCAAGCTGGCGGAACTGGAAACCCTGGATACCGGCCTTCCGATTCACCAGACCAAGAACGTGCTGATTCCGCGCGCCTCTCACAACTTCGACTTCTTTGCCGAAGCCTGTACACGCATGGACGGCCACAGCTACCCGGTCGATGACCAGATGCTCAACTACACCCTCTACCAGCCGGTCGGGGTATGTGGCCTGGTGTCGCCGTGGAACGTGCCTTTCATGACCGCCACTTGGAAGACTGCACCCTGCCTGGCCTTCGGCAACACCGCGGTGCTCAAGATGAGTGAGCTGTCGCCGCTGACCGCCAACGAATTGGGTCGCCTCGCGCTGGAAGCTGGCATTCCACCAGGCGTGCTGAACGTGGTGCAGGGTTACGGCGCCACCGCTGGCGACGCACTGGTACGTCACCCGGACGTACGTGCGATCTCCTTCACCGGCGGCACCGCCACCGGCCGCAAGATCATGCAGACTGCCGGCCTTAAGAAGTACTCAATGGAATTGGGCGGCAAGAGCCCGGTCCTGATCTTCGACGACGCCGATCTGGATCGCGCCCTCGACGCCGCGCTGTTCACCATCTTCTCGCTAAACGGTGAACGCTGCACTGCGGGCAGCCGCATCTTCATCCAAGAAACCGTCTACGACCAGTTCGTCGCCGAGTTCGCAGCGCGCGCCAAGCGTCTGATCGTAGGCGACCCGACCGATCCGAAAACCCAGGTCGGCTCGATGATCACCCAGGCGCACTACGACAAGGTCACCGGCTACATCAAGATCGGTATCGAAGAAGGCGCCAACCTGCTCGCTGGCGGCCTGGACCGTCCGGCCAACCTGCCGGCGCACCTGGCCAAAGGTCAGTTCATTCAGCCGACCGTATTCGCTGATGTCGACAACCGCATGCGTATCGCCCAGGAAGAAATCTTCGGCCCGGTGGTGTGCCTGATCAAGTTCAAGGACGAAGCCGAGGCGCTGCGCCTGGCCAACGACACCGAGTATGGCCTGGCTTCCTACATCTGGACCCAGGACATCGGCAAGGCGCACCGCCTGGCCCGTGGTATCGAAGCCGGCATGGTGTTCATCAACAGCCAGAACGTGCGTGACCTGCGCCAGCCTTTCGGCGGCGTGAAGGGCTCGGGTACCGGTCGCGAAGGCGGCGAGTACAGCTACGAAGTTTTCGCCGAGGTGAAGAACATCTGCATTTCCATGGGAAGCCACCACATCCCACGTTGGGGTGTGTGAAGGCCTGCTCGCGCAAATGATTCGAGCGGGCTCGGTGCCCGCTCGCACTCATGCCTTCCTGCGTGCAGACCAACCACAAGAAATCGCGAGGAGAGATCATCATGGGCAAAGTCGCTCTAGCAGCCAAGATTACCCACGTCCCATCCATGTACCTGTCTGAGTTACCTGGTCCGCGCCAGGGATTCCGCCAGGCAGCCATCGACGGCCATAAAGAGATCAGCCGTCGCTGCCGCGAGCTGGGCGTGGACACCATCGTGGTGTTCGATACCCACTGGCTCGTCAACGCCAACTACCACGTGCTGTGCGGCCCGCATTTCAAAGGGGTGTACACAAGCAACGAGCTGCCCCACTTCATCAGCAACATGGAATACGAATTTCCCGGCAACCCGGAGCTGGGCAAGCTTCTGGCCGCCGAGTGTAATCGACTGGGCGTCGAGACCATGGCCCATGACGCCACCACCTTGGGGCCCGAGTACGGCACTTTGGTACCGATGCGCTACATGAACCAGGATCAGCACTTCAAGGTGATCTCGGTCTCGGCACTGTGCACGTCGCACTACCTGGCCGATAGCGCGCGCCTGGGCTGGGCCATGCGCAAGGCGGTGGAAGATCATTACGACGGCACCGTGGCGTTCTTCGCCAGCGGCTCGCTGTCGCACCGTTTCGCTCAGAACGGCCAAGCGCCGGATTTTGCCACCAAGGTGTGGAGCCCATTCCTGGAGACCCTCGACCACCGTGTGGTGAAGATGTGGGAGAACGCCGAATGGGAGGAGTTCTGTGGAATGCTCCCCGAGTATGCCTCGAAGGGGCACGGAGAGGGCTTCATGCATGACACCGCCATGCTGCTCGGCGCCCTGGGCTGGTCGAACTATGACGCAAAGGCTGAAGTGCTCACGCCGTATTTCGGCTCATCAGGCACTGGTCAGATCAACGCCGTGTTCCCGGTAACACCCCAGGATGGCTCGGCGATCCCGTCAGCTCAAGCGGCCAACCCGGCCGGCGTCCAGTCCACCAGCCGCCTGTAGGAGGTCGCTCATGCCCCATCTGGTTCTGCTTTACAGCCCCGATGTCGAGCGTGACGTGGACGTCACCGGGCTGTGTCGCGCATTGGCCGACTGCATGCTCGAACAACGCGATGAAGCCGGCAAGTCGGTGTTCCCCACTGGAGGCACCCGCGTACTGGCCTACCCCGCCGCTCACGCTGCAGTGGCCGACGGCAAGGGCGACTACGGCTTCCTGTACGCCAACCTGCGCATGGGCGCCGGCCGCAGCCAGGCCGTTCATCAGCAGGTTGGGGACAGCCTGATGCGCGTGCTGCGCGCTCACCTCGACGACCTGCTCGCCAGACGCCCCACCGGCGTCACCCTGCAGATCGACGAAAGCCCTGGCCAGGTCTACGACAGCAAGCACAGCAGCCTGCATCCGCTGTTCAACAGGACAGCCTGACTGTGGGCGCCATGGCGTCCTTACCCAAGCGTATCAACAACAAAAAGAACAAGATCATGAGTCCAGCCCAATCCGCCATAACTGGCGCAGCGTATGCCGTCAGCGATTCCACACACCGCACCGTGACCTGGCGGCTGATGCCGCTGCTTCTGGTGTGCTACCTGTTCGCGCACCTGGATCGCATCAACATTGGCTTCGCCAAGATGCAGATGAGCGCCGACCTGCAATTCAGCGACACCGTCTACGGCTTCGGCGCCGGGCTGTTCTTCATCGCCTACGCGCTGTTCGGCGTCCCTAGCAACTTGGTGCTGGACCGCGTCGGCCCGCGCCGCTGGATCGCCACCCTGATGGTGGTCTGGGGCCTGCTGTCCTCGAGCATGTTCCTGGTGGAAAGCGCGAGTGGCTTCTACACCCTTCGCTTTCTGCTCGGTGTCGCCGAGGCCGGTTTCTTCCCTGGCATCCTGGTCTACCTCAACCGCTGGTACCCGGCGCGACGACGCGCGCAGATCACCGCCCTGTTCGCCATTGCCGTGCCAATGGCCGGCGTGATTGGTGGCCCGGTTTCCGGTGGCATTCTCGACCTGTTTCACGATGCCGGCGGCCTGCGCGGCTGGCAATGGATGTTCCTGCTCGAAGGGTTGCCGGTGGTGGCGCTCGGCCTGCTGGTCTGGTGTGTACTGCCAGAGCGCTTCGAGCAGGTGAGCTGGCTCGACGAAACGCAAAAAAAGCGCTTGCGCGAAGAGATGACCAGTGAGGAACAGCGCAAGACCATCACCTCCTTTTCCGGTGTGTTGCGCAACGGGCAGGTGTGGCTGCTGGTGGCGATCTACTTTGCCGTGATGCTGGCGGTCAACACCCTGGCCTTCTGGATGCCCAGCCTGATCCACGGCGCTGGCGTCGCCCGCGACAGCCAGGTCGGCCTGCTCAGCGCCATCCCCTATCTGGCCGGGGTGTTCTTCATGCTCGCCTGCGGCCGCTCTTCGGATCGCCGTCGCGAACGCCGCTGGCACCTCAGCGTGCCGCTGCTGATGTGTGCGGTAGGCATCGCCGTTGCCGGCATCGCACCAGGTAGCGCCAAGCCAGTGATGGCTGGCCTGATCATCGCCGGCATGGGCGCCAGCGCCGCGCTGCCGATGTTCTGGCAGTTACCGCCAGCCTTTCTGTCCGACCGCACCCTGGCCGCCGGCATCGGCCTGATCAGCTCGTTCGGCAGCATCGCCTCGTTCCTGGCGCCCTACCTGATCGGCTGGATGCGCGACACCACTCAGAGCGCCAGCCTCGCCCTGTTCGTACTGGCCCTGTTCATCGCCCTTGGCGCGGTGTTGGTACTGCGAACGCCCGCCGCCCTCGTCAATCCACGTTAAGAGATAGCTCCCATGCTCGACTCGACTTTCATTCAAGAGGCCGCCGCCCGCCTGGACACCGCCGAGCGTTCACGCCAGCAGGTGCGCCAGTTCTCCCTGGACCAACCGGAGATCACCATCGAGGATGCCTACGCCATCCAGCGCGCCTGGGTCGCCAAGAAGATTCAGGACGGCCGCAAGCTGGTCGGTCATAAGATCGGGCTGACCTCGCGCGCCATGCAGGTTTCCTCGAACATCACCGAGCCGGACTACGGCGCGCTGCTCGATGACATGTTTTTCGACGAAGGTACCGACATTCCCTTCGAGCGCTTTATCGTGCCCAGGGTAGAAGTGGAGCTGGCATTCATTCTCGGCAAGCCGCTCAAAGGCCCGAACGTGACGATCTTCGACGTACTCGACGCCACTGAGTGGGTGATCCCGGCGCTGGAAATCATCGATGCGCGCATTCAACAGATCGACCCGGATACCAAGGCCACCCGCAAGGTCTTCGACACGATTTCCGACAACGCCGCCAACGCTGGCGTGGTGATGGGCGGCCGTGCCGTGCGCCCAACGGAAATCGACCTGCGCAAGGTCCCGGCGGTGCTCTACCGCAATGGCGTGATCGAGGAATCCGGTGTTTCTGCTGCTGTGCTCAACCATCCCGCCAAGGGTGTGGCCTGGCTGGCCAACAAGCTGGCGCCCTATGACGTCACCCTGCAGCCTGGGCAGATCATTCTTGGCGGTTCCTTCACTCGCCCAGTGGCTGCGAACCCTGGCGATACCTTCCACGTCGACTACGACATGCTCGGCAGCATCGCCTGCCGGTTCGTCTGAACCAACAGGAGCCGGTCATGGACATGCCCATCAACACCTTCAAGCAGCGCCTGCAATCAGGCCAGGCGCAAATCGGCCTGTGGCTAGGTCTGGCCGATCCCTACTGCGCGGAGCTGGCGGCCAATGCCGGCTTCGACTGGCTGCTGATCGACGGCGAACACGCGCCCAATGATCTGCGCGGCCTGCTCGGCCAGTTGCAAGCCGTAGCGCCGTACGCGTCGCAGCCGGTGATCCGCCCGGTGATCGGCGATACCGCGCTGATCAAGCAGATCCTCGATATCGGCGCGCAAACCCTGCTGGTGCCGATGGTGGAAAGTGCCGAACAGGCCCGTGAGCTGGTACGCGCCATGCACTACCCACCCAGCGGCATACGCGGGGTCGGCAGCGCCCTGGCCCGCGCCTCGCGCTGGAATAGCATCCCCGGCTACCTCGACAAAGCCGACGAGCAGATGTGCCTGCTGGTGCAGATCGAGAACCTCGAAGGCCTGGCAAGGCTGGATGAAATTGTTGCGGTCGACGGCGTAGACGGCGTGTTCATTGGCCCGGCCGACCTCAGCGCCGCCATGGGTCACCGTGGCAACCCTGGCCACCCTGAGGTTCAGGCCGCCATTGAGGACGCCATCGTGCGCATCGGCAAGGCGGGCAAAGCCGCCGGCATCCTTAGCGCTGATCAAGGCCTGGCGCGTCGCTACATCGAACTGGGAGCCAAGTTCGTCGCCGTTGGTGTCGACACCACAGTGCTGATGCGTGGCCTGCAAACCCTGGCGGCGGCCTTCAAGGACGCTCCCACACCCACCAGCAGCGGTGGCGTGTACTGACCCCTGACTTCCACGAATCGCCAAGAGAACAACATGAAACTCTCCGATCTGAATCTGCTGCGTGAACAGGCTTTCATCGATGGTCAGTGGGTCGAGGCCGATGATGAAGCACGCTTCGCCGTGACCAACCCAGCCAACGGCGAGCTGATTGCCGAGGTAGCGTCCCTCGGCCAGGCCGAGACTGCTCGTGCAGTCGCTGCAGCAAAGGCTGCCCTACCCGCCTGGCGCAGCAAGACCGCCAAAGAGCGCAGCGCTATCCTGCGCACCTGGTTCAACCTGATCATGGAAAACCAGGAAGACCTGGCCCGCTTGCTCAGCTGGGAACAGGGCAAACCGCTGGCTGAAAGTCGTGGTGAAATCGCCTATGGCGCCAGCTTCATCGAATGGTTCGCCGAAGAAGCCAAGCGCATCTATGGCGACGTGATCCCCCATGACAAGCCGGGCCGTCGCTTGGTGGTGATCAAGCAGCCCATCGGCGTGGTCGCGGCCATTACCCCGTGGAACTTCCCCAATGCAATGATTACCCGCAAGGTCGGCCCGGCCCTGGCGGCCGGCTGCACAGTGGTGCTCAAACCCGCCTCGGAAACGCCACTCTCAGCACTGGCCCTGGCGGTACTCGGCGAGCGCGCCGGCATACCAGCCGGGGTGCTGAACATCGTGCCAGGCAGGAACTCACGCGCCATCGGCGGCGAGCTGACTGCTAACCCCGACGTGCAGAAGCTCTCGTTCACCGGCTCCACCGGCATCGGCAAACTGCTGATGGCGCAGTGCGCTGACACCATCAAGAAAGTCAGCCTGGAGCTGGGCGGCAACGCGCCTTTCATCGTCTTCGATGACGCCGATCTGGACGCCGCCGTCCAGGGCGCCCTCGGCTCCAAATTCCGTAACAGTGGGCAGACCTGCGTATGCACCAACCGCCTGCTGGTGCAGAGCGGCGTGTACAACGATTTCAGCAAACGCCTGGTTGCTGCCGTCAATGCGCTGAAGGTCGCGCCGGCCGATCAGGAGGGAGCCCAGCAGGGGCCGCTGATCAATGCCCAAGCGGTGGCCAAGGTCGAGGAACACATCGCCGATGCTGTTAGCAAAGGAGCCAAGATACTCGCCGGCGGCAAGCCCCATGCCTTGGGCGGCAGCTTCTTCGAGCCAACCGTGCTCGGCGACGTGACCCCCAACATGCTGGTAGCGCGTGACGAGACCTTTGGCCCGCTGGCACCGATCTTCCGTTTCGATACAGAAGCCGAGGCCATCGCCATGGCTAACGACACCGAGTTTGGCCTGGCCTCCTACGTCTACACCCGCGACCTGGGCCGCGCCTGGCGCGTCAGCGAGGCGCTGGAGTACGGCATGGTCGGCGTCAACGAAGGGCTGATCTCCACCGAGGTCGCGCCGTTTGGTGGCATCAAGCAATCCGGCCTGGGCCGCGAAGGCTCGCACTACGGCATCGACGATTACATCGAGCAGAAATACATGTGCCTAGGGATCCAGTAATCCCACGGCAAACCTGATGCTTGTCACCCTTTTGGCCCGCTCCGGGCCATTTTTTTAAGAATTGCCAGAGGCTCATCAGGCAATGCGTGTTTCGATCCTGCTGCTAGCCTGAGCGCTGTATCAACAATCCGCGCAGCAGCATATCCAGAGCGATGCTTCCTCGCTCCAATAGCTTGGAGCTCTCTCGCTCGGCAATCTAGAACGCCGCCTCAGATAAACTGCCATAAATTAGCGATGCCAACGCCTCGGCATCCGCTTCAGCAACAACATATGCTCAATCAAACTCAATCAAGCCTTACAGGGACTCGATGCAATGCCGCTGCGCCTCGGGCGAAGCACCGCCAAGGACAGACCTAGCATCTCGCAGAGCCAAACGTTGGATTTCCAGGGCGTGACAGAGGAAGACAGAAAAGCCCTGCTGGCCCACAAGAACGGCAGCATCACCAGCCACTACTCTGCGGCGGAGTTAGATCAGCTGATTGATGCGGCCAACAAGGTGTCAGTAACCGACAGTCGAGCACCGGCTTTGACGATACTCAGAAGGAGGCAAAATTAGGGGTCGTCACTTGAAAAGTCACTGACCCCAGAAACGACAAAGCCACCCGAAGGTGGCTAAGCCATTGAGGTATTTGGTCGGGACGGAGTGATTCGAACACTCGACCCCTTGCACCCCATGCGTGCGTCGAGCTTATAACCTATTGATTTTCAATGCAACATCTAGGGCGCTCGCTGCAACGATGTCCCTACGCAATCTGACGATTTACTACGTTTTCCCGCAAAACTCCCTAGGTCTATTGCCGTTTCACGCACGGCCGCGCCGGAACCCGTTTTGTCGCGAGGCAAGGCACGAGCCGCGAAGTTTAGCGAGCTAAAAGAGCCGGCGAGAAACGCCGCATCGCGACAAAACGGGCCCGGCCCTACGAGTTGTGCGGGAAATTTCGCCAGGCGTCGTTAGACCCTAGGTTTTGTCTGAAAAGTCGTCTTGGCTAAAATGATGTGCTCTGGTTGCTGGGAGGGCCATCATGGCAGGCCGATATGAAATTTCATCTGAGCGCTGGGCAATGATCGAAGCCATCGTTTCCCCTCCTCAACGCATGGGGCGCCCAAGGCGTGATGACCGTCAGATGCTTAACGGTATCTTCTGGATCCTGTGCTCAGGTGCCAAATGGCGGGATCTTCCAGAGCGCTTTGGGCCTTGGAAGACCGTTTACCAGCGCTTCCGACAATGGCGTGACAACGGCACTTTCGAGCAGGTTCTGCGCCATTTACACCTTCCGTTTACGCGAAGATGGCTTTATCGATCTGGATACCTGGATGGTCGATTCGACATCGATTCGAGCTACCCGAGCAGCCAGCGGTGCTGGAAAAAAAGGGGCCTGCAGGAACCGCAACACCACTGCCTCGGCCGTAGCCGAGGCGGATTGACTACCAAGATACATCTCGCCTGCGACAGCCACGGCTTCCCGCTGGCCGTCATGCTGTCGCCCGGTGAAGAAGCCGACTCGCACTACTTCATGCCGCTACTGGAGCAGATCAGCCTGCCAGGTAGCAGGGGTCGTCCGCGTAAGCGCTGCCGATATGTACTGGCCGACAAGGGTTATGACAGTCACATGCTGCGTCAATACTGTGATCGCTATGGCATGCAACCGATCATTCCCTTGCGCAAGATGCATCGCAAGCCTCGACCAGGCCTGCCTCGACTGTTCGACCGGCCACAGTATAAAAAGCGCAACGTGATCGAACGCCTGTTCAGTTGGCTCAAGGAAAAACGTCGGCTCTGTACGCGATACGACAAACTGGCGAGCAGCTTCAAAGCCATGGTTACACTGGCCTGTATCGAGAAATGCTTGCGGGCTGACTTTTCAGACAAACCCTAGGTTCATCTTCAACAGATGAACCAGGTACGGCTGCTCGCCTTTTGGAGTCATCATATTTCGGCACCAAGGATTTATATCGATTGGACCTGCTCTATGACCTACCTATCTTCGTTGCTGCTCAAGATCCGTATGCGTTTCCAAACACATCTTGATTGATTACCACTTTATGTGTGGTCTCAGGGAATATCCCCCCCGAATATACCACCAGCGGTACGAGTGGTTATTATGCTTCGCTTATCAACATCCCTTACCGGCCCCTTTGGGCAGGAGATACAAAATGAGCATTGATTGGATCAACTTCTCGCCATGGACTTCATTATGCGGTGGAGCCCTAATAGGAATGGCCATCAGCTTGTTCATCCTCGCAAATGGCCGTATCGCAGGCATCAGCGGCTTGCTTGGAGGCGTGATTCAATTTCCCAGTGAAGGCTGGAGCGAGAAAGCATTGTTTCTGCTTGGCCTTGTGATTTCGCCATTGCTGTGGGGCGCATTCACTGTCTTGCCAAAAATAGCGATTAATACAGAGTGGCCTGCCCTAGTCATAGCGGGTCTGCTCGTTGGCATGGGAACGCGTTACGGTTCGGGCTGTACGAGCGGCCACGGAGTATGTGGGGTCTCCCGACTATCACCTCGCTCCATCGTAGCAACGGCGTGCTTTATGACTACTGGATTTGCGACGGTATACGTCATTCGCCATGTGCTGGGAGTTTAAAAATGATCAAATCAGCTGCATTTTTTGCAGGCTTGATATTTGGCTTGGGTCTGCTACTGGCAGGCATGGCGAACCCCGCTAAAGTATTGGCATTTCTTGATGTGGCTGGGGCTTGGGATCCTTCACTCGCAATGGTTATGCTAGGGGCGATCTCAGTAGCAGTCATCCCTCTAAGTTGGGCGCGTAAGAAAAGGCAATCGTTGCTGGGAGCCCGCATGCAGCTACCACTGAAAAATGAGTTGGACGCTCGTTTGATTGGTGGCAGCCTGTTGTTCGGTATAGGGTGGGGAATTGCGGGAATCTGCCCTGGGCCAGCCGTCGCTCTTTTACTTACCTGGCATTGGCAAGCTCTTATATTCTTTTTAGCCATGCTGGCTGGCATGTACTTTTTCTCTATTCTGGAAAGTCGACGTGTGTCTTAATGAGCTGATGGCCATAGACAACATGCTCTTAGCTATGTGCTGCTATCACGCCTTACATAATTAGATCGGCTGCCACCTATGCGGCAGCAGCTGATATATTTCACTCGCGCTACGTCGGCAGGCGCGTCAGGACATCTTTGAGATACGCATACGGATCATGCCCGGTGATCCGCGCGGATTGGATCAAGCTCATCATCCACTGCGTAGTGCCCCTGAAAAGAGCCAGTTCTTGCGTCCAAGAGCTCAAGATCTGGTTCTCTGCCTATGGGTAAGGCCCCGCATCGAGATTTCTGGAAATTTAACACTGCCGGAGGTAAGACATTATTTTGTCTCAGCCTCACACATCGATGCTGACGTGGGAGGGCGAGATGAACGCCCTGTCGCCGATACCCTATTCTCGAGAAGAATTGGGGAGGCGGTAGCAGTGGTGCACTGGATTAAGGGTTATCACCTAGTGGCATTACTTCCAAGACCCGATCTCGCCCACCTTCTGCAAGTAAATAGGTGCCCCTCACTGTGCGTGTCAGCATCTGTGGCGCCTTGAGGAACGACAAGATGGTCTGCAGTTGGCCATGGGTGTCGAGCAATAAAAGACGGGCTCGGTGAGTGGAGTCTTCACTGATCCACAATCCACGCTGGTCGCACATTAGAAAGGTCGGTTGATTCAGATCAGCCAGCACAACTGGATCGGCTCCATCCTCGCTCAACTGCCGTACGACCCCCTTCTCTTTCTCCGTATAGAGCATCCGCCCATCGCTGCAGCGCGTTACGGACTCCGCCTCGGAAAGATGATCGCGAACAGTCTCAAGTGCCCCATCACGCCAACGGTAGCGCAGCAGTCGCCCGTCTCCCTTTCGATCCTCTATCGCATAGAGATATTCACCGTCGTCCCATAAGCCTTGCACCTTTTGGCCAGTGAAGAGATCCGTGGATACTCCATCCTTTAAAAGACGCACCCGTGCGCCCTCGACCTCCTGGCTGTAAACCAAGCCGCCTTGAGCCGCGATCATTCCGTCCGGTTTGGAGAGGTTGGACACGATGGTTTTGTGGCTACCATCAGTCGTAATTTGCAGAATGCTACCCTGCCCGCCGTCAAGCTCTTGTGACAGGATCACTGATCCATCCGCCTGAGGAATTAACGATGCCACCTTAGGCAATCGCTCGTAGGCAACGCTATAGCGCCAACCACTGGAAGCCTGTGCTGGGTAGAAGTTCTGCCAGGCAAAAAATGCCAAAGCGACTGCGATCAACAAGGCACAACCGTAAAGGCCAGAGCGTACTTTTCTAGCCCAGGCTCCTGACTTATTTGCTCTACGCATAATCTCACTCATCGCTTACACCGCTGACAGATGTTCAAAGAGGATGCCGGCGCCAACCAGCATCAACACAACGCCACCAATAATCTCGGCACGTTTGCCAACTACTGTTCCCAGCACGCGCCCGAGCATCACGCCAACGGTCACCATCACCGCCGTAGCGACACCGATCGCAGCTGCTGCCACCAAAATGTTGACGTCGACGAATGCCAGCCCTACACCAACGGCAAGTGCATCAATGCTGGTCGCAAATGCGGTAACAGCGAGAACCCCAAAGGAGTGCTGGCCAGAACGTTCCTCTTCCTGCTCATCGCCTTTGAAGCCGTTGTAGATCATGTGAGCGCCGAGCAGCACTAACAGCGTGAAAGCGATCCAATGATCCCATTCTTCAGCGAAACTGACGGCAACTTGACCGAGGAACCAGCCAATAATGGGCGTGATGGATTCGATAACGCCAAAAATGAGGCCTGTACGCAGGGCTTCTGTGAAGCGCGGTCTGTGAAGGCTGGCGCCTTTGCCAATGGCAGCTGCGAAGGCATCTGTCGACATCGCCAAGGCGAGGAAAAGAAGGGAAATGGGGTTCACGGTTAACTACCAGCCGGGCTATGAGTCAACGATACAACCACACGCCCGGCTTTAGGCGTGGATGTATCGTTGGTCTCGCCAACCAGAAGGTGTTCGTGCCACGGCATGCTGCCAATAATGTTGACACGAACGCTCTATGACCGTGGTCGTGAGCAGGCTACTCCCCAACAAGGGCCGCTACTATACTCAAAATCAGGTCTCCTACAAAACTCGACTTTGTAGAAGAAGCCTTTAGACCGCCATCCGTGTGGACGCTTGTCTTTGCGGGAAGAACACCTCCCTGCTCTGCCCCGACTTAATGGCACATGACTGTACTGGCTCTGATTTACGTGCCCCCACCGGGGTGAACCTTGTTTGCCAATGGATTGAACATTTCACCGGCGACATTGGATTGGCTTGATGATCATCGCTCGGTCTTCAGGGCTTCCAGTGCGCGGGCCAGGCTGGCACGGGACAGTTCACCCAGGTGGCTGCCCAACAGGCGGCCCTCGCCGTCGTAGAACAGGGTGGTGGGCAAGGCCCGCGAGCCGACCAGCTGCCCCAGGGCCCCGTCGCTGTCGAGCAGCACGTTGTCCAGTTGCAGCGCCTGGCTGGCGAGATAGGCACTGACTTCACCTGCGCCCTCGCCCTGGTTGGCGAACACGAACGTCACGCCTGGATGCGCACGCTGCGCCTCGGCCAGTACCGGCATCTCGCGCCGACAGGGCGGGCACCAGGTGGCCCAGAGGTTGATCACCATGGGCTGGCCGAGCTTCTCGCGCAGCGCCACCGGCTGCCCCTGGACATCGCGCAGGGCCAGCTCCGGCAGGCGCGTACCCTGCTCCAGGGTATGCAGCAGCAGGCTGCCCATGCCCCACACCAACAGGCCCACCGCCATGCCACCGGCCAGAGCGCGGCGCATCGCCGCCTGGCGCCACAGGTACCAGGTGCCAAGCAACCCTGCCGCCAGTACACCGCCCCAGGCGATGAAGCCGCCGTCACGAATATCGATCACCCGCCAGGGTGCGTCCTGGTAATGCTCGAAGTAGCGGACGACGAAGGCTAGCCGCGCCCCCAACAGCGCCGTCAGCAGCAGGCGAAAGATCAGCCTCTCCGGATTGACCTGGTGCTTGCGCCCCAGCCACCAGCCGACCAGGGTGGCCAGAAGCAGGCTCCCCAGCAGCAACACATGGCCCACGCCAAGCGCCAGCGGCCCCATATCTATCGTCAACATCAGACACACTCCATGGGTATCACCGACGCGCCGCAACTGCTGCTGGCGCGTGTCCAAGCCAACCGCTCATTCACTCAGGCCTGATCCAGGCCTTGCTCCCGGAGACGGCGGTACAGGGTTCGCTCACTGACCCCCAGGTACTTCGCCAACTCGCTACGCGTGCCCTGGAAGGTCGCCACGATCTGCGGCAACGAGCGCTGATCGCCTGCCGCCACCGGCAGCCCGGATGGGCTTGCGGTGATGGCGGGCGGCAGATGCTGGGGGCGAATGACCCCGTCGTCGGCAAACAGGCTTGCCCTGTCCAGGGCATTGCGCAACTCTCGAATATTGCCCGGCCATGCATAGCGCTGGAGGCTGACCAGCGCCTCGTCATCGATGACCAGCCGCTTGGCCGGGTCACGGCGCTGCAGGAACGAATTCGCCAGCAAGCCGATGTCCTCCACCCGCTCGCGCAACGGCGGCAGCCGTATCGGAAAGGTACTGAGCCGGTAGTACAGGTCCGCTCTGAACGCCCCGCTGGCCATCATCTCTTCCAGCGGTTTGTGGGTCGCGGCAACCAGCCGGAAGTTGGCATGGAGGGTTTCCACGCTGCCAACACGCCGATAGGTTCCCGATTCGATCAGGCGCAGCAGTTTTACCTGCATGGCCAGGGGCACATCGCCGATTTCGTCGAGGAACAGGGTACCGCCCTGGGCAAGGTCCACCAGGCCGGGCTTGCGGGCCACAGCGCCGGTGAAGGCGCCCTTTTCGTGGCCGAACAATTCGCTTTCGAACAGCGTTTCGGTCAAACCGGAGCAGTCGACCACCACGAACGGCCCGTCGGCCCGCTCGCTGTTCTCGTGAACCGCGCGGGCGAACAATTCCTTGCCGGTACCCGACTCGCCCAGCAACAGCACCGGCAGCATCGTGGCGGCCACACGTTTGAGTTCCGCCAAGGCGAGATTGAACGCTGCAGAACAGCCCACCAGACCTTCGTCATTGGGTCGCGCCGAGGCGCTGCGCACCAGGGTCAGGCGCTCCACGTAAGCCCCTATGGCGCCTCCCTCGGCGAAGATCGGCCGCAGCTCGACGTCGACGTGCTCGGGTCCACGGGGGGTGTGATGGATATGCAGCACCCGATCCGGGCCATTGAGCTCCTGCGCCTTGCGCATGGGGCAGTGCTCGCCGGCCTGATCGCAGGGAACGGCATAATGGTGCGACACCTCATAGCATTTGCGCCCCACTACCGGCGAGTCAGGGCTGGCAAATTGGCGCTGATAGGCCGCGTTCGCGGCGAGGATCTGGTAATCAGTATCGAGCACGATCATCGGCTGCGGCTCGTGTTCGAGAAACGAAACCAGTGACCGAAGCTGATCCGACTTGACGCTTGAACCGCCTGCTTTGGCTGTCATGGACTTTATCGCGAATGCTGAGGGTGTCAGCATCCTGCGGCGCACTGCCAACACTGTCAATTGGCAGTGCCGCTTCTGCCAAATGGCATAGCCCACCGCGGCTTATCGCGGTGACTGTATTCAAACGCGTTAAGCCCCAGATAAAAAGCATTGAAAATCATATAGATAGCCAATACCCGCGAGACCTGGCAGGTTGGCACAGCTGTTGCTCTTCTGCTGGTCACCATGAGCGGCCTTTATTAGAGGCCTCGCCAGGAGACAGAACATGCGCAACAAACTCCACGTCGAAGCGTTCCACGACAGTGCGACCGGCACCATTAGCTATATCGCTCTCGATCTCGAGACCAACCGCTGCGCCCTGATCGACAGCGTGCTCGATTACGACGCCAAGGCCGGCCGGACCACCACGGTTTCCGCAGACAGGTTGATTGCCCGGGTGGTCGAACTCGAGGCGAGCGTGGAATGGATCCTGGAAACCCACGTCCACGCCGATCACCTGACCGCCGCGCCCTACCTGCAGGCGAAGGTGGGCGGCAAGATCGGTATCGGCAGTCTTATTGCCAAGGTCCAGGACGTGTTCGGCAGCCTGTACAACGCCGGTGCCGACATGCCCCGCGACGGCAGCCAGTTCGATCACCTGTTCGTCGACGACGAGCCGTTCAGCATTGGCTCCCTCGCCTGCCATGCGCTTCACACGCCAGGGCACACACCCGCCTGCATGGCTTATGTACTAAGTGACGGACACAACACCGCCGCGTTCGTGGGCGACACCTTATTCATGCCCGACTACGGCACCGCGCGCTGCGACTTTCCCGGTGGCGACGCACGCACCCTATTCAGGTCAATCAGCAAGGTACTGAGCCTGCCGGCCGACACCCTCCTCTACGTCTGCCACGACTACCCGCCAGACGGGCGTGACGTGCAGTACGTCAGCACGGTGGCCGAACAGCGCGAACTCAATATTCACGTCCGCGATGGCATCGGCGAAGAACAATTCGTGGCCATGCGCACCGCCCGCGATGCCACGCTGGAGATGCCCACCCTGATCCTGCCCTCGGTACAGGTCAACATGCGTGCCGGGCATCTGCCGGCTCCCGAAACCAACGGTGTGCGCTACCTGAAGATACCGATCAACCTGATTTGACGCCCCCATAACAACTATCCGTGCACGCCTTCATAAAGAGGTCCCTATGGACATTCGCAGCCTTGCGCCCGGCCTTTGCGTATCTGAACAGCTCCGCCCCGATGACGTGACAGCCCTTAAAGAGGCCGGTTACCGCGCCATTGTTTGCAACCGACCCGATGGCGAAAGTAGCGACCAGGCGTTGTTTGCCGACATCCAACGGGCCGCCCGGCAACACGGCATGGAGGCCCATTACCTGCCTGCCGAAACGGGCAAGGTTACCGACGAACAGGCCGAGCTTTTCGGCAAGCTGCTCGAGACCCTTCCCAAGCCGATCGTGGCCTATTGCCGTTCCGGCATGCGCTCGACCACCCTGTGGGCGCTGTGGCAGGCACGCACGCAACCGCTGCATGAGATCGTGGGTGCCGCCAGCAAAGCCGGTTTCGACATGAAGTCGGTAATCCGCAGGATTGCCAATGGGGGGCGAACGCCCCTCGACGTGGCGGAGACCAGCCATACGGTGGTCATCGTCGGCGGCGGTGCGGCGGGCATCGCCACCGCATCGAGCCTGCTGGCCCGGGAGCCTGGGCTGGATATCGCCATCATCGATCCCGCCGATGTGCACTACTACCAACCCGGCTGGACCCTGGTCGGCGGTGGTATCTTCGAGGCCCCGCAAACCGCCCACAGCATGGGCGCGACCATTCCTCGTGGCGTGCATTGGATAAAGTCGGCGGTGGCGGCCTTCGAGCCGGAGCGCAATGCGGTGATCCTCGATGGCTGCCGGGTGGTCAGATACGAACAGCTTATCGTCTGCCCCGGCCTCAAACTCGATTGGCACGCCATCGAGGGCCTAACCGATACCCTGGGCCGCAACGGCGTAACCTCCAACTACCTGTATCACCTGGCGCCTTATACCTGGGAGCTGGTGCAGCAGCTGCGTGGAGGACGGGCGATATTCACTCAGCCGGCGATGCCGATCAAATGCGCCGGCGCGCCCCAGAAAGCCATGTATCTGTCGGCCGATCACTGGCGACGCGTCGGTGTTCTGCAGCAGATGGACATCGAGTTCTGCAGCGCCGGTGCGGTGTTGTTCGGCGTTGCCGACTATGTACCGGCACTGATGGAATATGTAGCGGCTTACAGTATCGACCTGAACTTCGGTCATACGCTTACCCGGGTCGATGGCGCAGCACGCACCGCTACGTTCAAGCACGTGGCGGCCGATGGCAGCACCGGCAGTGTTACCCGCCCGTTCGACATGCTCCATGTGGTGCCCCCGCAGGTCGCCCCCGATTTCGTGCGCGTCAGCCCGCTGAGCGACGCGGCCGGGTGGATCGATGTCGACCCCAGCACCTTGCGCCACAAGGCCTGGGCGAACGTTCACGCACTCGGCGACGCCACCAATACCAGCAACGCCAAAACCGCAGCCGCCGCACGCAAACAGGCGCCAGTGGTCGCCCATAACGTGCTGGCCGCACTGGGCAAAGCCAGGGGCACGGCGCTGTACCACGGCTATGGTTCGTGCCCGCTGACGGTCGAGCGCGGCAAGATCGTGCTGGCAGAGTTCAGCTACGGCGGCAAGGTGACCCCCAGCTTCCCATCCTGGCTCATCGACGGCACCAAGCCCTCCAGGCTGGCGTGGCTGCTCAAGGAGAGAGTGCTGCCGCCGCTGTACTGGAAGGGCATGCTCAAGGGCCGCGAGTGGCTGGCGAAGCCGGAGCTGGCGGACGTATGAGTCGCCCCCGGCACGCGAGGGTGCGGCGATGATCACGATCATCCTGCTTGGCCTGCTGGTCGGTGTGATCCTGGCCCTGACCGGTGCGGGCGGCGGCATACTGGCGGTGCCCTTGCTGGTTTTCGTGATGGGCCTTGAGGTTGCCGAAGCCGGCCCGGTCGGCTTGCTTGCGGTTGGCCTGGCGGCCAGCCTCGGGGCGCTGATGGGCCTCAGGAGCGGCATCGTTCGCTACAAGGCCGCACTGCTGGTGGCCGCGGCCGGGATCCTCTGCTCGCCCATAGGCCTATGGGCAGCACAGCGCCTGCCCAACCGCCCGCTGACGGGAATATTTGCCCTGGTGCTCATGTATGTCGCCTGGCTGACCTACCGCCGTACCCTGGCCTCACCAACAGGCCGGACAGCCTTAATGACCAAGCCTGCGCCCTGCCAACTGGACGTCAACCGCGGCAAGCTGAACTGGACCGGGCCTTGCGCCTGGGCACTCACGCTCTCGGGCCTGGTAGCCGGCGGATTATCCGGCTTGCTGGGTGTAGGTGGTGGATTCGTGCTGGTACCCGCCCTGCAACGCTACACCAACGTGACGGCGCAATCGGTACTGGCCACTTCCCTCGCCGTCATCGCGCTGATTTCCGCTGCCGGCGTGGTAACCAGCTCGGCTACTGGCCACCTGAACTGGCAGATCGCCACGCCATTTTGCGTGGGCGCTCTGGCAGGCATGCTGATCGGTCGGGCGGCCGCTGGCAGGTTATCTGGACCAAACCTGCAGCGGGGCTTTGCGCTAGTATCTGCAGCGGTCGCCGTGGCGATGTTGATTAGGGCCGTGCTGTAAGCCAAGCCTGAGGTTAGCGGGGATGGAAAGGTTCGCGCAGCGGTGCCGGCAGCTGATCCGCACGGTTTGGCCGGACGCATATTTGAGCACGCTGGTGAGCGGTTTGCCGTTTGAAATATGCTCAACCCCTCTGAAAATGGAGGCGCAGATACTAGGAAGCCCACTCACGTGGGCTTCCTTCGTTCACCGAGCTTACTAGCCGGCCCAGCCCACTACGCCCTTAATTTCCAGGAAATCATGGATGCCCCAGCCGGCATACTCACGCCCGTTGCCGGACTGCTTGTAGCCACCGAACGGGGCGAAGGTATCCCAGTTCGGGTAATTGAGGTAGACCGAACCGGCACGCATGCGGGCAGCCACTGCACGAGCGTGCTCAAGGTTAGTCGACTGCACATAGGCGGCCAGTCCATAGACGGTGTCGTTGGCCATTTCGATGGCCTGCTCTTCACTGTCGTAGGGCAATATCGACAGCACTGGGCCAAAGATTTCTTCACGAGCGATGGTCATCTGAGGAGTCACGTTTCCGAACACCGTAGGCTTGACGTAATAGCCTGTGTCCAAACCATCCGGGCGGCCGAGCCCGCCGCTTACCAGCGTAGCCCCCTCTTCGATGCCAGTAGCGATCAGGCCTTGGATCTTGTTGAACTGAGCTTCGCTAATCACTGGCCCGAGGTGGCTGCGGTCATCCTGCGGGCTGCCGGTAACCATTTGCTCGCGCGCTAGATGCAGAGCACAGCTAAGCCCCGTGTAGCCGCCGCCAATTATCGCCACTTCGACATCCAGCGGCCCGCTCACCGGGCCGTCATCCTCAGGAGCAATACCCGCAGTATCGGCCCAATAGGACGACGAGTGCGGAGCGCCTATGCCGGGATGAGCGTTGACTAGCGGATCGTAAAATTTATTCTCCGCATCGCCAGGCGATATTTACTAATCGATTAATAGTAATACTTGCTCGAATAATGATATTCGTCAACAGAAATTGAAAGCTCCAATTTTCAGGGGCAGCGTCAAGCTGTGCCGACTGGCCTGCGCTCGTCTGCTGCAGAAAGGACATCGCTGAGTGAGGATTGCGCGCCTTCAAGGCGGCGCTCTGCAGCTCTCGAGTAGAACGCATCAAATCGAGAGAAGCCCGAGGGGTAGTTAGGAACGTTTTTAGTGGTCTGCTCTTAGCTAGCTTCGCGGCTACAGATGAACATGTCAGAGGCTGGACTTACAGACGGCTGACTCAGGGGCTACGAGTCTGGTGGTCATGGATTGCTGAGCCGCAGTCGGGCTTATGAAAGCGCTGCACACCGATGTCGAGCAGCGTTATAGCAACTAATTCAACCCCCGCCGTCCAGCAGCCCTGGACTTCGGCTTGAGGTTATCCTGTCGAGGCCTTCTGCAAGCAATCGCTATCGCCAGTCGATACGGACGACGGCGCAACTTCACCTTTAGCTTGCTGCCCAGTGCTTTGCCTGCGAACGTAAAGGCAACTATGAGTCGACTTGCTGAGCACTATTTCGAACGTCCTAATCAATGCCCCTATCTCAGCACGTGGCCTTCGGCTGAATACCGACCAAGACGGCTTGGTCGTGTGTATTGACGAAAAACGCTGGGTAAAGACGGGCATCATCAGCGATGGGGGAGCTCTTGATCACCGTCGTCACAGATAAGAAATCGGACTGATCGGCCTCACAGCCCTTCAAGGAGCTAGAAGACTTTTACATCTGCGTCGCCCTTCCGAATGGTGTGATGCGTATACGGTAAGGATCCAGGCAACATGCCTTCCTGATGCCATCTCCTAATTCATTAGCACTTGTCGTAAACAGAACAGAATTTGCGCAAGCAGCTATACAAAGGTCGTAAACACGGCAATGCAAAAATTCGCCGTCGTTAGTCTTAGGCAACAATCTGGGAGACCTCCAATGACACTACGCGCTTACTTGGCCGCTCTTTTGACACTGATAGCAGCAACCGCCTCTGGCGCCCCCAGCTACAATCATCTCTATGCTTTCGGTGACAGCTACTCTGACAACGGTGCGGGTGAGAACTTCACTAGAAAATTGGCCACACAGAAGGTCAAAGATGCGCAAGAACTGCCAGGTTCGCTGTATTGGAAGGGACGCTGGAGCAATGGGCCTACTGCCGTCGAGAACTTGGCTCACGCTCTAAAAATCCCTTTGACCGATTACGGGGTGGGGGGCGCCAAGAGTGGCAACGGCAACTACTATGCCTGGATGGAGCCATATCGCAACACTGGACTTTTCGGTCAAATCGATGACTATCTGAAAGCCGTTAAGGCACACAAAGCGGATCCGAATTCACTCTATTTTATCTTCATCTCAGCTAACGACTTTTTTGAATGGGCCGACTTCTCGCACCCAGAATCAATTGACGCGCTAAGCCAGAAAAGCATTGCAAACATACAGAAAGCTACCGAAATGTTAATTGCAGCTGGCGCTAAACACATGATGGTCGTGGGAACGACTGATTTAAGTCACGTGCCGGCAGTGGTGCAGAGTAATCAAATTAATGACGCAACAGAGTACTTGCAGACACTCGAGCAGAAATTACCAACTTTAATAGCAAAACTGGCTAGATCCCATCGTGTCACTATCAGTTATTTTGACCATGTGGCCTTCAGCAACAAGCTTCGCGCAGCCCCTGATGTAGCGGGCTTGAAGGATCTAGATACACCGTGCCAAGCCACCTATCCGGCCGTAAAGCCCGTGTGTGAGAATCCAGATGCACACTACTACTGGGATGAATGGCACCCCACCCGGAAAATCCACGCACTGGCTGGCGAGGCGATGTTTGAAGCGTTAAAAAACAGCCATTGAAGCGACACCTTCGCGGATAGGCCCTGCCCCTAAAGTACAGCCTGGCTTGGAATCTTTTCGAATCGCGACGGGTTTATTGGGCCTCAAGCGATGCCTACTAAACCCCATGTGATCGTCGTCTTTCGGCCTGCCGTTGAAACGGTGATTTCGGGCTGCAGCACCATAAACCCGGAGAGAAGCATTGCCAGCGAGCGGGTGGGCCAGAATGTAACTTCTTGAGCTGTCAGTATACGTCCCGACAGGTTGAACAAGATCGTATTGGCCTTCGTCATTAAAAAGTATATTTAGAATTGCTGATCGAGGGAGTGACATATCTGGGTGGTCTATGAAGGATGCCAGACGTTTCACAGCCTCATTTACGTGCAGCACGCAAAAACTCACACGACGGAAAACAAACATACCGCCTGCAGGGTGAACATGACCGTTAACCCCAAAACATCATCAAATACTACAACACTAAAAATGTGAATTAATGCGAAAGAATAATACTTGACTCCTGCACAAGAGAGGAATAACTAACTTTAGGTGCCAGGCATAAAACATCACCAGCAACACCTTCCAGCGACACCTTTAAGTCGTGCCACGATCAAAAATCATCCAAATATTAAATCTTCGACGAAGATGGCTCCCAAATACTTCAACTGATATGGGTCGGCGCTGCATCTGGGGTATTCCGTGGACAATAACGAACTGGTGATGCTCCGGAGGTAATTGAGCCGCGCCTAGTTCGGTAGATGCGTTCAAGACTCAAAATAGCACCCAAACGTACGTCAGCTTCTGATCGCTTCCGTTGACAACGTCCCGCCGCGTTTTTTGCCTAGGAAAGAGCGTGAGCCACGTTGAAATTTGGTGTATTCAGAAAACTGAGCTGCCTTGATTTTTACGTAGCAGCGCCAACATAGAGCGTTTTTTTCGATGTCGATAAGTGGCTCCCACAGAGACCGAATTTTCAACAGAATCGGCCACTGCTGCCAGTCACCGCCGGCAAGCTAAGCGGTGCACGAGTCACCCTTCTGATGCAACGAACCTCAAGCCGACTCCCGGCTCGGTCGCCAGCCAGCGCGGCGACGCGGCGTTGTCGCCCAGGCGCTGACGCAGTTTGCCCACCAGCACGCGCACGTAGTGCAGATCGTCGTCGTGGGTCTTGCCCCAGATTTCCCGCAGGATCTGCGGCTGGGTCACCACGCGGCCGCTGTTCCTCACTAGCAACGCCAGCAGCGCGTATTCCTTGCGCGCCAGTTGCAGACGTTCGCCACGCAGCAGCACCTCACGCCGGGCCAGGTCGATATGCAGGTCGCCGTCGTCGTAGATAAACGGCTCATTGCGCTCGCTGCCGTGCTGGCGCAGCAGCACGCGGATGCGCGCCATCAGCTCCTGGGTACCGAAGGGCTTGGTCACGTAATCGTTGGCGCCAGCGTCGAGGGCGGCGACCTTTTCCGTTTCGGCGCCGCGCACGGTGAGCATGATCACCGGCACCGTGCTCCACTCGCGCAACTGCTTGAGCACCTGGTGGCCATCCAGGTCAGGCAGGCCGATATCCAGCAGCACCAGATCGGCGCCCTTCTGGGCCAGGCTGAGCAGGCCGCGAGTACCGTCCTCGGCCTGCTGCACTTCGTAGCCCTGGGCGCGCAGGCTGATGTCGAGCAGGCGCCTGATCTGCGGCTCGTCGTCGATGATCAGGATGCGGGCGCTGCTGGAGGTCGCTTTATTCGCGCTCATCGGGTGCCTCCGGTGATTCGTCCGGTTCGAGCAGCGGGATGCTCAGGCGGATCAGCGTGCCCTGCCCGCCTTCGCCGGGAAACGCGCTGACGCTGCCGCCGTGGGCGCCGATCATGCCCTGGGCGATGGTCAGCCCCAGGCCGGTTCCCTGCTTGCCGCTGTCGCCGCGCTCGATGCTGTAGAACATATCGAAGATGCGCCCACGCTCCTCCTCGGCGATGCCCGGGCCACGGTCCTGCACGTCCAGCTGCAGGTGGCCGTCGACCTGCCGGGCGAACACCTGGATGCTTTTGCCTGTGGGCGAGAACTTGGCGGCGTTCTCCAGCACGTTGAACAGGCTCTGCTCGACCAGCGCCGGGTGCACCCACAGCGGCGGCAAGCCGGCGTCCAGCTGCAGGTCGACTTCTACCTGGGGCCGATAACGACGCAGGCGGCCGGTTGCCGAGCCGACCAGCTCGTCAACGCCGATCCAGCTGCGGTGCAGGGTCAGGCCCTCGTGGCCCAGGCGCGTCATGTCCAGCAGGTTCTGGATGTAGCGGTCGAGGCGCTCGCCCTCCTGCTGGATCGTCTGCAACAGGCTGAGGCGATCCTCCTCGTTCATCGCTGCGGAGTAGCTGATCAGGCTACCGGCCGAGCCCATCATCGCGGCCAGCGGCGAGCGCAGATCGTGGGACACCGAGGAGAGCAGCGCCGAGCGCAGGCGTTCGGTTTCATTGCTGACCCGCGCCGCCTCAAGCTCCGCGACCAGCGTGGTGCGCAGCGCGGCCTGGGCGATGTCCGTGCAGATCGCTTCGGCCAGGCGGCGGTTTTCGGTGCTCAGTGGCCGTTGCTCGGTGTTCTCCTGCAAACCGATGACGCCGATTGCCTGATCGTTACTCAACATCGGCAGGAACCACCAGGCAGCGCCGGCCAGGGTTTGCGTATGCCGGCCAGCCGGCTGCCCGTGGCTCAAAGCCCAGTCGGCACCGGCCCTGTCCAGCTGGGCGAGCTGCACGCCGGGCGAGCAGCTCTGGCTGGCGCCGGCCTGCAGCATGACGGTCGCCCCGAATGCGCGCTCCAGGGTGTTGCGCCCGGCCTGCAGCACCTGCTCCAG
>Ga0209370_1000513_pt1 | contig 50189 bp, 79 predicted proteins | sample AgamicAtPrz_FD_187164 | JGI IMG/M metagenome (GOLD analysis project Ga0209370, IMG submission 187164) | Agave microbial communities from Guanajuato, Mexico - At.P.rz (SPAdes) (version 2) | ecosystem: Host-associated > Plants > Phyllosphere > Phylloplane/Leaf | place: Guanajuato, Mexico...
GATTCACTGGAGAATCACCATGTGCGAAGGCAAGTGCCAGAACCGTTGCGCTACCATAAAGTGCCCGCCGACGAAGTCGGGCCGCGTCATTCCAATGGCTGATGGCCAAGCCGCAATCATCGTTACCGGTGGCGAGTCGCCTACCTATGAAGAAATGGTGGCAGCTGGCTGGATTGAGCCGCTGACGCATCCAGAGCGCACCGCCCAGGTTTGCGAACCGGTCAAGATCCCGGTGCGCAGCGAAGACGACAATGACGTGGCCGTGCTGGAGCTGCGCACCAATGATGCGCGGTCGATTGGTCCGCACGCGGCAGCCGCCATGCCTGCAAACATCGGCGCATTCATCAGCATCGTTGCCAGCGGACTGGCTCAACAGGTGATGGAGGACATCAAGTCGCTGTCGCCGTGGCCACGGGTGCGCCTGCCTGTCACCCCTGGGCTGGCATACCTGGATGACTCCGACATCCGCGCCGCAAGTCGCGCGGCAGCCGCAATCGACGCGCTGGAGCTTCCGCAACTCACAAATGCCGAATATGAGCTTCACAAGCTGATCCAGAAGGTCGGCATCGAGAACTGGACCCGAGGCGACTTCGTGGTTCTATCGATGGATAAGGCGCAAGACATTGCCGACAACATCGACCCGGCAGGCATGGGTCTGGCGCTTCGCCAGAAACTGCAACACCAGATCGACAAGGCCCGCCAGTAATGCGCAAGGCCCTTACCCGCGACCGCTTCGATGAGGCTGTCATGCTCATGGATATGGGCCTGTCGCACCGCAAGACACGCGAATTTTTAGGCCTGGCCATCAGCGCTGAAGCGCTACGGGTCAGGGTTGTCAAGTCAAGACGGGAAGCACGCAATGAAACAAAACGAGAAGTCCGCAAAGACCTCGCAGACGGCCTGCCGGTCGGCAACCACCTGTTCGACGCCATTCGAAAGTGATTCGGCAATGATCGCCATGTACAAGGAAGGCAAGAGCCTTCGTGAGATTGGCGAGTCGGTCGGCAAGTCGCACGTCACCGTAATGAACCGCCTGAAGCGCCTAGGCATCGAAATGCGGAGCAAGGGCAAGCCATGCACCATCGACTGGGATCGCCTGCGCAAGCTGTCCAAAACGGACGCCACGCGCTCAGAGATCGGCTATCTGCTGAACATCGCGCCATCCACTGCCGGTAAGGCACTCATCAAGCTTAAGGAGCAAGATCTTGCGCAATCCAAATCCAATCAGCCCGCGTAAACAACTGAGCGCCTATTACAAGGCGCAGGGCTTCACCGGACAGCGCGCCCGCAAGGCCGTCCGTGACGACATGCGGCGTGTTCGCGAGCTGTTCCGTGAGCAGAACGCGTCCTGCATCCTTGATCGTGGCGAAGCCGAAGCCTGGGAGATTGCATCGCAGTCCGGTATCGCTGGAATTTTCGTATTCTGCATAACCCGCGAGGGTATCGACTACTGGGCGCCTCGCGCCTATGCCTTGGGAGGGCTGTAACCATGCTGCAACGCCTGAAATCGTTCTTTGCCACCGTAGACCGAGACTACCATATCAGCGTCGTCAAGGGCCTGACTGACGCCCTGGATCGTGCCGAAAAGGCCGGTAGGAAACTGCAAGGCGAGCTTGCACAATTGTCCAAGGCTGCCGACGAGCGCGAATCTGTGCATGCTGGCGTGCGCGAAATCGCACACCGCGACAAGCTGGAGGTTGGGCGCCTGCGCCGGGCCCTGGCCGAATCTGAAGCCACCTCTGAGCAGCGCCGCATCGCTCTGGAGCATGAGCACAAGTGCCGCAAGGAATCGGACGAAAACGCCAAGGCGCACGCAACACGCGCAAATAATAACGGCGAAGCGCGCGACGCGCTGCTGGTCAAGGTTGGCGACCTAGAGGACGCCCTGACCAAGGCGAACCTGTCCCTTGGCCTGTCACGCGACCGGCGCGAGGAGATCGGCAAGTCGCTTGACAATCTGCGCGAAGCCACCAATGACGCCATGAATTTCCTGTATCGCAACAGCAGCGACGGGAGCGAGGCGGCACAGGTGGCCGACAACCTGGCTGACGCAATGAACAACTAAAAAAGTTCTTGACCATTACCAAAAAGGGCGCCACCATGACGCCCTGTTTACGACAATCACGGGAAACAAATCCATGCAACAGAATGACGCAATCCAGGCCGCCTACCCTGACGTTGATTTCACCATCAACAGCATGACCAAGATGATCGGCGCAAAGATGATCAAACGCACCGACTCTGGCATGCAGATCCAGCTCAAGCACGTATTCCAGAAGCAGCGCGAAGACGGCACCTGCTGGAACCGTCGCGACATGCAAAGCGAAAAGACCCTGGCCAACGTCGCATCCATCGTCAAGCACATCCAGAAGGGCGGCATCGTGCCGGCCATCGAAGTCAAGCCGCGCGAAGGCGGCGGGGTTGAGCTGATCGACGGATACTGCCGTACCGAGGCGTTCCGCAGCCTGGATGCGTCCGGCGTTGGCGAATACTGGGTTTCCATCGTGCAGTTCAAGGGCGATGAGCTGGACGAGCTGGCGCGCATCGAGACGTCGAACCATGATGGCAAGCTGACCCCTATCGAACAGCTCGACCTGTACGTCTCCATTCGTGAAGAGCTGAAGCGCCAGGGCGAGAAAGGCACCCTCCAGCAGATCGCTGACCGCGTAGACGTGTCGCGCCAGTACGTTGACCAGATCCTGCAATTGGAAGGCCTGGACGGCGAAGCGCGCAGCCTGGTCGGATCGGGCAAGGTCAAGGTGGCCGATGCCATCAAGGCCGTGCGCTCGGTCAAGAAGACTGGCGGCGACGTCACCCAGGCAATCAAGAAGGCGTCCGCACCAAAGCCTCTGATGCCGACCAAAGCTCTGATGGATGACATGTATATCGGCCTGGGCGACCTGTTCGATTCCATGCCAAAAGAAACAAAGGTTGCGGCGCAGGAATTCCTGAAGGGTGATCGGAAGGCAACCGACGTCGTCACCATCCCAGTCGGTGAGCTGGCCAAGCTTTTGGCGCTCCAGGCTGAAGGTCACCGGCAGATCGAAGCCCAGGCCGAGCGCCTGGCCAAGAAGGCCGAAAAGGACGCCCAGCAGGAAATGGCCAAGGACGACCTGAAGCAGGACGACAGCCAGGAAGAAGCTGACAATCAGCTTGACGATGAGCCGGATCTTGGCCAGGATCCGCAGCAGGAAGAGTCGCAAACCGACGATCCTGATATGTCGTTCCTGGGCTAACACTCCACCATCGGGGGCTTAGGCCCCCTTCTTTAAGCGTGAGACTTAACAAATGGAAACTGGACCATACAAGCTTGTACCTGGCGAGAACTGCGACAAGTTCGCCTTCATCGGATCGCAGGTTATCCCTGGCGCTGCAACCGAGGTGAGCGACATTGACATCGCTGTGCTGCTGATCGAAGGCTCTGACCAGAACGAGACTTTCGGTGGGATCATGGAGGCGGCAGCCTGCCACCTTGACGAGGGGAACGACTGCTGCATTTCCGATGGCGAAGGCTACACCAGTATCGACGGCGACGGCATGACGTCGTGCAAGATCTGGCGCGGCGACAAGGTGTGGAATTACCTGGTATTCACCGACGCGGACTACTTCTGGAAATTCGTGGACGCCACCACCATTGCCAGGCGATTCGGCGTGGTAGACAAGCCTTTCCGCGTCGAGCTGTTCGCCATGCTGTGTGACGGCTACCGGCACCGCGACGGTCACTTCGAGCATATCGAAGTCCACCAAGAAACCATCAAACCTGAAGACGGGAGCCCATTCTAATGACCAAGTCAAAAGAACTGATCGGCTGCATCCTGGACACCGAAACCACCGGTATCGACGGCGCCGTAATCGAGTCGGCTCGCATGGAGCTGACCGCAACCCCGCTGGAGTTCATTCGGGTCAAGCCGGAAGACTCTTACATGGATGCCAAGCTGTATGGTATCCCTGAAGGCGTCGAAATGAAGCTTGGCGCACTGATGACGCATGGCATTCTGCCTGAGTCGCTGGATGGCCTGGAGCCTTTCAAGGGCTTCAGCTACTACGGCAAGTATGTCGTCGGCCATAACGTCGATTACGACGTCGAGGTTACTGGCTACCACGGCGCATCGCGCATCTGTACGCTGGCGCTGTCGCGGTTCATGTGGCCAGGCCTGGACAGCCACCGACAGGAGGCCGTCCTGCTGCATATCGGCAAGATATCCGGTCGCGGCTATGCCTGGGCATTGGACCTGCTGAAAAACGCTCACCGCGCCGCTGACGACGTGATGAACTGTTCCCGTATCCTGAAGGTGATCATCCATCAACTATCGAAGCGTGAAGACATGAAGCATCACGTCGAGTCGTGGGGTGCGTTGTCTGAATTCTCGCTGGAGTGCAGCATTCCAAAGGTCATGCCGTTCGGCAAGTTCAAAGACAAGCCGCTTGTCGAGGTTGAACAGGACTGGCTTGACTACATGTACAAGCAGCCCGACTTCAAGCTTGATCGCTACCTGGTGACCGGCCTGCGGCGGGCCGGTAAGACTCTGCCAGAAAACGCTTGACTCGGAGGGTCTTCAGCTTGCATAGTGGAGGCCCTTAACAATTGGAGCGCCAGAAATGAAAACACAGATCATCTCCATGATTATGCTTGCCGTTGTTGGTCTTGCGGTAAACGCTTACCTACGACACTCCGACCATCAGGCGGAAATCATTCCAATTGCCAGGAATGCGAACCAATGAAGCCCTGCAAGATGATTGCCGGGCTTATGCTTCGAATCGTCCTCCTTGGAGCCGCATTCCAGGTTGCGACAATGATCTATTCGGAGTGCATGTAATGGCGCAGACAAGGTTCCAATACGACTACAGCGCGCAGAAGGGCGCGGAGCGCAACGCCAAGCGCCACTGCCTGTCGCACGAATGGGAGACGGTGATTATCCAGCACCCGACAACCCGTCGCTACATTATCCTAATGTGCGACACGCCTGCCGACCTGCCGACGCGCGTGCCGATCCTATGGCGCGATATTGCGGCGCCGCCGGGCGTGCGAGAGCATAGCGACAGCGACCGCATGAACGCACTTTTTGAAATGATCCGTGACGGCGTGGTAACGGTAGTAGCGCAAAACGCATCCAGCATGGTGCATGAGGACTCGCTTAGCGACCTGTGCGACGACTGGATCAACAATGGCCATATTGACTGGAGCGAATGGGAAAATGCGCCGTAACAAACTCTACTGGGACGAACTGCGCCAATGCGGTGTGGCGCGCCCGCAACGTGGCCAGGATGACGGGTATCAGCGGCCAGACCCAAGGTACTGCCACGACTACGGTCGAGCGGCGCCAGAGGTAAAGCCTACCCCCAAGATCCTGGCTGCAATGTCCAAGATGGAGGACAGGCTAGGTGTGGATCAGGCAACCAGAGACGCGGCGATGGCACGCGCTAAAAGGCTCGCAGAGCACTGAAACGCTATGCGGCAGGACGGTCATAGCCTGCCGCACTTCTAACGAACCAGAATGGCACGCCGCCTGTCGCGGGTGTCTCATCATAAGGAACCGTAAACGTGTCAGATATTCCTAAGTCCGCCGACACCATCTATACCCAGCGCGCGGCCCTGGCCGTAGCCGTGGCTCGCATGATCCTGATGCAGGGCGGGCGAGCGGGAACGAAGCCGCCGGAGCCAGGCGGATGGCCTGTCCTCTACATCGACCTTCCTGACGGGTCGCAGCTTTCGTACCACTTCAGCAGCGTTGACGCGCACCTGCTGGAGGGCCTGCCGCCATACAGTGGCGAGTGGGACGGCACCTTCTTGGGGCGCGGGTCGGACTGGCTGAAGGCTATCCCGATGCCTGCCCCGCTCGACATGGTCACGACAATCAGCATGGCTGAAGCCGTTGCATTCGAGCGGCTTAGCCCTGTCGCGCTTAGGCGATGGGGGATCGAGCGCAAGAAGCTCGAAGCCGACACCGACGTACTGCCAGAAGTGGCCGCACAGATCCTCATGGGCTACGCCCGCCGATGGTGATTTGACACCATCCGAAAAGCGCGTATTATTCGTCTTGCAAGGGGCGAAAACGAAAACGTGGTTTATTAACCCAAAGGCCCGACGCAAGCGATGCCAGACGCTATAATCTGGCGATACGCCGCCATAGCTCCAATCGGTTAGAGCACTCGCTTGTCACGCGAGGGGGTACGGGTTCAAGTCCCGTTGGCGGCGCCAATTTCAGCGTAGGTCGTTTAATGGTAGGACTCCTGGCTTCCACCCAGGTGATGCGGGTTCGATTCCCGCCCGACGCTCCAATCTCCCGTGGTAACCCTGGCCCGCCTAGTGCGGGCTTTTTTATGCCTGCCAATCAACTTTACAGCGCCCAATAAAAAGCCCCGTTTCCGGGGCTTTTATTCTATTTGGTGCGGCGCGTCACCGAGATATACATTGCCGAAAACTCAATGTCGGCCCGAGCGCTGCATTTGATTTGCGGCAGGAGCCCGCCCATGCGCGTATTCAGGTCGCGAACATAGAATTGCGTGTCTACCGCAAACAGGCCGGTGTTGGCTCCAGCGCCACCTGGCGGCGTAATGAAAGGCCCGAACGGCACTTCATACTGCTGGCCATCCTGGCCGAACAATGCCCGGAAAAGCACGCTAGAGCCGGTCGTATATGGCGTCACGCTAATGGTTAGACGCATATACACCTGATCCCCTTCAGCAAGGTCGGAGAGCAGGACGCGACCGGTTGCCGGGTCGAGCATGGCCGAAACATCCTTTGGCGCGTAGGCGCTTTCGGTATAGATGCCTGCTCCGTCATTTGCCAGGGTAGCCCACTCGCCGGCCTGGATGTTTTGCAGTGCGCCCGCGTTCTGGTAGTTGAAGAAACCAACCCCGTTATCCATGCTGCCGCCTGGGGTGCTGCCGCCATCAGATCCACCCATGCCTTTGCCGACCGCCTGGGAGTAGACGCCGTTCCGACAGGTTGGCGAGCCGTGCAGGGTGTAGCCCGCCGCCATCGCCTCGTTTACCATCCGTTCGAATTCCATAGTCGTTCGCGCGTGAACTAGCTTGTATTCCGCCATGGTTCGCCTTGCTCCTTAAAGTTACTTGACAGGGTCGCCAGTATACCCCGATGCGGCGTGGTATCATTTCGCCAACTCAACTATCCGATGGACCGACCAATCATGCCAATCGAGAACCACGAAACAATCGCCGCAGCCGTTAGCGAGCCGATGCGCGCCGCCCTGCTGGCCTCCGCCCTGGCTGCCGCCCTGGCGTTCAAGTCGAACGAGCGGAGCATCTACAAGCGAGCCATGGAGGTCGTGGCGGTTGGCATTACCGGCCTGATTGCCGGCTACGGCATGCAGGCCATGGGCCTGGACTTCGGCTATATCTGCGCCGGCAACGCGGTCATCGCCTACCTTGGCGTAGACAAGGTGCGCGGCATCATCGACCGCGTTGTCGATGCGTTCCTGACCAAGAAGGGGGCATAACCAATGGAGAGGCGCGACGACACCGGGCGCTATACTGCCGGCAATACGCCGCGCGTGCGGGGCTCGCGTGGCAAGAACAAGCGAACCATCATGCTGGAGGCTATCCATGCCGAAATCCTTGACGAGGCCGGCGACGGCTTCGACACTGTCGAGGAGGCGGAGACCGCCTATATGCGCCTCATGGTGCGCCGCTCGCTCAACGTGAACGACAAGGCGTCGCCAATCCTGACCAAGGAAGTTCTCGACCGGCTATGCCCTGTCGATAAGGCCACGCTCCCGACCTACGAAATCGACATTCCTGCCAGCGCATCGCCTGCTCACCGCATTGCCGCAGTCATCGAAGCGGTTGGCCGTGGCGAGGTTCCGCCAGATGTCGGCAACCTGGTTGTCAATATGATTTCGGCTGGCGTCAAGGTCGAGGAAACCACCGAGCTGATGCAGCGCCTGGAGCAACTGGAAAAGCTGCTGCTGGAGATTGAGCGGGAGTGAATCGGAAGGTATTAGGCCGTCGCCTGGAGGCGCTGGAGGCCCGCCTAAAGCGCCGCAACGGCAAGTCTGAATCCATGGTCATCGCCCTGGTCGATAAGCACCGCAAGCCCGTGCGCGTGGTGCAGTTGATCGGGCGCGAGGTCGTGGACGTTGACAAGAAACCTGAAATCTTTATCCCGCAGATCTTCGAATGCTACCTTGTCCCGGCTTTCATCAAGGTGGCGCGGGGCGGTCGAGCGTCCGCCAAGACCCAATCGTTTATCCGAATGATCCTGGCGCGCATGCAGGCTACGCGGACGCACGTCGGCTGCTTTCGTGAGATCCAGAAGTCGATTAAGGACTCGATCAAGCAGACCATTGAAGGCATCATTGACGAGCTTGGCCTAACCGAGCAGTTCTATATCACTGACGACGTCATCATGCACACCGGCACCGGATCCCGCATGGTGTTCGCGGGCCTGTACCGCAACGTCACCAGCGTAAAGGGTATGGACTGGATCGACATTGCGTTCTGCGAAGAGGCGGAGAACATTTCCAAGGACTCCTGGAACCTGCTGATTGCGACCCTTCGCAAAGAGGGTGCGGAGTTGATGGTCTGCTACAACCCAAAGAACGTACTGGACGAGACGCACGTTCGTTTCGGTCCTGGCGCCGTGCCTGCCTGGCAGTACCGGGAGGACGGCACAAAGTACCGATACGCCATCACCCGTCAGGTGAACTACACCGATAACCCGTACTTTACCGAGACGTCGCGCGGCCAGATGATGGCCATGAAAGAAGATGATTATGAGCTGTATGAGCACATCTGGCTCGGGCAGCCGAACGCCGACAGTGAGCTGGCAATTATCAAGCCGTCGTGGATCTCCGCGGCGGTCGATGCGCACAAGGTTCTCGGATTCGAGCCTGAAGGCATCAAGCGCGTCGGGCAGGACGTCGCGGACGAGGGCAAGGACACCAGCGTGCTTTGCTACCGCCACGGCTCGGTCATCCTGGACCTGGATGAATGGGGCGGCCAGGACACCAGCTTTACCGCGCGGCGCTGCTACACCTTCGCCCGCGAACATCACTGCGACATGCTGGTCTATGACTCCATTGGCGTCGGTGCCGGGGTCAAGGCCGAGATCAACAACCTGCGCCGCAAGGAGGCGGAGCGCACCGCCAAGGATGAGCCTGACGGCCTGTTAATCTACGGATTCAACGCTGGCGGCGAAGTCGTCAACAAGAAAAAGACTTTCCGCACCGGAAAGACCAATGGCGATATGTTCTATAACGTCAAGGCGCAGGCGTGGTGGGAGCTGGCAGAGAGATTCCGCAAGACGTTCAAGGCCGTGCGAGAGGGGGTCGAATACCCGCCAGAGGAGCTGATTTCGCTGCCGTCAGACTTGCCGCACCTGGACAAGCTCAAGGCCGAGCTGTCGCGCCCGCGCGTTGACTATAGCGACGAGGGGGGTGGCAAGGTAAAAGTAGAGTCGAAAAAAGACATGAAGAAACGGCAAATCCCATCCCCAAACCTTGCCGACGCGCTGGTCATGTGCTTCGCGCCGATCAAGAATGCATCGCGCGGCGTTTTGTGTTGACAAGCAAATTGACGTGGTTGTAATCTCCGCATCCTTAACAAGCGGGAGATTCAACCATGTCGAAACAATCCAAGACCTTTGCCAATCTCACCGAGGCGCGCGGCTTTGCTGGCCGCCTTGGCATTCTGTCGTTCGAGTCGTACCGTGTCGAGCGGGGCGGCAAGTGCGTTCTGTCGTGGCGCCCATTGACCATTGCCGCTGACCTGTCCAGCCTGCCCAGGGGCGGCCAGATGGATGGTATAACTGGCGGACGGCAGTATCAGGTAATGCGTGAAACCGAGCTGGCGTATCTGTTCCGCGACGACAACAACAAAATCATCAAGGTGAATCGGCTTACAATGATGGGCGGTAACACCCGCTTTATCACTCACTGAGGAACCAGCACGCATGGCCATGCCGATACTACCGACCAACTATGACGACCCGACCGGGCAGGATAAGCGCGAGCGGGGCGCCATTAACCAGTTCGAGGCGCGATTTGCGCGTATCGGCAAGGACATGCAGACACTGCTTAAGTCGGTGCCGGTCCGCAAGTTAACCCTGTCGTCTCCATTCGTGACCAACGCCGATGTCGTTCGCTATGAGTTCGACGTCGATTCGTTCGCGCTGGACATGATCGGCCAGGAAATCGACGCTATCGTTGATCGCTGGGTCGAGGCTACCGGGCAGCCGCAAGACCAATGGATGGTGCAAGGCTACGTCACGCCAGCCTACCAGCAGGGCACGGCCATGGCCTTTGCCAACCTGTCGGTTCAATCCGCCGCCTACAAGTCAACCCGTGAATCGCTGGCCGCCATGCTCCAGACCCCTGAGTACCGCAGGCGCCTCGGATTCGTCCAGGGCCGCGCTTTCGAGTCGATGAAGGGGTTGACCAGCTACACCAAGGAACGCTTGCGCGAGGCGCTGGTAGACGGCATGGCGCAGGGCATGAACCCGTTAGCCATTGCCGAGAACATCGACAAGGCGACCGGCATGGGCCTGTCGCGAGCGCGTACCATCGCTCGAACCGAAATCACCACGGCAATGCGCCGCTCGCGGATCGAGGAGGCGGAGCAGACCGTGCTAGACCTGGGCTTTCAGGTGCGCATGATGCAGATGTCCGCCTTGTCGGCAACCACTCGACTGTCGCATGCTAGGCGCCACGGTAAGCTGTTCACGTTCGAGCAGGCCCGCGTGTGGATGGCCACCAGCCCTAACATGATTAACTGCCGCTGTTCTTGGGTTGAAGTCATGGTGGACGCCAACGGCAAGCCACTGACGCCCGGTATCATCGCCAGGGCGGAGCAGGTATACAAAAACTCCGGATACAAAGAAGGGGCCGAATAGGCCCCTTTGTTTTAGAACAAGTCCGAGTCAATTTCGCGCATTGGCATTCCCTCCTTTATCCTTTGCCTCATCTTCTGCCGGGTCAACATCCGGCAGAGCAGGCAGCTTAACGCCCTGGTTGGTATGGCCGCAAGCCGTGCGGATCTCCTCATTGGTGAACGCGAATTCGCCGGTCGCCGCCTGCTTCTCGTTGATTTCTGCCATCACCTTGCCGTTTGCCAGTTTCTCCGCCTGGGTGGCTTCGCCCAGCTCCGACCATGCAACGGTGAAGTCTTCGACGGGGTCAATCAGGCGCAATGCAATTAACCGGTTAACTACACGCTCAACATCAGGCGACAGCAAGTGGACGCGGCGCCCCTGGCAGGTATTCGCCCAGTCGTGCTGGTCCTGGGTCGATGCGCGCTCGCCGGTCTGCGAGCCGATCCAGATCATTAGCGGAATCATCAGCGACGCCGCTGCGGACATGACCGAGGCTTCGAAGTGCTTTTCCGGGTCAGGCACGACGGTCGTTAGCGGGGTCACCTTGGCGGCCTGAGTAACAATGGTCTGGTCGATGCCACGGTTAAGGCCAAGGGTCACTTCGTCATAGATCTTGCGCAGGTCGGCCACCGGCACCTTGTGAGCGGCGGCGATGTCATCAAGGTCAACTTCCTTGTCGAATTCCACCGAGATCTGGCGCGCGGCGTTCTTGAGGAACGATTCGCCGGAGCCGCCAAGGATCTTTTCCAGGTTGCTGAAGTCGTTGTATCCGGCGCGCAGCATCGGGATGCCATGGGTGATGTCGCCCAGGATAATCACGCGGCTCGGATGGATCTGGAGCAGGCGCCCGGCGAAGGCTGCGGCGGCCCGATTATTGGCCACGCCTACCGCGCCTTCGTTAAAGGTGTACATGAGCGGCTCACCGTAATTCGGCTTTGTTTCGTCAAGCTCATACTCGGTCGGGTAGATCTGACCCTCCCATGCCGGGATCATCCTGACAAGACGCTTGACGCGACCGCCAAGCACTGGCTTGTCCCAGGTCTGGTTGTCTGCGATTTGCAGGATGATCGCGGAGTAATGGCCGACGCAGCGGCGCGTGTCGGCTTCGCGCATGACGCCCCACAAGTCGAAGGTCTTGGCGAACTTGGCGAACTTCTTCTCCCAAGCGGTGCGCGGACGGTCGGCTTCGTCCATATCGCCCTGGTCGATGCTCGGGTTGTCCTGCCAGCACTTAGTTACGGTCCGAGCAATCGCGCCGTGCGCCAGGCCGCCGCGCTCCCACAAGCGGTAGTAGTCAAGGAACTGGGGGTTTTCATTCCATCCGAACGCATCCCAGGACGACTGACGCTTAACGTCCATACCCTTATAGGCGAACCGCTGGCGGGCTGCGGCCATGCGGAAGTCGCCAAGGGCGGAGTTAAGAGCCAGCTCCATATTGGACCCGCGCGCCGGGAGCAGGATTTGGTCTGTCATTATCGTGGAGCCTCAATATTTTTGATCGCGCTATTGTACAACAGCGCAGCCTGGGTTATCGTGGCGCCTCCTTAACCGCTGGAGAAACAAAACCATGAAATACGCACTGTATCGTATCCTGCTGGTCCTGGCCGTACTGGTCCCGCTGGCGTTGCCAGTGTCCGGCCTGGTGCCTTACCCTGCTGTTTCGCTGCGCTTCGGCGAGATCGCCGGCTTCCTGTACCTGACCGTGGCATTCATCGTGCCGGCAATCTCGCTGTCGATCATGACCTACATGCTGCGGAACAAGCCGCATCGCGGCAAGGAAGCATTCGACGCCATCACCAACATTCTGGCCAGTTACGACAAGGCCGGAACCTTCTATACGCGCCTTTACGTCGCCTGCTTCAATCTGGCGCTGATGGTGCTGGCACTTGGTAACGAACTGTACGCACTGGCTATCTGCTTGGCTGGCTCCCTGGCCGCCATGATGCTTTCCTACGGCCTGGCTGAGCGCGCCCGTGACACCTATATCATGCAGGGCAAGGCGCACAAGTCCGCGTCGCCAACCGGTCACTACGGCCTGCGTCGCAACGGCAGCTAAAGCCTGGAGTAGTGCAAAAAGACCCGCCATGCGCGGGTTTTTTTGTGCGTGTTAGAATCTGCCATCACCAACTGGAGAACCCGTCAATGAAAGAGGTTTTGCGAGTCAATGCGGCCTATAAGGTCGATAACGCGAGCATTCAGCGCATTCAGCATAACGGGCGCGAGCACATCGTTATTCCGTCGTTCACCCTGCCGGATAACGTCATCATGAACGGCGGCCTATACCCTGCCGACGAAATCGCCAAGTCGTTCACGTCGCTGCTCGGCACCCCTGCGCCTATCGGTCACCCGGTCATCAATGGCAAGGCTGTCAGCGCCAAGCGCATGGACGCCATCAATGCGCACTATGTTGGCGTGTGGAACGAAAAGGTTGAATACGACGCCAGCTCGAAACGCGTCTACGTCGAGAAATGGGTAGATGTCGAGTTTGCCGAGAAGTTCGCGCAGGGTAAGCGCCTGCTGGACGCTATCAATGCCGGCCTGCCACTGCATACGTCCACTGGCCTGCATTGCCGCCGCGAACAAGTCACCAACGGCGCAGCCGGGTATACCTGGATTGCCCGCGACATGGTTTTCGACCATGACGCCATCCTGTTCGACGAGCCTGGCGCGGCGACCCCTGATGACGGCGTCGGCCTGATGGTGAATAGCGCGGAGCTGGTCGTAAACGCCATGCTGCCAACCCTGCAAACCAATGCCGCGCTACCCAACAGCTACGGCCAGAAGCGCGAAGCCCTGCAAGCCGCTCTGCGCGAGGTGTTCGGTAACAACGACTGCAACCCATGGGTGGAAGACTTCAACGACTCCGCAGTCATTTTCCACCAGAACGGCTACAAGATGGTTGCCTATGAGCTGGACGGCCCCGCTATCGTCCTGGGTGATACCGTCACCGAAATGCAGGCGCGCACCGAATTCGTCGCCAAGGGCGCCACCGTGGTCACTACCCTTGCGCTCACTGGAAATAGTGTAGAATGCGAGCCTGTAAAGCCAATTGACGAACCGGAGAACCCCGACGCCATGAACAAAGAAGAATTGCAGGCGGCAATCGCTGAAGCGGTCGGCCCGCTGACCGCGCGCATCGACGCCCTGACCCAGGAAAACGCCAGCCTGCGCACCGAAATGGAAACCAACGCCAACAAGGGTGACGCCGCCCTGCGCGCGTCCATCATCGCTGCCAAGCCTGAGCTGGAAATGGTCGCCAACTCCCTGAAGGGCGAGGCGCTGGAAACCCTGGCCGCATCGTTCGCAACCGCCGCGCCTATCGCAGCCGGCACCCGCATTCAAACCAACTCCGACGCCACCGCCAAGGCCGGCTTCGGCGAATACGAGGGCGCTTAACCATGGCAGATCCAATCGGCAATCGTCCGCACCGCGTAAACCTGGACGGCAAGTCCAAGACCGAGCTGGGCACCTCTGATGCCGCGCTGAAGCCTGGCACCTTCGTCAAGTTCGTCAACGGCAAGTATGTCGTCGCTGGCGCCAAGGTACCAGGCATGTTCGTCGTCGGCTGCGATGACAAGGTTGGCGGCTCCATCCTGACCGCTATCGAAGCCGGCGAATCGGTGACCGCTGACTACGCTGAAGACGGGCGCGTATTCGCCCTGCTGGCCGAAGCCGGCTCGGTCCTGAAGGCGCACGAGACCGCGCTCAAGCTGGCCGCTGACGGCTCTGTGGAAGTCGCAACCCTGCCGGATGATGCCGCCCTGGTCGTGGCCGTTGCCACCGAGGATTACACCGTGCCAGCGGCTCCGGCCTTCGCACACGTCAAGGCCCGCCTGGTCTAAAACGCATGCGCGCAGGTGTGATAAACTGCGCGCATCACCCCATACAAGGTTAGGAGACAAACAAGCATGTCTTATATGATGGAGAAGGCGCTGCGCGGCACCTCCGCCGAGTACGACGCCCAGTTTGACATGGTGCAGAACCAGCGCGCGCTGGGCCATGCTACCCAGGTCGATATCGTTGACCGCTTCGGTCACGCCATTCCGCGTGATGAGCTGGTCAAAAACGATGCCTCGCAGTTCGATGTCAAGTGGTGGGCCGAAATCGACCGCCGCGCCATCGCCACCCGCGAAAACGACCGTGGCCGTGAACTGCTGACCGACCTGATGGGTCTTGCCACCCCGGTGGACATCGGCAACACCGTCAAGACCTACGGCATGCAGGGCGGTATCGACGACGAAGTCAAAGTGTCGATGGACGGCCAGACTCCGACCGTATTCGACCACACCGACACCACCCAGGCCGGCGACCCGATCCCGATCTTCAACACCGGTTTCGGTATCAACTGGCGCAAATGGCTCGGCCAGCGGAACCACAACCTGAACACCGTTGCCGACTCGCAGGCGCTCAAGATGAAAGACATCTTGGAAGCCATGTGCAACTACTGCCTGGACGGTCACAAGGACGTCAAGGCGGCAGGCTTCCCAGGCCAGGGCATCCGCAACCACCGCAACACCCGCAAGATCGACATGAACGTTGCCGGTATCGACCTGACCAGCGGCTCCACCACCAACGACGACATTCTGGACTTCTGGAACCAGACCTTCGCCATCCACCTGGACGCCAACTATGTTGTCGGCCCGATTGACGTGGTGTGGGTATCGCCTGAGATCGACCGCCGCATGCGCGTTGCCTACTCCAACTCGCAGGGCTTCAAGGGCGGCACCCTGATGAAGTTCATCCTGGAATTCGGGCGCGTCAAGGAGTTCCGCGTCACCTACAAGCTGAAGGGCAACGAGTTCATCGCGTACAACCGCGACCGCGACGCCATCACTCCGCTGGTTTCGCAGGCTCTGGCTACCGTCCCGGTTGAGCGTCGCGGTCCGCGCGATAACTTCAACTTCGAAATTTGGGGCGCCATGGGCCTCCAGATCAAGGCCGACATCAACGGTCGCGGCTCGGTCTTCTACGCCGCCAAGCTGACCTAAACCCTGGCAGGGGCCGCAAGGCCCCTAACCACCTGCTACCGGGAGAACCGAGCGCATGAGCAAGATTAAATACGAATTCGTCACCACCGCAGGCGTAGGCATGGAGGCGGGCAAGACCATCGAGGTCGAGTCCCTGCATCCATCCCTCAAGCCGCACGTCCGCCAGATCTCCGTGGCGCAGATCGCTGAGCAGGAAAAGGAGCCCGAAGGCCCTGGCGCCGACGAGCCGCAAAAGAAGGAGCCGGTGAAGAAGGAGCCGGTGAAAAAGCCCGCCAAGGATGATGACGACGACAATACCTGACGAAAAGCCCCGCCAAGCGCGGGGTTTTTTTTGGGCGTAGAATGGCTGCCAGTATTTTGTAAAGGAGATTGACAGCCATGGCCGTCACCCCGGAAGACATCCAAGAAGAATTGAAGCTGCGGCAGTTACAGATGACCAATCGCATGCTGCTGGCCGTCATGGCCAAGGTGGCAGCCCTGCAACCGTGCTTCGACTCGCACGGATACAGCGAGGACGACGTGTTTCTTATCACCGTCTACCTGTGCAGCCTGATTGCCACCGTTAACGGCGCAGATGGCCGCATCCGCTCGCAGTCCGGCCCGTCCGGCGCGTCCCGGTCGTTCCACTACCTGAGCATTGGCGACCGCTGGAAATCGCTAGTCAACCTGCTGAAGGGCGTGGATCCGTTCGGTTGCACTGATGAGCTGGTGCCAAAGAACCCTGAAAAGAAAGCAAACTGCGGCATTTGGGTATCGCCAGGCGCGGGTAACGAACCGGTGGCGCAATGAGCGAGACGTCCCGCTGGTCCTATACCAACAAGGCCACAGTCTGGAAGCGGTCCGCAGTGCCGTCGTTCGGCGGCGGCTTTGCCTACGTGGCGCCGATCATCATCGCATGCACCTGGACCGCCACCAGCCGCAAGGCGACCGACAACGGCGGGGAAGAGTTCGTGGCGTCGTGCGACTTCTTCCATGAGGACGCGCGCGTGGAATATGGCGACATGATCGTCAAGGGCGACCACTCCGCGCTGGCGTCGCCACCCGTAACGGCCAGGGCGATTCGCGGGCATACCGAGTGGGATATGTCATTCTTTGATGATCCAATGCCTGACTACCGGAGCACAATCTAATGGCAGTAATAGGACTGGGAACCATTCGAGCCAAGACAAAGGCCATCGCCGATGACATCGCCGGCAACAAGGCGCGCAGGGCTATCACCGCTGGCGCAGTCGTCGGCCAGGCATACGCGCAAATGCTGACGCCGGTCGATACGTCGAACCTCATCAACAGCCAGTTCCGCCGCGTGGCCAACACGCCAAAGGGCTGGCGCGCAACGGTCGGATATACCGCCGCATACGCCGCAGCCGTCCACGAAATGTCCGGCAAGCTCAAGGGGCAGCCGCGCGGCCACTTCGGCAAGACAAAGGACGGCGTGTCGTTCGGCGGCGGCACTGGAAATGGCAAATACTGGGATCCCGATGCCGAGCCGCAATTCCTGCGAAAGGGCTTCGAGAACCATCAACAAGACATCGACAAGGCCGTGCGCCGGGAGCTTGACCTGTGAACATTGACTGCCTCGAACAATGGCTGTCGGCTGGCGTGGCGCCCGTTAGCGTCGTGCTTGGGCCGTGGACTGACGGGCCCGGCATGGAGGCGGTAAGCTTCCTGTCGGTCAACCTGGACGGCGGGGCGCCACCGGGTCCGGCAAGCCGATACACATTGATTGACCTGTGGTACGCATCACCAATGGGCTGGAATGATGAGCTCGGCGGGCGCCTTCGGGCTCACCGTCAGGCGCAGGCAATTGAGGACTTCCTGGTTGACCTGAAGCCAGCACGTCCGTTCTCAAACGTCAAGACAATTACTGGTATAATCGGCCCAAAGATCGCTGAAGGCGGTCGAGTTGTCTACAAAATGACCGTAGAAATCACTAGCTAGGAGACTTAACCATGTCTACCCCTGCGGGCTGCTTGCTCGATAAATACGTTGGCCGTGACGTGGCCATGGAATACATGCTGGCCTGCGGCGATGTCGATCCGCAAGGCGAATCCGTCAACTGGCTGCCTATCGGCGCCCTGCGTGCGAAAGAGTTCTCCATCGAATGGGACACCGTCGACGCGACCGCCGACAACAACAAGGGCGCAACCCGTTCGTCGCTGGCCACCTACAAGACATTTTCGTGCTCCGGCGACGGCACCTGCATGCGCAAGGACGGCTCGCAGTCCAACCAGACCGCGCTGTTCAAGCATGTGAACAACCCGCAAGGCACTGGCGGCCAGCCGGTGGCGTGGATCCGCATCACCTGCCCGGACATCACCGTCATCGCGTATTGCATCATCACCACCATTGGTCGCACCATGCCGCACGACGAGCTGTCCACCTTCAACTTCGAGGCTACCGCCACTGAGTCGGTGTTCGACGTCATTGTCATCGACACTCCGACTGTGCCTGACCCGTAAGCCGGTCGTCAAGCAGATTTACAAAACACCCTGCGAAAGCGGGGTTTTTTGTGCGTGGTAGAATGGCGCATTGAAAATGGAGGGCGCATGCGCGTATTAACTGAAATTGGCGAACAGGGCTTAGAGCTGGGCGATAAGTACGTCATCTTGCGCCCATCCCTGTACGCCATGACCTGCCTGGGCGACCCTGAGCGCATCGTGGAGCTGTTCGCGGACCTGCATAAGCAGCCGATCATCATCGAGCATATGGACTGGGACCCGTCCGGCGTGCGCGAAGCTGGCGACTCCCTGTCCGTCAGGATGTTCCGCCGCTACTGGCGCGAAATGCTGTTCTTGTCGCATGAGGTGCTGAATGCCTGCGCCAACGGGCAAGACCTGGTGCCGTTCATTGGGGAGCCTGGCCAGCGCTATGGATCCTATCGGTTGGGCAAGGTGCCAGCGGAAGCGATGCTTGCCATGGCTCGCAGCCTGATGCAGCACGGATGCGTTGGCAAGGCCGCCAGGCACGACAAGGGCAAGTCCAGCGGCGGCGAATACTCCCGTTCGTTCGAGGCACTGCAATACGTCTCCCTTGCCGTGGCGCACCTTGGCGTTACCGAGCAGGAAGCCTGGAATATGACCATGACCAGCTTTCACGGGCACTGGGAGGCCAAGCACGGCAAGCAGCAGGAGCGCCGCTACGAAGACGAACATACCGCCACCATGAACTGGCTGGCCGCAGTCAACGCAATCCGAGACGGGAAAAAGAACCAATGAGCGAAGTTTCAGCAGGCGAAATCGTCTACCACCTGGACGTCAACACGACCAAGTTTGTCGCAGGCATGGACAAGGCTGACGGCAACCTTGAAAAGCTGGGCGGCAGCATGGACAAGGCCGACCAGAAGGCGCAGCAGTTCGGCGGCGGCTTAAAAAAGCTGGCTGCGGCTATCGCCGGCATCGCGGTGATCGACAAGCTGCGCGACATGCAGCGCCTGTCCGAGGAGTTCACCGTGCTTTCTGCGCGGATCAATCGCCTGTCGGAAGACTCGGCGGCTGGCGCGGAGAACTACAAGAACCTTCTGGACATCTCATCTCGGGCCGGCGCCGACCTTGGCACCACCGTCAAGACCTGGGAAAGCCTGACCACGTCCCTAAAAGAGTTCGGCCACTCGAACGAGTCGATTACCCGCGTTACCGAGTCACTGATGAAAATGGGCGCAATCGGCGGCTCGACGGCTGACGAAATGAAGAACGGCCTGCGCCAGTTGGGTCAATCGTTCTCGGGCGGCATCGTGCGCGCAGAAGAATTCAACAGCGTTCTGGAGAACGTCCCGGAGATCGCTCGCCAGATCGCTAAGGGCATGGGCATTCCGTTCTCCGAGCTGCGCAAGCAGATGCTCGATGGCAAACTGACCACCGAAGTCGTGCTTGAGGCGCTCAAGAAGCAATCAGCAGAGGTGGACGCCGAGTTTGCCAAGATGCCGCGCACCGTCGCCCAGGCAACCAACGCCATTACCAACGAATTCGGCACCGCGCTGTCGCGCCTTGACCAGCAATCCGGCTTCTCCGCCAGCCTGGCCAAGGCCATCGACCTGACCGCCCAATCGCTTAAGGCGTTCGCCGGCGATGCCGACTCGGTGGCCATGGTCCTGGACGGCCTGACCCTGGCTATTTCCTCGGTCGCCGCAGTCATGTCGGCCAAGATGGTCACTGCCCTGGCATCCGGCGCCAAGGGTCAATACGACATGATGCGAGCCGCCATCGAGAGCACTCGCGCGCAGAAGCTGGCAGCCGCAGAAGCCGTCCAGTCCGCCACCGTCGAGTTCGCCGCAGCCCGAGCGCAGCAGGCGCGCGCAGCGGCAACCCTGCAAGCGACTTCCGCCGTGGTCCAGGGCACCGCCGCCCGCGCCGCCGCAGTCGAGGCCCTGGCTGCCGCAGACGCTCGCGCGGCGCTGGCAGAAAAAGGCCTGCAAGCAGCCATGACTCAAAGCGCAGCCGTGGCCAATACCACGTCCATCGCCATGCGCGGCCTTCAGACCGTCATGAGCTTCCTGGGCGGTCCGGTGGGTGTGATTTTTCTGGCCGCTACTGCGCTCTACCAGTTCGCCACCGCATCCAGCGCCGCCAAGGATCCAACCGACCTGCTGACTAAGTCAGTGGACGAGCTGGGCAACGCCCAGTTGCGCCTGCAAAAGATCAAGCTGACCGAGGCTATCGCGGAGCAGGAAAAGCTGGCCAAGGGCTCCTTGTGGACCCAAATGAAGGTTGATGGACTCAACAAGAAACTGGCCAACACCACGGAAGGCAGCCCGAACCACAAGCGGTATACGAAACAGCTTGAGGAGATCGCCGCCGAGTCGGAAGGCGCCGTACAGATGTCGCAGAAACTGTCCGACCAGCTTGCCAAGGTCAATGCCGAGATCGCCAACCGCAGCAAAGAACAGCAGAAGCCAGCGGCGAAAGAGCACAAGACCAGCGACGCCGATATCAAGGTTATGGACGCCCTGCGCGAACAGCGCGAGCTGGCAGGCCTGGCCGGCGAGGCTCGCGCACGCCTGGCGGCCCAGCAAAAGCTGTCGGCTGACGCCACCGATGCCGAGCGCGAAGCCGTGGGAAACCTGGCTGCCGAAACCTATCGACTGGAGCAAGCCAAAAAGGATGGCGTGAAGGCTGACCGCGCCGCTGAAAAGGACAAGAAAAAGGCCGACGCCGAAAAACTCAAGCAAGCCAAACTTGACGTCAAGCATGCCGAAGACAACAAAAAGGCCATCATCGACTACGCCATTGCCACCGCCCAGCTGGCCGACAAGACCGAGGACTATTCGGCGGCAGCGGCCCAGGCCAAGCTAAACAAGTTCGCCACCCCGGAAGACGTGCGGGTAATGAATGAACTTGCGGCGGCCCGCCAGCGCCTGCAAGGCATCGAAGACCTGAAGCGGGCAGACCCGATGGTCGGGGCGACTTCCGCTTATGAGGAGGAGCTGAAGACCCTTAAGCGCCTCAATGACGACAAGCTGCTTGAGGATCAGCGATATCTTGAGCTGAAGGGAGCAGCAGAAAAACAGTACCTTGAAACCATGGGCCAACTAGAGGTCGAGCGGTTCCGTAGCCAGTCAGTCAACAATGAGGCGCTTATGGCGTCCATTGACGCGGTGGGGGCCGCATCCACCAATGTCCTGTCCGGCCTACTGTCCGGCACTATGTCGCTCCAGGAAGCTACCGGCAACCTGGCAAACACCGTACTCAACGCGCTGATCGGATCGTATGTCGAGGCTGGCGTTGAATTCGTCAAGCAGGAAATCGCCAAGCAGGCCGCCACGAAGGCCACCGAGGGGATGCAGGTTGCCGGCATCGGCACCATTGCAACAGTCCAAAAGGGCGCCACGGCTGCCATTGGCACCGCAGCTAAGGTCGAGGCCGCAACCACCGGCCCAGCCGTGGCCACGTCGATGGCTCCAGCTGCCGGCCTGGCGTCCATTGCGTCGTTCGGTTCGGCGGCAGTGATCGGCGGCGCGGCCCTGCTGGGCACCATGGCCCTGGCCAAGGCGTTCGGCGGCGGTCGCCAGTATGGTGGCGCGGTAAACTCCGACAGCTTCTATCGGATCAACGAAACCGGCCCGGAGATCTTCACCGACAAGACCGGCAAGCAGTACATGACCGGCGCTGACGGCCACGTCACCAGCAACCGCGATGCGTTCGGCGGCGGCGGCCAAGGCTCCCGACCGATTCAAGTTATCATTGAGAACTACAGTGGCCAGGAAGTAACCGCCAGCCAGGAGCAGCTAACCGACCGCGACGTCATCCGAATCGTGGCTGGCGATATCCAGGCTGGCGGGCCGGTAGGTCGAGCCGTCAATAACGTAACCGGGACCAAACGCCCAGGAATCTAAAATGTCGCTACTTGAAGAAGTATGCGCAAGCGTCATGGACCGGGCTGTTGTGGACAGCCTGGAACTGACCTGCGCGGTATGGCCTAACAATTTCCGCCTGGTGCAGGGGTTCAAAGACCTGCGCCTTGGCTATGGCAATGGCGCCTATCAGGACTTTACAGCAGCCCCTATGGGGCTTGTCCTGCCTGACAGGAATGCTGGAGCGGGCCAGAAAATCACCTTTGCCATCGACAACGTGACCGGCGAAGCGCAGCGCGCCATTGACTCCGCAATCGCCGCAGGGCACGACGTCATTTTGACGTTCCGCCGCTACGTCGAAGGGGAGTATTACGGGCCGGCAGAACGCCCGTTCACTGCCGTGGTGCGGACCGGCGGCATTACCGGCTACACCGTCCAGTTTGACGCAGGATTCAACAACATTCTGGACCGCAAGTATCCACACGACATGTATTCACTCGACTACGCGCCGGATCTCGCATATCAATGAACTGGATTAACAATTATCTCGCAACTGTCAGCTACCTTGACGGCGGTCGCGGAGAGGACAACCAATATGACTGCTGGGGGCTGGTGCGCGAAGCGCGCCACCTTCACTGCGGCATGCGCCTGCTGCCATCATGGGGAGAAGTGCGCAACACCAACCCTCGAGCGTTCACAAAGGCGTATCGCACTGAGGCGAAAAGCATGCAGGAGTGCCGTCCGGAGCACGGCGCGGTCGCTGCTGTTTTCGCTGGGCGCATTTGCGTGCATGTCGGCCTTGTTGTTGATGTCGGAAATGGCCGCCTGATGGTCCTTGAGGTCAACCCGCACAAGCGTGTAAACGTGTCGCGCGTGGTAGACTTTGAGGCCAGTTATCCCAAGGTGATCTATTACCGTGATTAAGGTCTACTCATCCAAGTTGAGCGCCAAGCCGACCGAAACGCACGACATCACGTCAGGCACGGTAGGCGGCTGGCTGTCCGAAAACATCAAGGCCTACCGGCGCGACATGCCGCAGAAGTTTTCCGTCATCATCGACGGGGAGCATATCCCGCAGATGCTCTGGCATGACAAGCTGATTGACAAGTCCAGCGACGTGCGCATTGTTGTCGAGCCGAAAGGCACTGAGCTGTTCATCGGCGCCCTGTTCCTTGCCGCGACGCGCATGATGTCGCCAAAAATCCCCAAGCTGAACAACCTGAATACAAAGCAGGGCGAGGGGCTTGACGGGCCAGCAGCCAAGGGCAACAAGATCAAGGTCAACGAGGCGCGCCCTGAGCTGGCTGGCACCTTCAAGATTTATGGTAACTACCTTAAGCCGACTCGAACCTGGTTTGCCGACAAGCGCGACCAGCGCATTGAAATGTGCCTTGACCTGGGCATTGGCGAAATAGACTTTGCCCCGTCCGACATCTACATTGGCGAAACCAACATCACGTCGTATGGCGACGGCGCGTCGTGGAAGGTCTACAAGCCTGGCCAGTCACTGGCTGGCGACCCGCGTGCTGTGTGGTGGCACAACATCAAGGAAGTAGGCGGCGGCTCGGACGGCTCCACCGGCCTGACCATGACCGAGGCGGAAGACATTACCGCCAGCTATGTGGCCTATTCGCACCGGTTCAACGCCAAGACCATCAGCATTCCAGCCGGCTCTGGATCGTTCCCCTCAGACTGGACTGCGGGCATGATCGTTCGCGTGGTTGTGCCGTATGTTTACGAGGTCGTGGACAGCCCTACCGGCGACATCATCCGTGGCGACAACCTGACCATGCTGGCGCCATATGTCGGCCAGCGCATCGAGATTCAGGGCGCTGGGTTCACCGGCATCTATACCGTGCGCACAGCTAATCCAGGCCAGCCAGCACAGCCAGAAGTGACCGGATCCGCCGCGTACTTCACGGGCAATAGCTCTCCGTCTACGTTCGACTTTAGCGTCACCCCTGAGACGTTCGCGGTCAAGGTCGGAACCACCAACTACAACATCACCATCAACACCAACACCACCAACCTGGCAGGCCTTGTCGCAGCCATTAACGCAGCTCGCGGGCCCGCCCCTATCGAGGCTATCGCCTCGGGTACTCTCGTGCGCATACGCGACCGCACGACGCCTTACGACGGGCGCCCGGTAACCATGGCGACCATGACCACGACCAAGATTTTCGGCGCATCCACTACCGCCGTCGCTGGCGTGGCGTATAGCCCTGCCGTTCCAGCGGTCCCGGCCAGCATTACCCTGAACCTGCCGGACGGCACCGTGGCTACGCAACTCCCTGCCGGCATGCACTCAATGGCAATCGCTCCAGATGGCATGCGATACCGGCTGGCCGCAGTAACAGCTCAATCGCTGAGCGTGGAGCGGCTGACATCTACCGGCGGCACCGATACGTCGTTCCCTGGATTCGTTCTTCTGGACACCCCGAGCGCCGTAATTACGCTGGATATTTCCAACCTGACCGGCGGCTATCGCGGTCCGTTCGCGGCGTGCCCTGAAGGGGAAAAAACAGATCTTATCGAGTGGGATGTTTTTCACCCGCAGGGCCTGTGCGGCATCGGTCGAGAGGGTCAGATATACGCCGTCAGCTCGTTCCATGCGCTGGAGTACCGCGACGCTGACATTGCCGGTCCGTGGACGCGCGTAGACGTCCAGCACTCTGGCGGCAAGCGCGACGCAATGGGGTTCACCTATCAAGTGCAGCTTCCGTACATGATGCGCGCAGAGATAAGGATAGTTAAGCGGTTCGTGCATCAAGGCGGAAGGACTGACAGCGAAAAGCAGGATGAAATTGTATGGTACGGCGCTCGCGCTCGCCTGCCAGGCAACGCCACCGTTTACCCTAACTCGACAGTTCTTTGCCTAACCGTTCGAGGGGGTGATCGCCTTTCGGCCAGCTCGGAAAATCAGGTATGGGTGCGCGGAACTCGCGTCCTTCCGGTGCGCCGCAACGGCCAATGGATGCCTAAGCAGAAGACCAGCGAAATCGACGCCTACTGCCTGGCAGTGCTGAAAAGCGCCGGATACACCGACGAACAGCTGGACCTGGCCGAATGGGATCGCCTTGGCGAATTCTGGCGCAATCGCGGCGACACATTCAACTGGCTGTTCAAAGAGCAGGCCACCGTGCAACAGGTAGTCGAAAAGGCGCTTGCGTGCGGCTTTGCTGAGCTTACCGTGCGGCACGGCCTGCTTACCCCGGTGCGCGATGAGCCGCAGTCTGTTTTCCAGGCGCTCTACACCTTCGACACGCAAACCGAGGATGAGCCGCTAGACATCCGCTTCGAGCTGCCTTCAGAGGATGACTTTGACGGGATCGACGTTCGCTATATGGATGCCCGCCAGTGGCAGATTGCGACGGTCAAGTGCCGGATCCCGGGCGCTCCAGCGGCCAAGCGTGTCAAGGTAGTTGACGCGGACGGCATCAGTGATCGCAACAAGGCCTATCAGTTCGGCATGCGCCAATTGCAGGAGCAGAAGTACCAGCGCAAAACCTGCATGTGGGGGACCAAGATGGCGGCCTTCAATAGCCATTATATGGACTACGTCCAGGTAGGCGGCGAAGCTCCAGGCTATGCCGTGTCGTGCGTCATGGATGGCTATGATGCGGCAACGCGCACCGTCACCCTAGACCGGGATATCGATTGGGATAGCCTGCCAATGCCTTACCTGGCGTCCGTGCGCATGCTGGACGGTCGCTGTCATGGGCCGGTACAGGTTACCAAGGTTTCTGCGGATAGCTTCCGGCTGCCAGCTGCGCTGCCGTTCGCTCCGCAAATCGACGTGCAGGGCGTAGAGCCGCCTTATGTAATGGTTGGCCAGGGCTACGCCGTGCAAATCACCGACATCAAGCCAGACGGCACCCGCGCAGCGTCCTGCGAGGCGCGCTTCTACTCGCCCGAGCGCTACGCCTTTGACGACGCCACGGCGCCAGTCGGCGCCTGATAGAATAGCCACTTGTAAAGGAGGGCCTGACAAGTGGCTAAATCAACCATCAACTGGCCTAAGAGCCTACCGCCTGGACTCCAGGCGGGGCGCTCTTACCGCCGGCAATCCCCTAACGAGCGGTCGAAAATGGCATCAGGTCGCGCAATTCAGCGCCGCGTATACCCTGGAGCCCCGTGGTACGGTCAGATTTCATGGCTTATGAGTGACGTACAGGCTCAGGCCTTCATGGGCTGGGCGCGCGACGTACTGATGGACTGCAACTATTGGTTCAACTCGCCGCTGCGCACGCCGCTTGGGTACGGGATGCATTCGGTACGCATTGTCGACCACTACGACGGGCCATCCATGGCCGGTCCAGGCTTGTGGTCATTCAGCGCGGAAGTCGAGTTTGATGATGGCCCGCTGATACCGGTAGGAGAGGGTGAGTTCCCCGACGACGTGGTACAATCCAGCATATTTGACCTAACCATGAACAAGGAATGGCCCACTAATGAGTGATATGTATATGACCGGAAATCCGGTCCCGTCCTCAGACGCAAAGGACAGGTACGACAACTCGATCGTTCTTGATCGCCTGATCAACGGCGACGAGGCGGCGTACCTGAACAGGATCGGTAAATACGTCATGTCCCTTAACGGCATGCGAAAAGAGGTGTCCGAATTCCTCCTCAAGAGCGGGTATGAGCATATCGGAGACTATGCCGACGGTCCACTACTTATTGAGCGGCCAAATCAAATTTTTTCCATGGACGGGGAATTTTGGCGCCCTTCGGCATCGCTTGTTCTGCCGTACACAACCACGGGGTTCTGGTCGTCAGATAAATGGAACTTCGTCTCGGTCGGCGACGCCTCGCTGCGCCAGGAGCTTGCCAGCGATACCGGGGCAAGCCGCGTAGGCATAGGTGGCGGGGTCGTTAGCGATTACATCGGGGATCGTGTCCATGTGCGCAAGTTCGGCGTTAAGCCGGGGCTCGCATACGACAACTCGACAGCAGTAAAGAACGCCATCATTGCCGGCGTACCCTTGAACTGGGGTAAGAAGGGCGACATCATCCGCGTGACTGAGCGCATCAACGTTACGGCATTGGGCGCCGTTGACTGGTACAGCTCTGGTGCGAAGATTCTATTCGATCCGCCGGCCGTTACAGTTGCGCACGCTCTCGATATCGACATCCTTGGCGGCGTGCGCCACTCCATCAAGGGCGAGCTGTACATTGACGGCCAGGATAAGGCAAGCGTAGGTCTGCGCCTGTTCAACCGGGCTGAAGGATTCCCAGCCGCCTACGGATACGCTTCGCTGCGCGGCGTGCACGTATCCAATATTTTCAGGGCAAACAACACCGCAGATGGCGGCGACGGCATCATTTTGCGGGGCGCTTTCCGCCAGATTGATATTGACCAGTGCACCGTTGATAACGTGCATATGGCTGCCGGCGCCGGTATTGTTGGGTCTGCTGGTGTTACCGGAATTACCGTGTCGCCACAGGCGGCAGGCTACCCGGTCATGGTTAACTGCTCCCGCCTCGATATCAGGAACATCAAGAGCGACGATCCGTCAGTACAGGACGACCAAGATGGCCTGCGCGTCTTCTCTGGATGGGGTACGCGATCCGGCAATTCGGAAAACATCCTTAACGTTTCTGACAGCCAGTTCACCGACTGCTATGGCCGGTCGATCAAGGCGCAGACGGAAGTGTCGTTCATTCGCGGGTGCAAGTTCGCAGCTTATGGCGGACCTACGCTAGGCCGAAACCAGGACATTGACCTCCAGGTCGGCGGCGGCGTGGTTCGCGACTGTACCTTCTACTACGCCAACCAAAGGTCATGCCCGGCCACTTCTGTGAGCTTCCAGCCCGCCCCTGGCTGGGAAGCCTTCTCCGGCGTTGCCAGCGACCTGAAAATCTTCATCGCCTCTGGCACGCTGCAAAGCACGGTGGCAACGTACCCGCGAGCTAGAACCCAGCATCGCACGGTAGTGCGCGGGGTTGACTGTATAGGCGCGGTTAGCAGGCTTTTGGATGCGGTCGTGTGGTCCGGAAAGTCAGACTTCTCCGTTAGCGACTGTACGGTAAACAATCTAGACCTTGCGTTGGTTCGTGTTACCGCCAACGGCGCCGGCGGATCGCCGTACAGCACGAACGTCAGCATTAAGGGGTGCACTAACCTCGGCGCCGAAAAGCCGCTTGTAATAGACTCAATCGCTGGCGTTGCGGCTAAGGCCACCGTATCCGACATGGACTGCATCGGCTTTGCGCGATCCCCGGTAAACGACTCCGGCCAGAAGGGCGGCTTAACACGGATCCCGTACCGGGCAGGCACGTCGAACATCAGCGGGACCGACTACATAGAAGGCAGGCTTCTTGCGGCTGGTGAGGTGTGGGATCTTGGCGTTCCGGGGTATTCCGGTCGCGGGCTGATGCGGGTGGCGTCCACTCTGTCGATTGCTGCGCAGGGCGAGATTGCATTTAGCAGCAGCGGAGCGACAAGGACGGCAGAAAGATCGGTTGGCGCAACCGGGCTTGTCGTAGGCAATACCGCCCAGCCGTCAACCGGAGAGCTTCAAGTGTGGTTTGACACATCGCTAAAAATCAGGAACAACTCAGGGGCATCAGCAGTTGTTACGGTGAACATCCTGGGATAAAAATAAAACCCCTCAATTGAGGGGTTTTTTTATGGCTTGGTATCCGCCGCATGCATTGCACTGGAGGACGCCAAGTGACTGGAAGAAAACTGCGGTGCCGGTAAGGCTGTGCTTGTGTCCGCAATTGCGCCATACAGGCATCCCGGCAACCTTTCCGGTTGGGGCCATATTGTGACCCCTGGCAATCTCGCTGGCGTGAATCACCGCGCCGAATCCCGGTGACCACGGATGTCGTTGTGCAGGTCGGACCATTGGCGCATCGTGATCCCGCCGCCAGTGTAGGCGCCAGTAGCGGTAGCGAAGGCTGCGGCGTAGCACTCGCCCTGGGTTGGGCCTGGATTGCCGGCGTCCAGGCCCATATTGCGGTCGGCGTCCTTGAGGTGATCGCGCACCATGCGCTGGACGGTTTCGAAACTGTTAGACTTACCCATGCGGCGTGCCCTCCCGGCAGTAAATAGGAGGTCATTCTATCAACCAAGAACCAATGTTCAAAGAACATTTAGGAATAAGCATGGACAAGAAGCAAGCTTTCTTGGCGACCATCGCATATAGCGAAGGGACCGACCACCCCAGGCAGAAGACGGCCAACAAGGGCTATGACGTCATCGTCGGTGGCGCGCTGTTCACCGACTACAGCAAGCATCCTGGCGTGTACGTCAAACTCCCCAAACTCGGCATCACATCCAGCGCCGCCGGGCGCTACCAGATCCTTGAGAAATTCGCCAAGCACTACATCAAGGAGCTGCGCCTGCCCGACTTCGGCCCAGCCAGCCAGGACGCCATTGCCTGGCAGCTGATTGGCGAATGCGGAGCAAAGGCAGACGTCAATGCCGGAAACTTCGAAGCAGCGATTCGCAAGTGCAAATCCCGCTGGGCTTCGCTGCCGGGCGCCGGATACGGGCAAAACGAGCACACCATTGAGCACCTGCGGGGGATCTATGACGAAGCGCTTCGTAGCTAGCCTTCTGGCGGCCTTCCTGGCCGGCTGGATCGTAAACGGCTGGTACACTGACAGTCTCGCATATGTCGCCTCCCAGGCGGCCCGGGCGGCCCAGGACAGGGCCAATCAACGCGAGTTCGATCAAGCGGTAGCCCTGGACAAGTGGCTGGCCAAAAACGCAACCAACGAGAGGACCATTATCCGTGAAAGTGTCAAGCTGGTTGACCGCCCTGTTTATCGCAATGTGTGCCTTGACGATGACGGGCTGCGCCTCATCAACGCCGCAAAAAACGGGACAAGCTGGCCTGCTGAAGGAATGCAGAATTCCCGCTGACGTCACCGGCCTGGACGGTAACGCCGCGCGGGATGCGCTGATTGACTTCGGGGCCGCCATCAATGAGTGTGCGGCCCTGAATCGGTCGAAGGCTGAGCATATACGCAATAACTCTGCATTGCGTGACTGAATGATCCTTTACGGTGCGGGGCATTGTCTATTGCCCACGGGAAAGCCCCGCACCGGCATTCAGCCTTTTTCCCTTCCGCGCCTGACTGGCGATACCGGTCAACGTAAAACTTGCCACCGCACGCGCACTTCGGGCGCTCAATGTAGTGCGCGGGATCCTGATTGAACGTCTTACGTGCGCGGCACTTGCCGCAACGGCTCTGGTAGATCATTTGTAATACGCCTCATCACCAACGCACTGACGCAAGTAATTTTTAGCGTTGCAGTAGTAGTCCCACGGGGCAGTCCCCGGCTTGTGCGTCCATTCCCCGCCACTTAAGCGCTGCACCAGATACGACCTGTAGTCGCGGGCGCGGCGCAAAATGCGGTGATCACCGCGAACCATCATTACCTTTTCGCTGTATTTCGTCATAACTCACCTATACTTGATCGCCGCCCCAGTCATCCCAGTGCGGCCTATGAATCCTGACCTTTTCGGCCCTTACCTGTTCCTGTTTCGCCAGGCGCTTCGCTCTGCCTGCCGCATGGATCTTTAGCGCGGCCTCGCGGACCAGATCGCCTATCTGTGGGTGAAAGTCGTGGTCCAGCATGTGCGCCCGTAGATGCTTGCCGGCCTGCAATACCTTCTCCGCAGCCTTGTACACGTTGAACTCCAGAATGGTGGCCGGCACCGAATCAATCGGTGCCTCACCTTTCCAGACCAGCGCTAATTGGTCGTAGATACGCGCCATTCTTCGAATGCCTCCATTGCAGCCTCCCAGCCGAACGCGACGCAGCAAAACGCGCCCTGACCCTGCGCAGCCATCAGGTAAGGCAACTGGCCTTCCTGGAGCGTGGAAAGGGTGCGATCCTGGCGCTTCAGCTCGCAAAGGAACGACACGCGCCCCGGAATCATGATGTCAGGGGCTCCGACAGCCATGCCCTCCATTTTCTCGCGAGCCACCTGCTGGACGGTCTTCTTGCCCTCGTTGCGAACATGGACGACCAACAGGCCGAACGTATCTGGATACTTGAGCCGCAGTTGATTAACGAAAGTGACCTGTTCCGCCGTCTCGCGTGGGCACTTCTTGTTTCGGTAGTCCGGGTTTCCGTAGCACTTGATACCTTCAGGGATTTTCATAGTCCGTCGCTGTCCGCTTCCTGGTTGTAGTTGTAAACCCTAAACATCCCGCTCTTTGCGTCCTTTCGGTACGTGACCGTGTCCGGCCAGACCGCCAGGTTTCGCGTTGCTGCTTGGAAGTTCTCCCATTCAGCCATTCGCGCGGGGCTTGTGCTTTCCACCTGGTAATAGATGGTGAATTGCCTGTACGGCGTCCGGTAGTTGACAACGCACTGCCGGTTTCCCTTGAGGCTTGTGTTGTACTGGTACGTCATGCCCACGACTTCGTCGCACTGGACCTGGGTAGGGTCTTTTTTCTGGCGCTTAAAGTCAATCCTTAATTTTTCATTCGGGTCGATAATCTCGCACTTGCACGCCTTGCAGTACCTAGCGGCAATGTCGTTATCGTACCCGCAGGATTCGTCCGGGCACTTCTTGCTCGACCAGCGGTATTCGCACTGGTATGAATGACCGTCTCGAGCTGGGTGCATGGCCTGGCAGCGCCTGCCGTGGTGCGCAGGCATCGGAAGCATGATCGGCTCGCCATCCGCGCCAAGCTCTGCGGTGGGCACCATGACGCGGGAGCCAGCCAGGTCCACAAAGTACCCCTCGTCGTCGATTGCGTGCCCTTCGTCGTTCTTGCGGCAGCTAAAGACGTTCACCATCCGGCATGCGGGGCACTTGACGTCGATAGGCGCGCCGCTGGTGCCACTGAGGGATGCCTTGACGTCCGGCTTGAAGATGTCGCCATCTGGACAGTGGCGCTCAATGTTCTCCGCGTAGTCCAGGATCAAGACGTGGTCCTTGCCCTCGAACAGGCGCAGGCCGCGACCGATGATCTGCTGCATCAGGCCCAGGCTGTCAGTGGCGCGCAAGATCGCAATCACGTCAACGTGCGGCGCATCGAAGCCGGTAGTCAATACGGCGACGTTGACCAAATACTTGATCTTCTGCGCCTTGAACGCCTTGATAATGCGTTCACGCTCCTTTTTCGGGGTGTCGCCAGTGACCATGGCCGACAGCTCGGGAGGTAGCGACCGCATACACTCCTCCGCGTGCTGGATGGTCGATGCGAACACCATGACGCCGCGCTTGCCCCTGGACTGGTGGACCACGTCCGCCATGATCGCCGCAGTCTTGCGGTTGTCGCCCATGAACGCCCGGTCGATAGCCGCATCCACGTCCTTTTTCGTGCCATTGTCCATGGCGTTGAAAATCTCTGCGGAGTTGTAGCCGACCACGCCAAGCGCACCCATAAGCGGCGGCGTCAGGAACCCTAGCTCGATAAGCTCGCCAGCCAGGATGGAATAGACCTTTTTGACAAAGTACGGATCCTTTGCCTGTTCGTCGGTCATCACCTTCCCGTTTTCGTCCATGCGGTAGATATAGCCGCCACCAAGGACGTATGGCGTGCCTGTGAGGCCGATAACGCGAACGTTGGGGGATACCTCCCGGATATCATCAATAATGCCCCTGACGGTCGCCGTCATGCCCTGGGCTTCGTCCACGATAATCAAGCCGATTCGACTGCCGACCTGCTTGGCCACCTTCTTAAACGAGCCTGGCGAAGCGAATACGACGGCATGCCGCAAGTCCTTGCGACCGGCAGCGGCGCAATAGATCGATGCGGGCTCGCCAGTGAGCAAATACTTTTCGTGGTTCTGTTCTACCAGCTCCTTGGACGGCGCAAGGCAAAGCGTGCTCTTGCCGGACATCTTGTGTACGCGGTAGGCCAGGTCGGTGACCAGCAATGACTTGCCGGCCCCGGTAGCAGCCTCAATCAAGCATGGATCCAGACTGCGCCGGATCCAGTTGAATGCCGCGTCCGATGCGTTCTGCTGATACGGGCGCAGGGTGTATTTCATGGCTTACTCAAAGGTCCATTTTTCAGAAGGGGCACCACGATACTTGGAAAGGTCGGCGTCTGGCAACAACTCTTTTACCGCCTTGGAATAGGAGATACTACCCTCGGTCGGGATGCGCAAAAGCTTTCGGCCCGAAAGCATTGCGGAGTCGTTCTTTGCCGCCTTCTTCAGCTCCTCCAGGATCTCCGCCTTTCGCGCCTTGGCGTTGGTTTCAATGACGGCCTGGTCGTCATACTCCTGGATCATCTGACGGACGCGCTCGTTGTCGATCTCCTTGAGAAGCGGCGCCAAGTGGTCCTTGTTTTTGGTTTCAGGCTTGTACACGCCTTCGTAAAACTCGCCAAGCTGCTGCATGCAGCGGTCCACGAATTCAGGATCAAGGTGGACGACCTTTGCAGTCTGCGCGCACACAGCCCATTGGAAGAAGACGCCCCACTTAGCACCGGCAAGGTGCATTTCGATTTGCATTTGCGCGTACATGTGAGGCTGATCGTCAAGCGACTTGAAATCGCGCTTGTCGGCAATGTCGCGCTGGCCAAACGGGGTGCGGATGAATACAAGGCCCATGCCTTCGAACTGGTCTGATCGGGCCATGCTCGGGTGGCTGGACATGATCTTGGACAGCGGCTTGGCGATGTCAACCTTGATGATGTTGCGCTTGAACTGGTTTTCAAACGCCACTTCAGCAGCCTGGCGCATCTTGTCGTTGTATTCTGCAGCGATGTTCGCCACATACTCCGATTCGGCGTTGTGGTATTCGCGCACCATCTGGCGGATGACCTGCTTGCGGGTCATGGACTTAGAGACGCCCAGGATGGCGGCAACGCAACCCATGGTGATCTTTGGGTGGACCTTGCGGGCGGCGCGCTGCTTGTCGGCCTTGGCCTTTGGGCCTGGGCAGGTTTCTTCAAGTTCGGCTTCGGCTTGGCCGCACACCCTGCACAGCGCCAAGACAACATCGCCGTGCCCGTCCGTGATTGCATCAGGAGCGCCGCTGTCGCCGTTTTTGTAGTAGTCGTGTTGCTTGGACATGGTTGTTTCTCCCTGGTAACAGAAGGGCGCCACGCGGGCGCCCAGGTGGGTTTAGATCGACTTACCGCCATCGGCTGACCGGTGCTCAAGCTTGTGGTCTGGTCGCTTCTGGTTGTACGCCAGCTTGCGCACGACAGCTTCCGGCACCGGAAGGTCGAGTCCGCCAGCCAGGTCGAGCAGGCGGATGATGCAGTCAGCAATCTCGACAGTGAGCCCGTTCATGTCAGGCAGGTGATCGTCATTGCGGTCGCCCTTGCGGTAGGACTCCAGGCCTTCCGACAGCTCACCAACCGACAGCATGAGCTTGGAGATAACCCACAGCTTGAGGAACTTTTTAGGCCAGGTGCGGACATCCTCGCCGGTTTCCGTGTCGATCCACCAGCCGCTATGGGCGGCAAGGCCGTAGCACAGGTTTTGGGCGGTAGCCAGGCCATCCAGGACAAGTACCGGGTTCGAGTTGGCCGGGATGCGGTGAGCTACGTTGCGGACCGCGTTGATATCGTCCAGGGCCTTTCGGGTTGCATTGGTATCGTATTTCATGGATTGGTTCTCCCGGTTAGTAAGGGTTTTTGGCTTCGCCGTTTATTCGGTGCCACTCCCGGTGATGCTCATTGCAAAGCCATCTGACGTCATAAACTTTGTCATAGTCGTCGTGATGGGCGTGAGGCTTGTAGCTTGACCCGCACACCTCGCACGGCTTCTTTGTCATCTTGCCGTCACGTAGCGCGTTATTTACCGCGTTGTGAGCCTTGCGCTTTTTAGGTTCGCGCTTTATGTAGGCCTCCTTTGCGGCATGCGACCTTTCCCGGCCCCTGTCGGTATTTGAGTAGGCCAGCCTTGCCGCAACCCTGTGAGGCTCATTGGCCCTTGCGTCATCATAGGTCTTTTGGCATTGCTTGCACCTTGCGGCCAGGCCGTCCTTTGATGCCGCCCGCCTATGGAACTGGTCGCGCTCCTTGCTGGTATCGCATACGTTGCAGTGCTTCAAAAAAAGGCCCTCATATGTAAAAGAGGGCCTACTTTAGTCAGCTATAAAAGGAATGTCAAATCAAAACGGGATATCGTCCGAGAACGCATCGAAGTCCTGCGCCGGCTGCGGGCGCGACTGCTGCGGACGCTGACCGCCACCCTGGCCGCCACCTGCCGGAGCGGTGCGCGGTGCACGCTGGCCGCCAGCTGCTTCGAGCATGCGGGACCACTCGGCATTGGTGCTGGCCACTGCCGCTTCCTGGTCTTCCTTGCTCATGTCCTGGAAGCCGGCACCCGGATCCACCGAGCGCACCCAGTTGGTGCGGAAGTAATCGACTTCGTTTTCGATCTTCGCGCCGTCCTTGATGTCGGACACGAACACTTCGAGGCCCAGGGTCATCACCTTCGTCATCAGGTACTTCTGAAGCATGATGTCATCGGGCGCCTTCTGCTGCTTGTGCAGGTTGCCACCGGCGTTGCCGTCGATTGCGGCCAGCATGCGCAGGGCGGCCATGCGCTTCTTCTTCAGCTTCTCCGGCGTCTCGCGAACCCAGTTCGGCGCGGTGGCGAACTCATGGCAGCGGACGTGCAACTTCTGGCGGACAGTGCGGCCCGAGTAGCACTTAGGCGCCATTACTTCCCAGTTGATCTGGATGAACGTACCTTCGCGCTCGCTGGTTTCCCACTTGATATCGGCAATCATCGCCTTGACGCGAGTGCCAGCCGGGATAGGCATTGGGCTGCCGCCACCCTCGGTCTTGTGGCTGGTGCTGGACTCAACGACTTCGCCTTCTACTTCCCAGAAATTACCGGACATGTGTTTTGTTTCCTCAAATCGAAATGGTTAGGGTTGGCCGGTAGCGCACCGGCCAGGCGTCAATCTGCTTTACAGTTGCGGCTCATCGTCGTCAAACGAAACGTCGCTGGAGGCTTCGTTTGCCGGCAGGGCGTCATCTTGTGCGACTTGCTCTGCATGGTCAACAACTTTTTCGCTTTCTTCGGTCACGTCCTTGGCGGAGTCGCAATAGCCGTTCTCGACGTAATACGGAATGTACTTGAACAGCGGGTTGACCGGCGCCGGATTCGAGCGCGGATTAGGCAGCTCGATTGGTTCGCCATCTGGCAGGCCGAAACGGTTTTTCGACACGTTTGCGGGCGTCGGGTAGCCGATGAATTCGCGAGTGCCATCGGAGATTGCCTTGCCTGCCTTGCCCTGGCTGTTCTTGGTTTCAGCCTTCGCACCGCGCACCAAGCGCTGCTGCTGGATAAATCCGACCATGTCCACGTCATCAACCCACGGCGCGAGGCTCTTTTTGCCGAGTCGCAATTGGTGGCGCATGTAGTTGTCGCCGTCCGGCGGCTCGATAGTCTCGACTTCGCTGTGCGCGATGATGATGACGGCCATGTCGCCATGCTGATTCAGGTGGCCGAGCGCCTTGCGGATGCGGGCGTGCTGCGCGCCTACCGCCTTCACGCCGGCACCGAAACCGCCGCACGCCTGGTTGATCGACAGCGGTCGGTTAGGATCGTTCTCCACGATCTCTTTTTCGATCATCGTTTCCATGCGGGTCACGCTGTCGAGGATGACCGTCTTGCAGCCGTGGTCCTTGCGATGTTTCCAGACGTATTGGATCTGGTCGATGACCTGCTGAGTGGTTTCACATACCGGCATCAGCTTAGGACGGAATGCGTCCGGCACCGACTCCACGCCGTCCTCAACGCGAATCAGGATCGCGGAAGGGAACATACAGGCCAGCGTGGTCTTGCCCTGACCCGGCTCGCTGAACAGGGTGACAAAGGGAGGGCGCCGTTTTTCGTTCTCGATAATCATGTGTCTCTTTCTCCGGTGGCTTGATGCCTGTCGTTGTGACAGGGCGGACTTTACGGAAGCAAGCTGTGACGGTCAAGCATTTTTTTAACAATTAATCGGTTAACATTAAGAGCGATAGATTGACTTACTATCTATCCTATCTATACTAGGAGCCACTTTGACGCACACGCGGGAGACGCGAGTAATGAGCAATACCCTTTCGGACGCAATCAACTTCATGGATGCTGGCTATCGAGTGTTCGGCCTTTACGGTGCGAACGAAGAGGGCGGATGCGGATGCGGCTATGCGGAGTGCAAGGCAGCTTATAAGCACCCACGCACCAGCAACTGGCAGGTTACCCCGGAATGGTCTGATGAGCAGCTTGAGGGCCTGGAGTACCTTGGCCACTTCAACACGGGCTATGGCGTCCTGGTGCGCGGCCTGCTGGTCGTGGACATCGACGCGCGCAACGGCGGCGTTGAGTCCTACATGCAGCTTTGCGAGGATCTCAACCTTGACCTGGCAGTAAATAGCGGGCTGACCGTCCAGACCGGTTCGGGCAACGGATCCATGCACATCTATTACAAGGCACCTGAAGGCGTGTCGCTGGTGCAGACTCACAAGAAGTACAAAGGTATCGACTTCAAGTCCTCGGGATTCTGCGTAGGGCCGGGCTCAATGCACGCCAGCGGAAACCGATACATCCAGATCATCGGCAGCCCGAGCGAGATCGGGGAAGCCCCGCATGAGCTTATCACCCTGCTGAAACGCCCGGACGCCTACCGGGCCGACCGCGACGGCGAGCAAATGGACATCACCGACAGCGACCTGCGCGACATGCTGTCCTATATCGATCCGAGCTGTGACCGGCCCACCTGGATCTCCATTGGCATGGCGCTGCATCACGCCACCGGTGGCGCAGGCTTCGAGCTGTGGGATTCGTGGTCGTCGCGCAGCGGTGACAAGTACCCAGGCCCCAACCCGCTGCGAAACCAGTGGGACCGCTTCGGCAAGGCCGGCAACCCAGTCACGCTGGGGACCGTCTTTTTCCATGCGGAGCAGGCAGGCTGGAAGCCAACCCAGGAAGAAGATCCGACGTTTGAGGCTGGGAGTTGGATGGCGGCGCTTGCCGCAGGCGATGCTGTCAAGCCGGTTGAAGAAGTCGCGGAGCAGATCATCGACCGCGACAACAAGGTTCGCACCGTATCCACCCGCCACCCGTTCCACGTTGACGGCGTTGACCTGCTGCGCCCGCCTGGGTTCGTTGGCGAGCTGTGCAAGTGGATCAACGGGCAGTCGCGATTCCCTCGGGAGAACCTGGCGGTCGGCGCGGCCCTTCAGTGCGTATCCAACGTTGCCGGCCTGCGCTACACCGACGACATGGATGGCGTCACAACCAACCTGTTCACCATGTGCGTGGCCGGATCAGCAACCGGTAAGGAAGCCATCCTTCAGGCCGTCCAGGACGTTCACCGGGCCGCAGGGATCGTCCGCGCCGTGCATGGCTCCATCAAGTCTGAACAAGAGATCATTCGCAACCTGCTGGACAACCAGGCCGCCCTGTACACCATCGACGAATTCGGGATCCTGCTGAAGACCATCACCAGCTCTAAAGAGGCTTACCACGCCGGCGTGATCGGCGCCATGATGTCGGCCTACTCGAAGGCAAACAGCTTCATGCCGCTCAACGGTGACACTAAGCGCGACGTCCGCAAGACGTTGATCGGAGAGCGCGCCAGTGTGCGCAGGGCTATGGACGAGAACGAAGGCGACGCCGGCCAGCTGGCTCGACGGCTCAACCAGCTGGAGCGCGCCATCAAGTCCATCGACAGCGGTCTAGAGGCCCCGTTCCTGTCGATGATCGGCTTCACCACTCCCGTGACCTTCGACAGCCTGGTCACCTATGAGCAGGCCACCAACGGCTTTATCGGTCGCTCCATCATCATCCAGGAGCGCGATAGCAACCCGCGAGCCAAGCGCAACTATAAGAAGCCGGAAATGACCCCGCGCATGCAAATGACCCTGGTCGGCATGTACGACGGGGGTCACTACGACATGGAAGAACACCGAGTCGAATACTACGGCGAGCGCGAAGCCATCCCGACCACCCAGGAAGCCCGCGACATGCTCGACCAGGTTGGCGAATGGGCCTGGCAGAAGGCGGAGCATCACCGCGACACCACCGGCCTCGAATCGATCCCGCGTCGAGCCCGAGAAATGGTATCGAAGCTGTCCCTGATCCTGGCAGTCCCTGGGCGCATGCGAACCGCCGAGCATGTCCGCTGGGCCTATGCGTTCATCGAGCGGGACATTCGCGACAAGTGCACCCTGGCGCACTCGAACCGCATGGAGCAGGTGGAGCAGGGCAACAGCAGCGAGCAGCAAGCCATCCTGGCAATGGTCGCCAAGATCAAGGCGCGCCTGTCGTTCGACGAGTGGGAAACCATGGGCGCCCTGCGCAACCGGATGGCGCGCGGCAAGGAATCCCTATTCATGTCGTCGCTCGAAAAGCTGGTCATGGCCGGACAGGTGATCCGCGAGGAGTACACGGCGCCGCACAACAACAAGAAGGTCACAAGGCTGCGGCTCAACGAGGCGCACGCGGACGCCCAGTAACAGACAAGGCCCTTCGGGGCCTTTTCTTTTGCCTGTCAAGCATGCTTGACAAGATTTCCTTACCCAAAAGTCAGGATTTGACATGCAGTCCAGGCTGTGAGATACCGAACCTGCCCCAGGAAAAAAGGCGTCTGAAACGGCCCGTCGTCGTCGGATTAGGACTAGCTAGTACGCTATATACTCAATAGATAGACCGGTGAACGGGTCGTCGAACCCAGGAAATACGGCTATTCAGTATAGATAGTCTACATAGGACAAGCCTTCTAGTAGCTGGCAAGCAACCCCCAGCTCCCGTTAGTGGCATGATATCTAACTATCTACGCTATCTAACCGCTACAGACCCTCTACAGCCCAGCAATTACGGGCTTCCAATACATAGCGCACCCCAAGCGCAGACAACCTATCTAGCCAGCCCGGCCGCTTTCTATCAAGATCGAGTGCGGCGAAGCTTTCTTTGAGCCTCGCGCGTTAAAAGAGAGCCATTAACTATATACTCTCTAATAAGAGGATCTAGTGAAAAAAGAATTTGCATATCAGCATCAGGTGCGGCATGATGGCCGCTCACATTGGGAGGCAGCATGAAAGACCAGATTCGCAAGGCGCTCGGAGAGGCAATCACGGCCCGTTTCGCGGGGCGCATCAACCTGAAGCACGGCCAGAAGGCCCTGGCGGCAGAGTTCGGACTGACGCAGCCGGATATCTCGCTGTGCCATCGCGGGCAGTGGGAGCGCATGTCAACCGACAAGATGCTTGATATCGCAAGCAAGGTCGGGGTGGCAGTCGTCGGCCAGGTCGTTTTCGGGGTAGATGACGGCTCGGATGCGGACAAGAAATTCGTGTCAGTAGTCGAGGCAAAGGAGGCTGCCATTACCGCAGCCGTAGCGCACGTTTTTGACGACTCTTGCCCTATGTGAGTGGGGTAGGACGTATTTTCTGTGATCGGCTCTAAAAAGGGCCTTGGAGGGCGTTTAAATGGCATCGTTCAAAGCTGGAAAGCATAGCGGGATGAATCTCCGCATTCGTCGTGAATTTATCGCCAAGGTGACGGCGGAAATTGACCGCTTAACATCGTCCGGGCTTAAGCTCTATGAGGTTGCAGAGCGTAGCGGGATAAGCCAGCCGGAAACCTGCCTTATGGCTGCTGGAAAGTTCGACAAAATGTCGCTAGATAAGATCATCTGGAGCGCTGAGCGACTGGGGTATTCGTCAGTTGAGGTTGACATTCGCCATTCGCGTGAGGGGTTGTGATGAGAAAGGTATTGGTATTGGGTGCAGGCCATCGCGGGTCGGGCGGGGTGCGGGTTATCGCTGATCTGGTGGAGCAGATGAGGGGTGCGGTGGAATTCGTCATGGTTGATCCCGTTGGCGATTCGCCTAGCGGTGACTCCACGGCGCTGCTTGATGAGCTGCTGAAGCCGCTGGAGGTGCGCCTGGAGGACTTTGTGGCGCCCGAGTCGGAAGTGAAAACCGGGTGGGATCCTGGGGCTGTAAACGGTTCGTACAGCATGACCATGAAGCTGGACGATGAGAGCGCGGCGCTGTTTGAGCGGTTCGTGGAGCAGATCCGGGCGGCGGAACTGGTGCGGGATATCCAGCGCATGGGCAAGATGATTTTGGTCGGGGCAGGGCCTGGCGTGCATGTGACGGCGGGGTATGGGCAGCCGCTGCATATGGGCGCGCAGGGTGAAAAAGTTGTTGCAAAGAGCAAGGGCAAAGTACACACTACCGGGCGTAGCCGCGCAGCCCGTGCGGATCGATGGAGATAGTGGAATGCAAGGTTCGTGCCAAGTGGAAAAGATCGAGCGAAAGGATCGCCCTGTATTGGTGCCCGGCGACGCCATGCTGGAAAACAAGAAACACAAAATCAAGCGCGTCAAGAAGGCCCGCGCCATCCGTCGCCGCAAGGAGCACGCGGAGAAGGTGACCGCGCATCGCGGGGGTAACAAACTGTGAGCAGTCACAAACGCACTTTCATGATGATTGACCCGAACTATACGCATCCAACGTCGGTGGCCCTGTCAATCCGCTTGAAAAGGCGTGCAACTCACCTGGCTGAGCGCATGGGTATCACTCGCGCAGAGTTCATGCGCGCGGCGGTCGAAGAGAAGTGCGACCGCGAGGAGGCAGCCCGTGCGAATCCGTGAAGTTACTGGGCGCCACGGCGCTGTCATTGGTTTCGGTGGCGTGGTTCACCAGTTCAAGCGCAAGGCGGATGCCCGCATCGTGGCGACGGCGCCGGATCCGGTGTGGTCGTGCCGTCCGCGTCGAAACTGCCACGTCATCGCGGTCGATGGGCCTGGGTTCGGCTTGCGTCACATTGTCGAGCCTGGCGAGTCGTGGACCGCAGCAATCCATGATCTGTCGAAGGAGTACATGGCATGGCTGGTGATCCAGGCGGCGAAGCCAAAAGCAAGTCGTGGCTGGTAACAATCGAGGGTCGAGGGTCGTTCCCGATGGGTGGCGACCCGATGACCGAAACGGAAGCTTTGGAAGTTGTGAGGTGTGTATGGGCAACGACGCCCGAGGAAAAGATAACGGTTCGCGCAGCTCGGTAGCGGGGTCGTGGTGCGCAAAGCATCCAGAACTGAAAGGGCAGCGTTATCGCAACGCCAAGGGCCTGGCGGGTACTTGTGTCGGGTGCGCCAAGGCGTCAGCCACGGCTCGGTCGGCACGCATGACGGAAGGGGCGGCGGCTATCCGGGAGTTGGCGGCGCTGAAGGAGGCGCGGCCTTATGCGGTGGCCGTGATGGATCTGGAGCGTGAGCGCGATACCCTGGCGGGCGAGCTGGAGAAGCTGCATGCGGCTGTCAAGGAGCTGAAGCGGGTAGGGATGCGGATCTATCGCGGTCGCGACCGGGATGATGACCGGACCGGCAACCCGCATCACGGCCATACCAAGCTCGGGCACTGGGACAAAGACGGGTCGGTGTGCAAGTCGTGCGCGGACTGGAACAGACTGAAGGAGCTGTGTAAGTGAGCGATAAAACAAAATTAGAGCAGCACCAGGGCGAGCCGGTGGCGGTGCTGTATGCGAATGGAACGGTGCTGACCAAGGCTGATTGCGGCGACGTCTTTGATATCTGCTGCAAAGTTGAAACGCCGCTCTACCCCCACCCAGCGCCAGCTGATCCTGGCGAGGTTGAGCGGCTGCGCGCTGAGGTCGCCAAGTTCCGGGGATACTGCGTAGACCTAGACAGCGAAAAGCGCGAGCTTGAGCACAAGATGGACGCCTACAAGGGAGCAGCACAAGAAGCCGCCACCCTGCGCGCCCAGCTGGCCGAGGCGCAGGCGCTGCTGCGTGAAGCCGACGAGTTCATGTACATCATGACCGCGCATGACGGGCACGCCAAGCTCGCTCACCGGTACGGAAAAGATTGGTGGGATGCTATCGACAAGCTTCGAGGCAAGGTCTGCACCGCCCTATCCGCCAGCGCAGAGCCGAAAGAAAATTAATCCTTGAATCCTGGGTGGGCAGCCGGTATGGTGCCCACTCACATCACTGGAGTAACACATCATGAGTAAGTGCAAGATCGTTTTGAGCGGGGCCGACAGCGGCTTCGTGGGCAAGCTGGCGCGCCTGATTCATAACGCCTTCACCAGCGGGGACAGCCCAATCGCGGCGCTGGAAACCGAGTCGGGGCAGCCCGGCGTGATAATCATGACCGCTGAGCCGTTCGTGGGCGCCACCTGCGAGGCTGGCGAGGCTGGCGTATCAGCTATCGAGGAGGCGTATGCATCAATCGGGAGCGAGCCGTTCGAGCTGCTGCCGCTGCCGGCCCAGGTTGGACACTTCCATTCGCCGGAGGCTATCGCGCTGGCGGGTCTGGTTCTGCAACACGCGCACGCAACCGGCGACACCGTTTCTCGGGCATATAAGCTGGCCGACAAGATCCTGACTGAATCGACGGGGGTGACCCGTGGCTAAGGCGCGCACGAAAGGCGAAGTCGTAAAGGTCCGCTACTGGATGCATGAGAGCGGCAAGATGGCCATCACCAAGGGCAAGGAGCAGGGCCGCGACAAGGTGGCGCGCGGCTTCAAGGAAGTAGGCCCGCAGACCTTCGCGCGGGCTGCCAAGGCGGCCCAGGATGCGACCGAGGCGGCGCGTATCGAGGCCATGGCGGCTAAGGTTGGGTTGGTTTGAATCTGGCCACCCTGGAGAGCATGTGCGGGGTTGCCCGCGCATCGTTCTCGACAAAGATGGATGGCAGCCCAGGTTACTGGGCTTGCGCCAAACTGCATGGCGAGGCCGTGCGCAAATGGAAGGCTGCCGGTGGCAGGCTAAGGCTGGTGAAGTGATGCGCGGCAGCTACCTATGGCGCCAGGGCGTCGCGCATGTCGTCAGCATGCTTGAACGCCACTCTAGGGAGACTCGTCAGGAATGCATTGACAACCTGCTTGACAACCTGGACAAGGCCGGAAGGCCGCCGGATTTCGTGGAGGGGGTCAGATGGGCGTGTTATAACATAACCTCAACTCCGCCCGAACTGAAGTTAAGTTAACATTAGTGTTATAACATTGCATTGTTAGCGTTATAACATTACACAAAGCCCTCTAACCGGGGCTTTTTTGTGTCTGTTAACCGGGTTAACATTTAGGCATAAGGGCTATGCAAAAACGTTCCTACGCATCCGGCTGGGTGTGCCATAGTGACTACAGGGCATGCCGCCCTACCACTGGAGCAACCGCCATGACCACCACCAAAAAGAACGTTGACCTCGCCACCGTGTTCGGCCAGATCGAGAGAGCCGCAGTCGCCCTGGATACCCTGGCCGGGTCAGTCCTGGACGCGGCCCGCGCAGCGGAAGCCAAGACCCTGGAGCAGTTCGACCACATGGTCTATGAGGCCTATGACAAATGCGGCTGGAGCCACCGCCAGGGGCGCCCGCTTGAAGGCGACGTCCCAGCGCCCAAGGCCATCAAGGTCTATGTCTCCACCATTCGGGGCGCATACCGCCTGGGCCTGGATGTCCTGGCGATGCACTCTATTGACGAGGTACGCAAGGCCCGCGCCAAGGCCCAGGAGCACGCCCAGGCGCAGCGCCAGACGGAAGCAGTACCACCGGCCCCGGAACTGGCCGGCGTGTCCCTGGCGCGCGCTGACAAGCTGACGGGGGCTATGTTCCATGATGCCGCCGTGCTGTGGGAGAACCTGCCGGACAAGGCAAAAGAGGAGTTCGGGCAGAAGCTTGCCAAACTGGTGGAGCAGTACAGCAAGAAGGCGCCGCCAGCCCTGCGCCTGGTCGTTTGAAAAAAGATGCCAGGGATGGCGTCAATTTGCTTGACGGTAGGTTAACAAATGGAGCATGATGCGCTCACACCAACAAACAACGCCCTGGAGGGCAAGACGATGAGCGACAAGCAGCGTTACTACTGGGCACAGTCTCCATCCTTCAAGGCTGGATTTCGCGACTATCTCGACCGCAACGTATACGGTCGTCAGTTCGATACCAGCATGAGTGCCGAATGGAAGCGCGGCTGGAAGTGGGCCGAACTGAATACCTGACCAACCCCGCCACCTACAAGCCCCTTAACTGGGGCTTTGGCAGTACCGCCAACCGGAGAATCATCATGCAGGTCAAGCCATCCACCGTCACCATGGAGCTGTCAATCGACCTGGCGTCGCCAGAAATGCAAGACATCCTGCGCCGGGAAGCCGATTACATCGCCTGCGCGGTCGTGTCGGTCGATCACGGCTCCGAGGTCATTCGGCACCTGGAGCAGTCGCGCGCCGATTGCGTCGGGCCGACCCATGCCCTTGACCATATGATCGCGGCCATTGAACGCCGTATCGGGCGCCTGGAGTTCGACGTGCGCATAGCCGCTTGCCAGTTGTGGCACTGGGGCAAGACCAACAAGAACCGCGCCAAGTCGCAGAACGAGAAGGCCTATCTGCGCCGAAACTACATGCACAAGCATCGCAGCATGCCGTTCTGAAAATAAGTTAACAAAAGCGTTGACGAGCGCGCTCTATTTGTTAAGATGGGCGCACACCAACCAACACGGAGTTAACAAGATGAACCTGGCACAAATGACCGAAGCTGCACGCAAAGACGGCTTCAACAATAAAGAGGCTGGCGGCGCAGGATACGGCGCCTGCATCAGCGGCAACGTTCACGCATTCTTTGTCCCAACCAGCAGCAAGACTAAGTACAGCAACTGGAAAGGCCGCGTAACCTGGGAGATTGACGGTAAGCGCGCAACCAAGGCCGAAGTCAAGGCATTGATCGGATAAACAGGCAAGCCAGCCCGCCAAGCGCGGGCTTTGTCGGCGCTACCAATCAGCCCTGGAGGGCTACAAAATGATCTACTTCCTGTACGCAATCGGCTTCGGCCTGATCCTGTTCTCCATCTTCTGCCGGTCCGAGATCAAGGCCGACAAGGATCCAGTTCGCCACGGCGTCGAGTGCTTCGACGGACTGGACGGCGTCGAGTTCCTAGGGCATGTGGGTAGCTTCTACTACCGCGTATCCATCGACGGGGTTCCGGTTACCATCCTGCTCCCGCCATTCCAGACCAAGGAAGACGCGGCAAATCAGGTGCTGTTCATTCGGGCTCGCCGGGAGGCGCAGAAGTGAAAAAGTTTGAGATACGCCGCAATGGCGAGCGGCTTGCCACCGTGTTTGCGGATTCTGTGCGCGACGCGGTAAGAAGCGCTGGCGTGTGCTTTGCAGCTGGAGGTATAACGGTTCGCATGGTTTCGGAACCGATTGACTCCAAAGGACTTGGCGCGATCATGGAGCGCAAAGCCTTGCGTGCCTGGAGCAGCAAAGGGCGACAAGCCGCTATCCGCTGTCAAGCCACCGGTCAGATCCAGCGCGACCTGTTCAACAGCATCCCGCCATTCTGGAGCAAGCAGCGCAAGTCGCTCATGCGCGCACGCATGGGGTCCGTCATCCAGGCCGGGAAGCATCGCCATGCGCCCCCTCGCTGAATCGACCTTCCTGGCGCAGATGGCTGGACCGGTCAAGCAACAGATCGTCAAGGCGCAGCATGAAGCGCTTAGCGAAAGGATGTGGATTAAGCTTGGCATGGGCACGAGGAATAGTGTTGCGCTGCGTTTGTCGCTGCACCACAAGACCAGATCGCTACTGGAGCTACTTAAATGCAGAACCTGATACGCAAAGAGGCGGAGCTGTACGCGAAGTGGGCGTCCGGACCGCACCAGACCGCTGTGTTCAATCAGCGGGCGGGTGAGTGGCTGAGGCAGCGCATGGTTAAGAAAGACTGCCCGGTATACGACCGAATGAACTGCATCCGCCATCGAATCGCCTTGATGCCGATGGTGGCCGAGTCTCTAATGCGCCGTGACGGCCTGGTTGGGCCGCAGGGCGTGCGCAGCCTGATCGGAAAGCCAATCCTGGTGAGGGTGACCAAATGAACGATAACCACAAGCTGTCGCCGCTCGAACAGAACTGCCTGGACAGCCTGGCCGGGGCCTGGAATGACTTCCTGAAGCTGGAGCACGCCAACCCGGATATGGTGGCCGAGTTCCGCCACGGTATTCATGCCTTGCAAAACGAGATCATGGCGCGGCCTACGCGGCGCCTGCTGGATGAGCAGGGCAAGACCGAACGCCTTGCGGCAGCCATCGCCAGGAAGGCCAAGGACAGCGTTCCGCGCCTGCGTCGTGACCATGAGGGCGAATGGCTGGTTGATACGGGGTGAGCCATCTGCAACGGCACCGGGCATGATCCGAGCCGGGACAAGCCGTGCGACGGGATTCCGTTCTAAAAAACTCTTGACCTGCATCGCCGGCTAATCCATGCTGGCGCTTCACTTAACAAAGGGCTACACCATGAGTAATCAAGAACTGCAAAAGGCTCTTATCAACGCCGCGCGCATCCTGCATCCGGTGGACAATGACCCGCTTGAGGTTTCGTGCGCGAAAGAGGCGCGTGACACGGTACAGGTGGCAAGCGACCGCCTGGGGCTGTGCGTCATGCTTACCGCCACCGACTGCGACCGCGACATTGATATCTGCCTGTCGCGCAAGGACGCTATCCAGGTTGCCTGCGCCATCCTCGCGCACGCTGGAGGGCTGCCAGAATGACCGGTAAACTCTCCAGTCCCTGCGCCAGCCTGTCGGTCAAGCTGGTTGACACAGCCGGCACCCTTCGTCTGGATCTGAACGACCGGCGTGTGCATATGACGCGAGCGCAGGCGCTGGATCTGTTCGTGGAGCTGGGTGCGGCTCTGGATGATGGCGGCGGGCGGGCGGTCGAGTGCGCTGAGGGCGTCGGGGTTGGCCTGTTCGTGGTTGACGACAGCCCGGCAGGGTTCGTGCATGTCGATGCGCACCGTGCCGGCGGAGATTCTGTATTCATGAGCCTGAGCCGCCAGGACTCCATCAAGGCCGCAATATCCATGGTCGCAATTGCAAAGGAGATCAAGGAATGACGGGAAAGCTCTCCCGCCCCTACGCCTGCCAGTGGACTACCGGCTATGAGCGCCTGAATGTCGGGCCTTCCGAGCGCCATACCCTGGCCGTGCGCATGGCTGTCGGGCCCGGCGTGGTTGGATCGGTTCATCTGGACGCGCAGAATGCCGGCGAGCTGCTGGCGGATATGGCGGCGTGCATGCCGGTAGTTGACGGGCCCTGGTCGTGCCTTGTCTGCCCGCGCGACACAGTGAAGGCGTCGCCAATCGATATCAACGATGGCGAGGATCCAGCGCTAGAGATCCGCGTCGGCAAAGGAACGGCAATCCTGTCGTTTGAAGACGCCCGCGCCCTGGCAATCGAACTACTGAGGCTGTCCAATGGCTGACGCAAAACAACTCCAATCCGTGCTGAACAAGGTGGCGTACCTGCTGAGGCGCGCAGACTGCATGTCCAAGGAGCTTTACGGCAAGCAGGCATACATCGGCCTCAACAAGGGCAAACTAGTCGCTATGGACGGCTACGGGGCCCTTGGCGACGATACCGATTCGCAGCGGCTTATCTCGGTTGGCGGCGCGCCTACGCGGTTCATCGCAGGTCGAACGCAACAGCAGTAAAACAAAGGCCCTTCAGGGCCTTTTTGTTGTTGACTGGTTAACATTAAGAGCGTACATTCGGCGCTCAAACCAACGGGAGTATCACCATGCAAAACCAATCGTTCCGCGTACAGGTGTGGGCATCGCACGAAAACAACGCCAAGGCCGCAGAGCTGGCGCAAGAGCTGCGCGACCGTGTGCGCCGGGCCGTGCTGGGCTCGCGCGCTGCTAGCGAAGCCGGCCAGACCTTCACGGCGCGCACCGATGGCCAGGGCGAGCACTCGTTCCACTTCGCGATTCAGAAGTCATCCGTCAATCCGGTTGACGACAGCGAAACGCTGGTTGTTGAGTTCAATGAAGGGTTCGACCTTTGCGAGGGCGTGCGCGTCGAAGGTTTTGACAAGCTCCCGTGCCGCATTGATCGCGGCGCGGATGGTATCCGCGCTGTATCGTTCGACCATGGCTATTGCCTGCGCGGCGGAGCCATGACCACCACCTACACCGTAGGCCGCCACGGCGTCACCGCCATCCGCATCGAGCGGGGTGCGCGCCATGGCTAAGCTGATCGCGGGGCCGTGGGTTAAGTTCGACGGGTTAAACCTCCCGGCAAACTTCGAGCGCGTAGACGTATGCAGCGCCGTTAATCCTCGCTGGCTCCTTGGGGCGCCAATTAAGGCATATGTAGGAGCGGAGGCCGACTGGCACTTCGACTCGACCGGCGAGGTTATGGCGGATCCTAAATGGTTCCGCCGCTACACCGAGGCCGTCCACGACTCCGAGGTCGAGGACGTCAGCGGCCACACCCGCCTTGACCTGGAGCACCTGAGCGACGGCAGCGCCCGGCTTGGCCTGTGGTCGGCAAGCCAAGGCACCTTCGGGGAAATCACCATATCGCCAGAACATACCGCCGCCCTGGCGGACTGGCTCAATAAGGTCGTGGAGGCCAATAAGCAATGAGCAAGAAAACCATGTTGCAAGCCATTCTTGACGAAACATCGCGCATGGATGAGCCGTGGCCGGCGTGCTGTGGTGAATACGCCGTGTACGATGCCCAGGCGGGCCTGTCGGGCGCAATCGTCATGCTGTCGTATCTCCCGTGCGGTGCGCGCCCGTACAGCGACTCTGGCGCGCTCGGGGCAATCCCCATGCCCATCGACAAGCTGTCCGATCCTTACGGCCACGTTACCCGCTCGCAGTGGCTGGAGGCGTGTTTTAAGCGCGGCAAGCTCGGCATGCCTGCCTGGGAGCCTGGCGAGGAGTCGCAGGCCAGTCAGTGCAATTACTATCAGGTTCTTGTAGCGCGCCCGCAGAATCCAGACCAGAATGGCGTCCCGTACATCCTGAATTGCGAGGACATGATTCAGGCGCTCGAAATGACGTTCGACGAAGGCTGCGAAACAAAGTCCCTGTTCCGCCGCTGTCGGGCGCGCCAAGGGTTCGCCAAGGCCGAATCAACCGCCGTTCGTGACGCTGCCAAGGCCGTGCATTACGCTAAGCGCATCCTGGCCTATGAGGAATCAAAGGTTAACAAATAGCTTGACACCCAGGAATGGCCGGCATACAGTGTCGGCCTACCTTAACAAAACGATTCACTGGAGAATCACCATGTGCGAAGGCAAGTGCCAGAACCGTTGCGCTACCATAAAGTGCCCGCCGACGAAGTCGGGCCGCGTCATTCCAATGGCTGATGGCCAAGCCGCAATCATCGTTACC